>WBZO01001180.1_pt1 | contig 43404 bp, 35 predicted proteins | sample 5204261 | NCBI WGS metagenome assembly WBZO01 (sample SAMN12412400, study PRJNA552823) | activated sludge metagenome | isolation source: activated sludge from anammox sidestream of wastewater treatment plant... | place: USA: North Carolina | collected 2017-09
GCCGTGGCAGGGCTGGTGGCGCCGGGACCGGAGAGGCCTGCGAGGAGTCCTTGGCGAAGCCAGGAGTAGAAGCGATAGGTAGCTGCGGTCGGTTCAGGCATGGTGTGTCATCCCATTTGAATCATGTCGTAACTGCTGTGGTATGCCGCCGTTTGCGAGCCGGGGCTTGGCCGGCGGCGCCGAAGCGGGCCACCCGCGCCAACACGGCCGCCGAGAGCACATAGCCCGGCGTGGGCCGCTCCGGCGGCCGGGTCGGATCGAGCAGCACGGTCTCATAGGCAATCGGCGCCGCGAGGCCGGCCTCGTCGTCCACCGCGAGATCGTCGGCGGCCACCGTGAGGCCGCCGTCGAGCGGCACAAACGCCGGTTGCGCCAACTGCTCGTCCTCGCGCAGGTCTTCATACTGGGCGAGGGCGAAGGGCTCCGACACCGGCGTCGTCCGCCAGGCTTGCGCGCCGGCGCGATCCGTCACCGAGACCGTCACCGTCGTGGGCCCGCCGACCAACGGGGCTGTGCCCAGCTTCGTGAGCGGTCTGTTCAACGGCGCGATCCGCTCGCGCAGCGTCAGCTCCGCCCAGGGATGCACGCGGAGTCCGTTGGCCGGCGGCGGCGTCTCTCTGATGGTCACCACCGGGGCACTACTGCGTGGAAGCGCCCCACTCCAATTGCGCCGGTCGGCCAGGGCCGCGGCGATCAAGCCGACGACATCCACCGCAACCGGCAGCGGCGGCGCCGTCCTGCTTCCGAACGTCCGTGAGAAGGACACCGAGACCGAGAAGAACAGGATCTTGATCGAGGCCTTGCCCTCCACCTGCCAGGGTGTGGGCCCGGCCAGCCGGCCTTTGAACGAGACGCCCACCAGCAGCCGCCCGCGATAGCGCAGCGCCAAGGCGGCGCCCACGTCGACCTCGAAGGCCAAGGGGGCCAACTGGATGATCGCATCGAAGCCGAGCATCCCGTCGAAGCTGAACCCGCCCCCCGCCGCATGCAGATCCACCCGGGCGCCGAACTGCACCGTATTGGAGGTGACCGCCAGGTAGGCTTGGCAGCGTAACTGGAGCGAGTTCCCGTCGGCCAGCTGCAACGCCAGCCGTTGTAACGCCGGAAGCCCCGGCGGCGGCGTAAAGCGCGGATGGAACCCGCCGATCGCCAAGACGAACTGTGGCTGACGCCCCCAGCCCGCGCGGAGCGCCATGTCGCCGGTCAGGGTGAATTGCAGAATGCGCGAATCATAGAGCGTCGCATCCAACGCCACGGTCTCGGCACTCACATCCAGCACGCCCAAGGCATCCATGCGAATCTGCACGAGCGGATGGGTCTGGTTCGGCAACAGCACTTGCAAGCGGCCCAAGACCACGACGCGAACCGGCGACGGCAGTTCGACGAGCAGGGCCAGGTCGAGGGTGAGCAGGGTCGGGCTCCCCCAGCGTAGTTGCACCATTGGCCCGACCACATGGCGGCCTGCCGTCGGCGGGAACACGCGGCGCAGGTCGCTGAAGATCTGCGGGGCATTCCGCAAGGGATCGGGGGGAAACAACACCGAATTCAACGTGCCGGTCTTGAGGCCCTCGCGCAGCACGTCGGTGCGGACGGTGCGATGCAGGGCGACCAGGCCGCCGATGCCGGTGAGGGTGAAGCCCAAGCCGACGGGAATCGGCGCGAAGCCTTCGGCGGTCAGCAGAAGCACGAGCGAGAAGCCCTTGCTGCCGTCGGGCAGACGAGTGGTGAGCAGCCCCAGGGCCTTGATGGCGAGCGTCTCGGCCAGCTCCAGCTGCAGCATCCCGCTGTATTCGGCCCGTTGGGGATCGAAGCCCAGGAACCCGCCGCCGGTCACCCCCGCCGTCGCAATCGCCAGGCCCAGGCCGGTCGGAGGTTTGAAGCCAAGTGAGAGGTCGAGCGGTCCCAGGTTCCCACCGCCTGGAGGGAGCCGGAGGGTCGCAACGAATCCCACCTGGTCGATGGTGGCTGTGACCGGGCCAAGTTTGAGGGTGGCGCTCGTGGCGGCCTCGATGTCGATGCCTTGACCCTCGCCGCTGTGCGACCGGACTGCGAGCCGCAGCGACTCGATCGAAATCGCATTGAACAGGGTGACGTGCAGGGGCAGGGTCGCTTCGAATCCCACTCCGCCTTGCAGCGAGAGCCCGCGGTGGAGCGACCACTCACCGGCCAGCTCGAAAGGAGCGGTGGCGCCATTCTTTGGGAAGATCTGGGCGAGAAACCCATCGGCCTGGGAGAAATCGATCACCACCGCGCCCTGTTCCATGGCGAAGGCAATCGTCGGGTTCAGGGACGCGCGAGCCGGTGCGGCCGCGTCGACATGCAGCTCCAGTTTCACGGAGGCGCGGAGGCCCTGCATGGCCAAGCGAGACCCTTCCGCCGAGCCGATCACGACAAAGGGTTCAGCGTTGCTCTTGCGGGCGAACTGGGCCCCCAGGCTCACGTCCATCGCGGCGCCTGCCGGCAATTGGAAATCGAGATCCAAGGGGGGGCGAATGGAAGCGGTCAGATCGCTGCTGACGCGGGCGACCGTATCGAAGGTCACTTGCCATGCGTCCTCGGTGATGGTGTCGCTGCGTTCGATCGAGGCCGGCGCACGCAACGTGACGTCCAGGCCGGGCGGCGAGAACGTCGGGTTGACCTCGGCGTTGAACCCGAAGGCTTCCAACAGCGCCGGCTCACCGGATGGGTGGAGGATCTCAGCGGGAATGCCGAACTTCTCGTTCAACAACCTCTGTAACATCGTGAACAGTGTCAGCCCGTCGAACGAGGGCGCGCCCCAGCCATAGACTTCACGCAGCAATCCCGTCGGATCGGTGAAGAGCTGCAGCAGGCGAGTGAGATGCAGGGTCTTCCGGACGTAGGGGCCTTGCAGCGACCCCTCCGGCAGGCCTGGCTCGTCGACAACCTCGATCGCGCCGGTGCCGAGCAGCAGCAGGGCCACCTGAGGGAATCGGACTTCAAGGTAGTCGGCTACCAGACGATGCAGAAGCCGTTCCGGCAACAGACCAGCGAAGGCAGCGAGTTCAGTCTTGTGTCGAGGCGAGAGGGTTGCATCGTTGCCGAGTGTTTGGAGGGCCCGCACCACTCCCTCGATGCCTTGGAGTGTGGCGCGCAATTGTTGCAACAAGGCGGCGACGGTGGCGGCGATGGCTGCGCGATCGTCCTGCGTCACGGCTTGGGCCAGGTCGTTGATCAGCGGAGTGAGTTCGGCAGCAGCCGTGGCCGTGGCGGTCAGGGCATTATCCAGCGCGGTCGCGTCCGGTTCCAACTCGTATGAGCGCAGCCCCAGCCAAGGTAGCACTTCGTCCAACGTGCCGGTCTCGGCGCGCTGCACCAGCGGTTCGAACACCCGCGCGAGTTCTCCGGCCAATTGTTCGAGCGATCCGACGACGGTGCTCATGGTCGAGGCAAGCTCCGTGGTTCGATTGAGACAGGGAAACTCTCCGTCAGCAGCATAGGCACGAACGATCGGTACCGGTCGAGACTCTGCCGCAATCTCGGGCTGCCCTGTCGGGCCAGCAGATCCAGGCAGCGGTCGAGGTATCGAGAGGCCGATTCTTTCTCGATCGGCAGGGGGCCGTCACCGGTCCTCGGGCCGTGGATGAGGCGGCGCAGGAGCGTCGGTCCCGCCGCGCGATGCCACATGGTCGCGATGCGCCGATTGCTGTTGATCAGTCGCCGGGCTTCGCTGAAGTGTCGGCTCATGGCGGCGGCGACGTGCTCGCCTTCCGGATAGTCCTTGAGCCGCTCCCGGAGCGTGCGGAGCCAGGAGGTGAACGGCGCGGGACTGCCCGTGAAGGCCGAGGGCGGAATCATCCGAGGCGCGCCGCCGCCTCCTCCACCGCCTCCGGGCCCGCCGCCGGCGGCTTCCGCGCGCACGGCCTCGATGGCGGCTTGGACATTGAGCTTTCCACCGCCCCAGGTCGCGTCCCATCCGCCGGCCGGTCTTTCGCGTGCCGTCGCCTGCAAGTGGCGGACGATGTCGGCCCTGGTGAGCCGAGGATTTTCCTCCAAAAGCAGCGCGATGGCCCCCGCCACGTGCGGGGCCGCCATGCTGGTGCCGGTCAGGTCTTCATACAGACAACAGCAGGCATCGGGGCAACAGTCGCAACAGCGACCCCGCAGGTTGGCGGCATCGGCCTTGGCGGATGTGATCTCTAATCCCGGTGCGGCGATGTCCGGTTTCTGGTTGGTCGCGGCACCCCTCGCGACGGGGCCCCGACTGGAAGAAGAGACGATCCCGGTCGACGGCCAGCAATCGCAGCGGCTCGTGCGTGAGGCATGGTTGGCGACCGTGATGACTTGGGACGCGGTGCCGGGAATGCTGAGCGTGGCGTCGAGACTCGCGCGGACCTTGCCGTCATCCGGAGTTTTCGAGGGCAGGAACCAGGGCGTGTTTTTGCCGCGTTCGATCCAACAGTGAAAATCGACGGGCGTAGCGTTGGGATTGGCGAGGGTCAGCTTCCACGAGCCGTTGAGCATGGCGCCACGACGGGGACGTTCCAGGGTGATGCGGAAGTTGTTGTTCCGGTCATGTTCGCCGTTGATGGTGCCGTCCACCGTCACGTGGGTTTGCCGGTTGGCGGCAGCTGTGGGATTGGCGATGAAGGGCGGCGCGGCGGCGTTGGCCGGGAGGTCGGTGCCATGGTTGACGACGCCGCTGGCGGTGCCGCCTGGCGCGGTGACCGTCAGGTTGAGCGTGCCGGCCCGGTCGTACCAGAGGTCGAGCAACGCATCGCGCCTGCGACCGTTCGGGACTTCGAATTCCACCTCCAGATTGCCGTTGCCCGGCACGCGACCTTGCACGTGTCGCAACATGCCGCCTTCGTTACCGGCCGATTTGACGACGATCTGCGGATGGTGCAGGAAGTCGCCGGTTTCCACGTGGGCGTCGATCGCCAACTCGACGGCGCTCGTGCCGTCATGGGGCCCCAGGTTGTCGCCTTGGCTGATGTTGATGACCTTCGGTTTGTCGATGCTGCTGAGAAAGCCGAAGATGAAGTCGATGGCTTCGATGAGACGTTGGTTTTCGCCGATCTCCTCTTCGTCGGTATAGTCGTAGCGAACGACGATGAGTTCGGCCTCCGGTGCCACGCCCACATAGGTTTGGCTGACGTGGCAGCAGGTCGGAGGTCTGCCGTTGCCGGCGGCGATGCCCGCGACATGGGTACCGTGGCCCTCCCGGTTGTTGCTGGCATCGACATCTTTGGTGCGGACGGTGGCTCGGCCCTTGAGCGCTTGAGTGATTTGGTCTTGATCGTAGACGACGCCGATATTGTTGGGCCCTCTCGTGTCGCCCGCTCGAAAGTCCAACATTTGATCCCAGATCGCGAGAATCCTCGATTTTCCACTCGCGTCGACAAACGAACCGTGCCGCCAGTCGATGCCGCTGTCGATGGTGCCGACGACGATGCCTTTGCCCTTACGCGAGTGGGGGCCGCTGTGCACGGCGGTGGCGCGGATTTCCTTCAAGCTGAAGTTGAGTTCGCGATGCATGCGGCGCGGCCCCTCCACGGTGGTGACGTGGGTGATGGCGGCCAGGTCGTCGAGCCGGTCGAAAGCGATGACGCCGGTGGCGACGCTGTAGCCCTTGCGAGGATGGCGGACGAGCGTACGTCGCACGAAGCCGGCGGCGGTCAGGTCATCCACGTTGCCGGTGAAGGCGACGATGACTCCCACCTGCTCACTCTTTGCGCGGGAGCGTGTTGTGGGCGCGGCTATGGCCATCTCACCGGTGGCCTGTTTGGCGCGGAGTTTCGACCGCAGTCCGGGATCGAGTTTTTTGTTCATCGAGGCATCCTCGTCACCGTTCTACCAGTGCGACTGCGTTTCCGCGTCGCCGTTTGCGAGCCGGGGCTTGGCCGGCGGCGCCGAAGCGGGCCACCCGCGCCAACACGGCCGCCGAGAGCACATAGCCCGGCGTGGGCCGCTCCGGCGGCCGGGTCGGATCGAGCAGCACGGTCTCATAGGCAATCGGCGCCGCGAGGCCGGCCTCGTCGTCCACCGCGAGATCGTCGGCGGCCACCGTGAGGCCGCCGTCGAGCGGCACAAACGCCGGTTGCGCCAACTGCTCGTCCTCGCGCAGGTCTTCATACTGGGCGAGGGCGAAGGGCTCCGACACCGGCGTCGTCCGCCAGGCTTGCGCGCCGGCGCGATCCGTCACCGAGACCGTCACCGTCGTGGGCCCGCCGACCAACGGGGCTGTGCCCAGCTTCGTGAGCGGTCTGTTCAACGGCGCGATCCGCTCGCGCAGCGTCAGCTCCGCCCAGGGATGCACGCGGAGTCCGTTGGCCGGCGGCGGCGTCTCTCTGATGGTCACCACCGGGGCACTACTGCGTGGAAGCGCCCCACTCCAATTGCGCCGGTCGGCCAGGGCCGCGGCGATCAAGCCGACGACATCCACCGCAACCGGCAGCGGCGGCGCCGTCCTGCTTCCGAACGTCCGTGAGAAGGACACCGAGACCGAGAAGAACAGGATCTTGATCGAGGCCTTGCCCTCCACCTGCCAGGGTGTGGGCCCGGCCAGCCGGCCTTTGAACGAGACGCCCACCAGCAGCCGCCCGCGATAGCGCAGCGCCAAGGCGGCGCCCACGTCGACCTCGAAGGCCAAGGGGGCCAACTGGATGATCGCATCGAAGCCGAGCATCCCGTCGAAGCTGAACCCGCCCCCCGCCGCATGCAGATCCACCCGGGCGCCGAACTGCACCGTATTGGAGGTGACCGCCAGGTAGGCTTGGCAGCGTAACTGGAGCGAGTTCCCGTCGGCCAGCTGCAACGCCAGCCGTTGTAACGCCGGAAGCCCCGGCGGCGGCGTAAAGCGCGGATGGAACCCGCCGATCGCCAAGACGAACTGTGGCTGACGCCCCCAGCCCGCGCGGAGCGCCATGTCGCCGGTCAGGGTGAATTGCAGAATGCGCGAATCATAGAGCGTCGCATCCAACGCCACGGTCTCGGCACTCACATCCAGCACGCCCAAGGCATCCATGCGAATCTGCACGAGCGGATGGGTCTGGTTCGGCAACAGCACTTGCAAGCGGCCCAAGACCACGACGCGAACCGGCGACGGCAGTTCGACGAGCAGGGCCAGGTCGAGGGTGAGCAGGGTCGGGCTCCCCCAGCGTAGTTGCACCATTGGCCCGACCACATGGCGGCCTGCCGTCGGCGGGAACACGCGGCGCAGGTCGCTGAAGATCTGCGGGGCATTCCGCAAGGGATCGGGGGGAAACAACACCGAATTCAACGTGCCGGTCTTGAGGCCCTCGCGCAGCACGTCGGTGCGGACGGTGCGATGCAGGGCGACCAGGCCGCCGATGCCGGTGAGGGTGAAGCCCAAGCCGACGGGAATCGGCGCGAAGCCTTCGGCGGTCAGCAGAAGCACGAGCGAGAAGCCCTTGCTGCCGTCGGGCAGACGAGTGGTGAGCAGCCCCAGGGCCTTGATGGCGAGCGTCTCGGCCAGCTCCAGCTGCAGCATCCCGCTGTATTCGGCCCGTTGGGGATCGAAGCCCAGGAACCCGCCGCCGGTCACCCCCGCCGTCGCAATCGCCAGGCCCAGGCCGGTCGGAGGTTTGAAGCGCGGCGATAGGCCGAAGAGGCCAAGGTTGCCTTCCTGGAAGGACAGGGCGACGGTGACGCCGATCCGTTCGACGGTCGCGGTAACGGGGCCGAGCAGCAAGCGGGCGTTGACGCTGGTTTCCGTGTCGATGCCCTCTTCGCCCACGTCGATGCCGATGTGGGCCGCATCCAACTTCACGGGGCCAACGGCTTGCTGCAACGACAGCGACACGTGGAGTCCGCCGCTGCCGGAGAACGACAGTCCCTCTCTACTGCTCCAGCGCAACGTGAGATCGAACGGGGCCTGGACAGACTCGCGCCCGACCGTGCCTTGGATGAAGTTGTCTGCCTCTGCGAGCGAGAGGTCGAAGCGGAGCCCCAGCAGCGCAAGCTCCACGAATGTCTCCATGCGGGTGGCCGAGGAGGCATCGAGGCCGCCTGCGACGGAACACTGTTGATACCGTAGGGCCGAGCCTCCTGGTAGGCGGACCAACGGCTTGAGCTCGCCGGTCGGTTGGCCGTGCCGCAGGCCCAGCGTGAAGCGACCGTTGAGGGCATCGGCGAGCCCGGCTCCCTTGCGCAGGGTGAGGTCCTGCCCTGGCCTGAGGATGACGGCCAATCGCTTCAACACCTCCACGTTGCCGGACCATTCGACGCGAGTGTCTTCCAAACGGGGAAAGGGGACCGTGCCCTCCGCGCGCCCTTGAATGATGGGGGCGAGGCCGAGTCCGGCATCACTCGCGCCTGCCGACGTAGGAGCGGCGCCGAAGAGCGAGAGGCCCAACCGCACCCCGAATGCGGAGCCTCGTTCCTCGTGCAGGAAGGTGATGAGTTGCGGCGGTGGGTTGGAACTCGATTCGGCTCGTCCCAGCCAGGCCTCCTGCGCCGGCGGACTCAGGGGTTGGATACGGCTCCGCAGTCCCAGCGTTTGCAACAGCTGACTCAGCCTGGTGAGGAAGGTCATCGATTGGAAGTCGGGCGTATGCCAGCCGTAGGCCTCCGTCATGAGCTGATCGGGGCTCGTCACCGCCACTTTAAAGAGGTGATAATTGATCGTGGCACGCACGTGTTCGGCTTGGAACTTTGTTGGATCTGCGGCGTAGTAGGGGTAGTCGATGATGTTCAGCAGGTGCAGGGCGGCATAGGTGAGCGGCGAGGCCTGTGCCAGGAAATTCGCGGCGAGAAAATCGAACAGCCGTCTCGGGAGTTCCTTATGGATCTGCGTGCGATCTACGTAGTCGCCGAAGGACGCCAGTCTGGCGGGCAGGGTCTGCGCCAAGTCGTGAATCTGCCGCGTGAGGGCTTCGATTGCGAGCGCGAGGTCGGCGATGCGGCCCGCCATGGCCAGGTCGTCGTTCCATTCGGCATCGGACGCCCCGATGACCGCGTCGAGCTTGGTCAGGAAATCGCCGAGGTTGAGTGCGGCTAGACCGATGTCGTCGAGGCCGGGCGGCAGATCCCAGCCCAGCAGTTTTAGAAACGCGCGCGCCTCTTCCACATCGCCCTGGACGATGTCGAGGTGCGACAGCAGCCGCCCGATCCCGGCGGTGGCGTTCTGGACTAGATGATCGGCCACGGGAGCAGGTCCTTCTTGTCGTCGACCTTACAGGTTTTGAAATCGAACTTCTGCGCCTTGTTGCGCAGGGTAGACGTGCGGATCTTGAGCGCGGCCAGATATTCCTTCGGGTCGGTCTCCGGCTTCCAGGGCAACAGGTGCGGCGCATGGTCGGAGGGGGGCGCCTGTTCGTTCTTGATCGCCTCGACATGCCTTGTGGCGGCGGCGTCCCAGTCTGCGACCCAGGTCGTGGCAGCCGGATCGGCCGGCAAGGTCTTGAGATGATCCGGCAGCGAGCTGAAACCTAAGTGCTCCTGCCACAACTGGTGGCGCAAGGCCTTGACCACGCCGTTCTCCGGCAGGCCGGCGATGCCGCTGTACATCACCAGGTTGAGCTCCACGCTGCGCGACGGTTGACGTGAACGGCCGGGGAGGGCGTGCCGGGCGGTGCGTGTGAAGACGTCGGTAATGAGTTGGGGAATGTCGGCCACGTCGCCCAACGTTTCGCGGATGGTCTCCAGCGTCTCCTTGAAGTCGAAGATCAGTTTGTAGGCGACGAAGAGCAGAACGAGCAGCGTCTTGAGGTCGAACAGGATCTGCTTGAAGACGAAGAAAAAGAGATACCAGAACAGCTCCCAGAGAAATTTCCCCGGATCGTTGGTGAGCTTCGCCTTTTCAATGGCGCGGTCGAGGATGGAGCCGGTGATGATCAAGCCGATTTCGTGGTAGTTCATCGAGGTGCCGTCGAGGTTTGCGCTGCCGGCTGTGGCCCACACGTCGTCGATGATGGCGACTTTGCTGTGCACGTACACCGGCATCACGTCGTAGCGCCGCGGATTCCCCGCGCCGCCGCTGCCTGCTTTTTCCGATCGGCTCCAGAGAGTGTAGACGCCCAGATGATGCCCGCCTGTTTTGGCGGCGCTGCGGAGTTGGTTGACGTTGTCGATCTGGCGATCCGGGTAGCCAGGCAGGTCGGGGCGCAGGTTCAGGACCATAATGATCTGCAATCGGGGTTTGGTCGTATCTTTCATCCTCGCGATGAGCGCATCGACGATTTCGGGCGAGGTGAAGTACTGGTTTTCGATGTAGATGTAGCGCTGGGCGTTGGTGATGGCCCGTTCGTAGGCTTCGAGGATGCCGGTTTCGCCGTAGGGCAGGTCCTCGTCGCTGGGATTGATGCGCTTGATCGAGCCGCCCGGCAGCGTGCGCAGGACCTGCACCGAGGCCACGTCGCCGTCGGGCGTGACGGGCAGGTCTGGAAAAGTTTTTGGCGGAGGGATGAGCATCGGTTTGCCGGTGGCATTCCAGACGCTCGCGAACGTCTTTTCGATGTGTGCCACCGCCGGGCCCTTGAGGTCGGTGTTGACGTCGTGCATCAGCGAGCCCTTGTGGCGCGCGTCGCGGATGGCATGGCTGGTGTCGCTGAAGTAGTACTGTTTGAGCGGCGACCCCATGAGGATGGCGTGGTCCCCATCCACCACGATGGCCTTGGCATGCAGCAGAGCGAAGCCCTTGTTGAAGGCATTGGTGTGCACGCCCGGCTTCTGTGCAAAGAACTCCGCCACTTCGGTCACGGTGTCCTCCGCAGACAGCGGCAGGTTCGTGACCAGGATGTTCACCGGCTTTCCGCCCTTGTTCTTGAGCACCTCTTCCAGCGTGGTCTCCGCCGCCTGTTTGCAACCGGTGGAGGGAGGATTCAGCGGGTTGAAGCTACTTTTGAATTTGGTGAGGAAGCCGTTGTCGACGTCGAAAAACAATGTCATGAGGTTGATGGATTCTGTGGCGCCCTCAGCGGCATCGGTCACCGCGGGAAACATCTTGGCCCCGTCGATCAAGTGGGTGATGCGATTGTGGTGATAGAGCGCGACCGGATTTCCGACGGCGGGATTCAACGTGGTGTGGGTGACGAGCCAGCCCTCGATGTTGTTGCGGTGGATGGTGATGGTGCCGACTTCGTGGTTGGAGTCGGTGACATCTGTTGCTTCCTTGGTTTCGTGCAGGAGGCGCGTGCCGAAGAGTTTCGGGTCTGCGTGGATGGGGCCGAATATCTGGGCGACGAGGTCGGGATTCCGATCGACCTTCCAGGTGCGGTAGGCGTCCGGCGAGTAGGAAATGAGAAAGGTGCCGTCGCCTTCTGTTTTGCCGACGCCCAGGACATCGTCTTCGCTGAAAAACGGATCGAAGTCGAGCGCGCGAACGGTCAAGCCGGCGATGCCGACCCCCCGTTCATCGATGACGCGTCCGTGGATGCTGATGTTGGCCATAGGTCACGTCAGGTGACGGCAACCTACGCCGGTCGCCCCGGCCTGTCAACCACTCAGGCACGGGGGAATACGTGTATTTCTTCTCCTATCGATGGGCAACCACCTGCTTGCCGTACCCGTGCGCCCACGCGGTTTCGACGACCCGTTCGCTCGACTGCCCCGGCGACAGTTGCTCATCGAACAGTGTCGGGTAGGACTGTCTCATGTCGTCCTGAAGCGCCGGCCATTGGTCTGCCGGGACACCCGTGAGGGCTGCCAGCGACGCCAGATACTCCCCCTGTCCACGGGCGATGTCTTCGCGCAGGTTGTCCTGTGTCTGCATCGCGAAGAAGGTGGCCTTCTGTTTGGCTCGGAGAAGCCCGCCCTCCGACAATGCGCCCGGCGTGGTGCTCGACGTGAATTCGGTCGTCGGATCGAGAAACTCCTTGGTGGCCCCGGTCGTGCCGTCGGTGAGTTGTGTGGTGGCGTCGAACGGCGCCTTTGTCAACTCGACGGTGGCGTCCGTCATGCAGCCGCCGAGGATAAGAAGCAAGCCGGGAATCAGTGCAAAGCGTGTGGTGATCATATGAAGCCTCCTGGGTTCGCCCGATGTGTACAGGTGTGGAATACCACATCGAACGCCAGGGCCGACCCTAGGAGGAGCCCTAGTTGGGGAGGCAGTAGTTGGGGAGACAGATGGACACTAGCTTGAGCGAATCGAGATCGGCTGCAAGCCAACAGTGTCCATGGTACTTATTTGACAGCGCTGCCGGCTTGGTGGAAAATCCGCCGCCTCCGTTCCTGCTTGCTATAGACGTGGGGAGGGATGGAAAAATGCTCATGCGGTCAAAACGATTGGGGGCAGACCGCAAAAGGGGCACTCGGCAAGTTGCTGAATCCTTTTGCTGGAAAGAGCGTCGAAGTCGACGATCCTTGCGCATGTTCATCATCGCGATCCGTCCGGTGTCCGTAGTCCGCTGGATGAGGTGAGAACCTGTGCAAGGAATGGACGTTACGCCGATCCGCATAGGTCCCCGCAATAATGGGCCAATTAGCACAATTCATGGAAACACAATGGGCATGGCGAATTGTATGCGAACCGTCCTGGCGGCGTTATGCGAATAGGCACTGGCAGATCCAGCTCTTATGCGGATTGGCCGAAACATAGTTAGTTTCGGAGGTTGAAACTATGCAGAGGGCAGCCATTGATCGACTCAAGGAGTTTGTCGACAAAGCGGCAAAAATCACCAATTCGCTCGATGCTGAACAGTGGGGCCTACAGGTTGGTGCCTTTCTGGGAACTGCTCTTGGTGCGGACCACACGGATCGCTTTTTCGCATTGGGCACTCGTGGTGATGCAATGGAACATTTGCTTTAAGACTCGGTCATCTGCAGGGCCCTTTGGCAGGCGCAGAGGCGGATTCGAAGATAATAGGGACTTCGTTGTTTGCCCAACCAGCAACAGCTTCTGGCCTATCACCCGCGACCGACTCAAGAAAAGTGTTCGTGGTACATGGGCACGACAATGAAGCAAAGGAGATCACCGCTCGTTTTCTTGAGAAGGTTCGACTACAACCCATCATTCTTCACGAGCAGGCTAGCTGTGGGCGAACGATTATTGAGAAGTTTGAAACGTACTCGGGTGACATTGCATTCGCTGTGGTTCTTCTTACCCCTGATGACGTTGGGGCATCTGCGGCAAATCAAGCGCAATTAAATCCACGGGCACGTCAAAATGTCATCTTGGAGCTCGGCTACTTCATGGGTAGACTTAGCCGAGTTCGAGTCTGTGCGCTATACAAAGGTAGCGTTGAACTTCCGACTGACTTCCAGGGAGTCATTTACATCGAAATGGACGCAGCTGGCGCGTGGAAAGCAAAGTTGGCGCAGGAGTTTGTTCAAGCCAAACTGCCGATAAACCTCGATGGCTTACTTGGTAGCTAGCCCCGTTTGGCAGACGATGCGCAAAGACCGCGCACCCCGAACCCTGACGTTGCGTTGAAATTGGGGGCAGGTCTTGTACCTGCGCTTGGCGCAATTTGGGGCAGTATGTTCTAAACGCTTTTCCTAAAATATTCGGGTAGCTGTATCGCGTCACCACTCGGGTTAATATCGGCCACGACATAGCGAGAAAGAAAGGGGGCAGGAGTCCTGGTCTGATGAGCGCCTCTCTCAACCTGATCGTGTAATGACGAGGTTGCTGGCCCAGAATTCAAAGGCCGGCCTGTTGAGGCCGTGGTAACGGAGATCCGTCAGTAGTATATTAAGCGCCGAGCGTGAACGGCTGCAGGGTGCTATCGTGATGGCCGTACTTGGAGGGATAGGGATGGATTGGAAACCCTACATTTCGACCGATCCGCAAATTATGCATGGCGCTGTGTGTTTTCGAGGCACGCGCATACCGGTATCGGTGGTGCTGGACAATCTCGCTGCAGGCGAAACGCTTGAGCGTATTCTCGATCAATACCCCTCGCTTCGGCCTGAGCATATTCCCGCAGCGATCGGCTATGCAGCGGACTTGGCGCGAGAGCGTATCGTTCCCATCCCCGCTTAAGCGCGCAGGATGCCCATCCGATTTAAACTCGACGAGAACCTTCCTCGCAATGCTGAAGTCTTACTTCGGCAGGCCGGTCACGATGTCCACACCGTACTTGCCGAGCAACTGGGAGGGAGCCCAGATCCACGGGTGTTTAGCGCCTCCCAAGCAGAGGAGAGAATTCTTGTCACATTCGATCTCGATTTCTCCGATCTCCGCGTCTATCCCCCCGCAAGTCACCATGGAATCTGGGTATTGCGTCCACACACGCAAAGTATCGAAAACACGCTGGCGTTGCTGCGATCCGCGTTGCGGGTTCTTGAAGCTGAACCTCCCCAAGGGCGGTTGTGGATCATCGAACCTGAACGGGTTCGGATTCATGAATAGCTGAGTACTGCTCACTCCAGCAAGGCACAAAGCAGTCCATTCTGTGGACATTTCGAAAAGACCCCCGTGTAAGAGAAGATCGCCATCGCCGTACTGTTTTGATCCTGGGCGATTCAGGAGGGCACCCCCTCTGTCTTATCCGGCTGAGCGTGCTCGATGCGAGACACCGTGGATATGCGAGAGGCGGCTAGGGGGACGAGGGAGAGACTGTGATGGCCGCATGCAGGCCTGGAGGAACAGTTCTTCTATCGGCCTCGGTGTGTTAACCGCTTGAGTGCTTCCTGAGAGACCGCAAGATCTTCGCGCCTGCCAATGGCAACGACTTCGACCAGGATCTGTTGGTCGATGATCCGGTACACGATACGGATCGATTTCTTTGCTGCGTAGAGTTTGTAGTAGCCGGTGAGATCGAGACCGGCGCGATTGTCAAGATGCTCGCCGAGCCGTGGGGCAGTTTCGAGTTTCCTGAGCTGCGTCGCAACCGGTTCTTTCAGCGATCCGCCAAGACGTCGAAAATCATCGGCGGCTGCGACAGTCAGGACGACGCTCTATCGCAAGTCGTTGCTCCTTCAGCAACGACTCTAATGAGACGGGTTTCTTCCCTTTCTTGCGTGCCCGCTGCGTGACAAGGCGATGGATCTCCATGTGTTCCAGGAGATCGAGCGCCTCCGCCATCTTTTCATAGTCATCCACCGGCACGATCACAGCTTCCACCTGATTGTTCTTGAGAACGACCACTCGCCGCCGATGCTGGGCCTTCAGATCGGTCAGCACTTTTCCGAAGGACCACGCGACTCGAGATGCGCTGAGGATTTCTTCTTTCTTATACGCCACGGCCATGTGTTACCTCACGCTTTGTTATGTGTGCAACATAGCGTGTGATTCTACGCAATCGCAAGGTTAAGAACTCCTGAAGCCAAGGAGTTGAATCGTAATAGAGGGGCGACCCCTATTTTCGAGTTGCTCCTACTTGGCCACTTTGCCGTATGAGGTTTCCACTGGATTGATCGGAAGCGATCACGCGACACACGGACAAGGCGGGACGATAGAAGAAGCGCAGGAAAGCCTGCCGCGGGCGATTGAATTGATTCTGGAGGACCGCAAGGCGGACATCCTTCGTGGATTACCGGAAGACGCCGGAGTAAACGATAGGCGTCACAGCGAACAAAGGAAATGACCCATGCACACTTTCGCACAGAACCCGAAGGTAACTCAGCAGACTACGCCTGCCAAGTCTACGATCCCTGCTCAAGCCCACTTTGGGCACAGCCGTACACGGGTTTATTCAAGGGGGCCGACGGGAATTCAGACGAAGCTAAAAGTTAACACCTTGAGAGACGTATACGAACAGGAGGCGGATCGCGTCTCGGAAGCGGTGATGCGCATGCCTGACCCCGTAGTCCACGATGTGCTGCGGTCTCCGGGGCAGCCGCTGGGCGCATCCATCCGCGGGTTCATGGAGCCGCGATTCGGGCACGACTTCGGTCAGGTGCGCGTGCACGCGGACGCGAAGGCGGACGCCTCAGCGCGGGCGATAGGCGCGCTGGCCTATACCGTAGGGCGCGACGTCGTGTTCGGGGCGGGGCGGTATGCGCCGCACACTCCCGCGGGACGGCAGTTGCTCGCTCACGAGTTGGCCCACGTCCTGCAACAGGGCGGCGGCGAGCTTATGGTTCGTCGGGCGGTCACATATCCTCGCCCCACCGTCTCTTCGGAGAATCCAATCCTTCGAGTTCTAAGGGGCGAACCGGACCTGGCAAGAACAACGCCGACTATTAACGGAGCGGTAGCCCAGACTGACACAATTGCGCTGAGGGAACTCAGAGCAGCTTTCAACCCGACAGGTATCGACATCATGAGCGCACCCCAGACGCCCACACAGGGTTCAGGCTCAGGGAGCGGCTCGGGTTCCGGGAGCGGGTCTGGCGGTACTGCCGCCAGTACCGAATGCGCCTTTAAGAACTTTGATGTGAGAATCTCCGCGAGCATGATTATGCCCACGGCTCCGGGCCGCGACCGTTGGGGCCCTCTTTCCGTTAGCGGGACCATGCTGGCAGCCAACGCCCCCTCGATTTGCAGGGCCAAGAGGAGTATCAGCGTCACTATGAAGGGCGAGCCTGATACGGCAACCTTCTATGCAAAGATAAAGACGAATGAGCAGGAGCACGTGACGGATCTTATGGACGCCTCCAACCGATATCTTGTCCCGCACTTCCAGGCGATTATGGCGCTGAGGGGGAGAGGTCAGAACGCCAGTGCCTGTAGGACAGACCTCCAGAGTAAGCTCGCGCAGGTGCCGGGGAGCAGGATTCAAGACTTCGTGGCGCGGGTCCTTGCAGACATACAGCGGCGAGATACCCCCGGGGCACACCCCACTGAGCAAGCGACGCGCGTCCTCGACGACTGCAATCGAATGGAGATTACTGGGAAGCAGAAGCCGGCTCCTACTCCGGCGGTAAGGCGCACTCCGTAGAAGATCCAAATTGGAATATGTGGCCCACGCCTTGGCAGGCGCTTCGCGCCTAGGCGGCGGCCGGCGACAGGCCCTGCCACGATTTGCCTCGCACCACGAACCATTTGACTGATCCCTCCCGACCCTTTATCGTCGCGGCATGGGTTTCGACGAAACGCTTTTTCGTGCGATCAACGGTCTGGCCGGGCGGTCGGCGTTCGTCGATTGGCTGATGGTCGAATTGGCCAAGCCGGGGAATCTGCTCTATCCGATTCTGCTCGCCGCGGCCTATTGGTTCTGGAAAAACCGGCGGGAATGTCTGATCGGCTTGGCGGGGGTTGCGGCGGTGGTGGGCGCGACGGATGCGCTCGGCACCCAACTCAAGGGCCTGGTGCAACGCCCGCGGCCCTGTGTGACGCTCGCCGAGGTGCAACAGCTGCTGGGCTGCGGCGGCGCCTTTTCTTTTCCCTCCAACCACGCGGCCAACACGGCGGCGGCCGCCGCCTTCTTTCAGGTGCTCTATCCCAAGTCGGGTTGGATCGGCTGGCCACTCGTGGCGGCCATTGGCGTTTCGCGCGTCTACATCGGGGCTCACTATCTGACGGATGTGGTCGGCGGCTGGCTGGTGGGCGGACTGATTGGAGTTGGTGTGGCCTGGTTGCTCACCTGCTGGTCGCGGTTCCGGCCCCGTCCGACGGACATGGCCGCGGCTCCTGTGCGGCAGCCTTCCGCCGGTTCGTTATCGTGATGAGGTTATCAGGCAAGGCAGGCCAGGAGGGCGGCGCGGCAACCTGCTTGGTCGAAGTCTCGCCCGATCAGCACCACGACATGATCCGGCTCGTCGAGCAACATGACCGGCTTAAGGGTGCCGGTGCGCGGTGGGAAAAATTGAAACTCCTGCAACTCCGGTTCGCCCGCAAATCGAAAGAAGCCCTTCGCCCGTTCCACCCCCTCCGGTAGCGTCTGCATCCACTGCGTAAAGCGAGTCCGATCCAGCGGGCCAGGTAGGCGCACCGTCGTCACCATCGGGTGGTGTGAGGCGCGGGCGTCATGATGCGTCCCGTGCGGCGCGGATTGCTCGAATAACACGTTTGTCGGCGCGGGGCGCGAGGCGGGCGCGCCCAGCAACGAAGCCAGGTCCAGCCTCGCATGGCTGGTTTCCCAGAGCTTGCCGTAGGGATTGTAGGCGGTGATGGTCTCGCGGAACTGTTCCCAGTGGCCGGGAATGTAGAGGTCGCGTTTGTTGAGGATGAGGTCGTCGGCGTAGCGGATGGCGTTGCGGATGACCAATTCGGCCATGCCGGTATCGGGAAGCGGGACCGGGTGGAGGAGGGCTAGGACCCGCTCAAGTTTGGCGATCCGCGACACGTAGGCATCGGTGACGGCATCCACCACTTCCGCCGGATCGGCCATGCCGGAACATTCGAGGACGATTAAGGTGGATTCATAGTCGCGCACGAGCTGGGTGATGCTCCAGGCGAGGTCGTCCTTGGTGTCGCAACAGATGCAGCCGCCGGCCAGGTTCAGGACCTGATCGGCGATCGTTCCCGCGCGCGGGCCGTCGATGCTGACTTCGCCCGCCTCGTTCATCAACACGCCGACCCTGTGGCCCTGTTGGTTCCAGAATTCGAGCAGGCGCATGAGCAAGGTGGTTTTACCCGCGCCGAGCGAGCCGCAGAGGATGTAGAAGGGAATGGGGAGTGTCTGAGTCATCGCAGTCATTGTAGCGGCTGGGGTTGCGTCGCGGCTAGTGATGGCTGTGCAGGAATTCGGGATGGGCGTGCTGGGCAGCCAGACGGTTCAAATCGCAATGCACGGCGTCGGGGTGACAGCATTCCGTTTCGAGCTGGATGGTGAGGTGTTTGATGCCGAAGTCGGTGGCCACCCGGTGGCGGATGGTTTGGAGCAGGTCGCTGGTCATGGCTTGGTCGCCGCCCTCGACTTGGACGTGGGTGGTCATCATGATGAGTCGTGGTTCCACCGCCCAGATGTGGAGGTCGTGTACGTTCTTCACGCCCTGGATCGATTCGATGGTGGCTGCCACCAGCGCCGGGCTCAAGCCGGGAGGGGTCGACTCCAGCAAGACTTCAAGTGATTCCTTAAAGAGCGGCCAGGCCCCGCGCGTGATGGCAATGACGACGAAGAGACTCACGAGCGGGTCCAGGATAGTCCAGCCGGTGAATAGGATGAGGCCGCCGCTCAGAACCACGCCGAGCGAGACCCAGGCATCGGCCAGCATGTGCCAGAAGGCGCTCCGGATATTCAGGTCGTCTTTGGCGCCGTGCTGGAGCAAGAGCGCGATCGACAGGTTGGCCACGAAGCTCACGGTTGCGATCAGCATGACCCAGCCGCCCGGCACGGCCACGGGATCGAGGAGTCGTTCGATGCTCACGAAGGTGATGCCGACCGCCGTCAATAGCAGGATGAAGGCGTTCAGGAATGCGGCGATGATGCCGGCGCGATGGTACCCGAAGGTGCGGCTGTCGGTCGCGGGGCGAGCGGTCAGGACATGGGCATAGAGGGCGAGAAAGAGCGAGCCTTGATCGACTAGGTTGTGCCCGGCATCGCCGATGAGGCCGATGCTGTTCGTGAGAAAGCCGCCGACGAACTCGGCGACGATAATGACGGCGTTGAGGGCCAGCGCGATCCGCAGGCGAGACCGCATTTCGTGGTAGGTGTGAGCAACCATGCCGTCAGTGTCTCACGGGTGCAGGTTCAGGGCAAGGACTGGGCGATGTCACACCTCTTCAACCAACACTTTCAGTTCTTCACCGCTGATCGTTTCTTTCCCCAGCAGCACCTGGGCGGCCTTGCGGAGGGCGGATTCCCGGGCCGTGAGCAAGCTGCGCGCGCGCTCGTATTGCTCGTCGATCAAGTGCCGCACTTCGCAGTCGATTTCACGCGAGGTCTGCTCGCTGTAGTCGCCGGGTGACTGGGCCGGCATCGCCTGGAGAAAGAGCGGTTGGCGGTCGCGTTCGAGGCTGACCTGGCCCAGTTTCTCGCTCATGCCATAGACCTTCACCATGCTTTTGGCGATGTCGGTGGCCTTGCGCAGGTCGTCTTGCGCACCGGTGGAAACTTCACCATAGATGAGTTCTTCTGCCGCCCGCCCACCGAGGAGTACGACGATCTTGTTCTTCAGCTCCGTGTAGGTCATGAGGAAGCGGTCTTCGGTAGGGAGCTGCATGGTATACCCGAGCGCCGCGATGCCGCGTGGGATGATGGAGATCTTGTGAACTGCATCCACGCCGGGGATCGAGAGGGCGACGAGGGCATGGCCGACCTCGTGGTGGGCGACCCGCTCGCGCTCCATCTTGTTCAGCACGCGATTGCGCTTTTCGAGCCCCGCCACGACACGTTCAACCGCTTCTTGAAGTTCCGGCATGCCGACCACATCTCGGCTTCGCCTCACGGCCAGGAGGGCGGCTTCGTTGAGCAGGTTGGCGAGGTCGGCGCCTACGAACCCTGGCGTCATGGCGGCGATGGTTTCGAGGTCGGACGGGTTTTCGAGCACGATGTTTCGCGCGTGGACTTTGAGAATCGCCAGTCGGCCTCCCTTGTCGGGCCGGTCGACGAGCACCTGGCGATCGAATCGGCCGGCACGGAGCAGGGCCGGGTCCAGGATTTCGGGGCGGTTGGTCGCAGCCATGAGGATGACGCCGACGCGAGAGTCGAAGCCGTCCATCTCGACCAGCAGTTGGTTGAGGGTCTGCTCGCGTTCTTCATGGGCCATCGGACCCATGCCGCGGGCCTTGCCGAGCGCGTCGAGTTCGTCGATGAAGATGATGCAGGGCGCCTTGCCCTTGGCCTGTTCGAAGAGGTCGCGCACGCGGGCCGCGCCGACGCCGACGAACATTTCCACGAACTCGGAACCGCTGATGGAGAAGAACGGCACACTGGCTTCGCCGGCCACGGCCTTGGCCAGGAGCGTCTTGCCGGTGCCGGGCGGGCCGACGAGGAGGATGCCTTTGGGGATCTTGCCGCCCAGGCGACGGAACTTTTCCGGCGTTTTCAGGAATTCAATCACTTCTTCAAGTTCTTGTTTCGCTTCATCCACCCCGGCCACGTCCGCAAAACTGACCTTGACCTCCTTTTCCATGTAGATCTTGGCCTTGCTCTGGCCGACGGTCATGAAGCCCTGGCTCTGGCCCATGCGCCGTAGCAGGAACCACCAGACTCCGAAGAAGAGGGCGATGGGCACGATCCAGGACAACACGTCGCGGAACAGGGTGCTCTCGATCACGCCGGTCACCTTGACCTGGTGCTGAGCGAGGCTGCGCAGGAGGTCGGGATCTTCGATGCGGATCGTGTTGAAGACCTTATCTTCCTTCATCTTGCCGTGGATGATCTGCGGTGACACCGCGACCTCGGTCACCTTGCCGGCCTCCACGGCTTCCTTGAACTCGCTGTAGGGGATCTCGGTGGGATTGAAGACGGAGGGCAGGAACATCTGGATCAACATCAAGACCCAGAGGGCGATGAACATATACCAAATGGAGAACTGTCGTTGTTTAGGGTCCATGCCGTGATCCTGCGTTGAGGTTCGGTGCCGTCGTGCCTCTCTCAGATAAAGCTGTGATCCACGTCGTCAATTCCTCTTCGACCGCAACCGTTCGGGAACGACCGGATACTGGGCCGTGCCCATGCCGAAATTGCCGGTGGCGGCGTCCGCCGCGATGACACGCAAGGTGATACCGTTGGGCGCGTCCTTGGGGAGGGGCACGAAGAACGGTGCTTCGAATCGGCTCTTCTCGCCGGAGTAAAACATCTGCAACCGTTCCACCACGCGATCCTCGATCAGCAACTCGCCGTAGATGTGTACCTTGCGGGAATCCCAATCGCTGTGCGGGCGGACGAGGGAGCCGGAGAGCGTGCGCACCGAAGCGCGGAGCATGACGTCTTCCTTGGCGATCAGGGATTCGCCGGGTTTGGGTTGTTCCACCTGGACCAGATAGCCGTAGAGGTGCAGCACGATGCCGTCGTTCGTGAGGTCGTGGCCGGGGATGAGCAGGACGGTTTTGCTGGCCCGTTGAAGCGCGGCGGGGTAGGCCAGGGGGCCTTCCGCGGTGATTTCCACCAAGGTCGGACGCGCGAGTTCCAGCGTGGTGGTGAAGGAGGCGGCGGGGCGGGCACTGTAGAGCGGTTCTTCCATGAGGTGGGGCGTGCGCATGATCTGGCTTTGGTCGCCCGATTCGCCCTGTTGCAGGCCGGAGGCCAGGAGTCGGCCGGTCGCCACGTCGGTGATCGTCACCCGCGCGCCTCCCACTTCGTGCCCCAGCACCAGGGATCGATGGGCCACGACCCGCACGACCACGGTGGTGGGCAGGGCATCGTTGTAGTGAGCTTTACTCTCGAGTTCGCTTTCGGAGGGTTCCGGGACAAACGCCGCACCCGCGCTGCTCAGCAGTACGACGAGACAGGTGCTGGTCAGGCGCGTGAGGAGTCGACCGATCATTTCACCTTGGTGCCGGGCTCCACGTCTTCGACGAAGGTGGCGAGCCCCCGCACTTCGCTGTCGCCCGCCGCGAGGACCATGCCTTGAGATTCGATCCCCATGAGCTTCGCCGGCTTCAGGTTTGCCACGATGACGATGGTCTTGCCGACCAGTGCGTCCGGTTCGTATTTCTTGCCGATACCCGCGACGATTTGGCGTAGTTCCGTCCCGAGACTCACTTGCAGCTTCAGCAACTTTTCCGACTTCGGCACCCGCTCGGCCGACAGGACCTTGGCCGTCTTGAGCTGGATCTTCATGAAGTCGTCGATGGTGATCTGGGCCGGTTGTGCGGCGGCCGGTGTGGTAGTCGGAGCCGGCGATTGCGACGCAGCGGGGGCTCCGGTCGTGGCGGCGGCCGTCGGTTGCGGAGATGCTGGTGTCTCACTCACGGGTTTGGCTCCTTGTGGTTTGGTGTCAATGCGGGGGAATAGTGCGGCGCCTTTCTTCACGGTTCTACCAGGCAGCAGATGTGGGTCTAGATATGTGAGTGCTTTTCCGTCTTCTTTCGGTTCGAGGCCAAGCTGTGTTGCCATCGTGGCACTCGTCCGCGGCATAAAGGGGTAGAGCGGGTGGACAAGTGCTCCTAGGGTATATGCGATGTGATAGAGGCTATTCAGGAGCTTGGGCCGATGTTCAGGTTTCTTCGCGAGGACCCACGGTGCAGTCTTATCGATATATTGATCGCATACCTGAACGATTTCGCTGATGGACTCCAGCGCTCGGCTGAATCGAAGGTGTTCGATGTGGTCCGAAGCTTCGCCGAACAATTCTCCGGAACGTCTCATCAGATCAGTTTCAAGGTCGCCGTCGCTTATGGTGTCGTGGGGCGGGATAATCCCCCCCGCGAACCGCTCGATCATGGTCAAGCTGCGACTTAGAAGGTTGCCCAATCCATCCGCCAATTCGCTGTTCATGCGCTTGACCATGCCGCTTTCCGAGAAATCCCCATCCTGCCCGAAGGGCACTTCGCGCAGCAGGAAGTAGCGGAAGGCATCGGCGCCGAACTGATCGACCATCTTATTGGGATCGACGACGTTGCCGCGGCTCTTCGACATCTTTTCGCCGTCTACCGTCCACCAGCCGTGGGCGAAGACGGTCTTGGGGAGCGGTCGTTCCAGCGCCATCAACATGGTGGACCAATACACCGCATGGGTCGTGAGGATGTCTTTCCCGACCAGGTGCACATCGGCGGGCCAGTAACGCAGACCGGCCGGTTGTTCTTGCGGCAGGTATTCCAGCGCAGACATGTAGTTCACGAGTGCATCGAACCAGACGTAGGTGACGTAGTCTTTGTCGAACGGCAATTCGATGCCCCAGGAGAGGCGGGACTTCGGACGCGAGATGGACAGGTCGCCCAATGTTTGGGTTTGCAGGAAGCCCAGCACTTCGTTGCGGCGCGACTCCGGTCGGATGAAATCCGGATGCTCCAGGATATGCCGCTGCAGCCGGTCCTGGTACTGTCCCATCCTGAAAAAATAATTGTGCTCGCTGAGTCGCTCGATGGGGCGCTTGCAGTCCGGGCAGAGGCCGTCGGCCACGTCTTTCTCGGTCCAAAACCGCTCGTCAAACGTGCAGTACCATCCCGTATAATCTGCCTTGTAAATCAGCTGCTTATCGTACAGCTGTTGAAGATATCGTTGAACCACTGACTGGTGCGGCCGGTCGGTGGTGCGGATGAAGGCGTTATGAGAAATGTTCAACCGTTGCCAGAGGTGTGTGAACTGCGGCGCGAGGCGGTCGCAATGGGCCTGGGGATCGATGCCGGCCTTCGCTGCGGCCTGCTGCACCTTCTGGCCATGTTCATCCAGGCCGGTGAGGAAAAACACGTCGCGTCCCCGCAGCCGCCAGTACCGCGCCAGCACATCTGCGGCGACCGTCGTGTAGGCGTGGCCGATGTGCGGCACGTCGTTGACGTAGTAAATGGGGGTCGTGATGTAGAAGGTGTGTCCGGCGCTCATATTGTGACGGAAGATACCAGTTCGGCGGCAGGGAAAGCTAGGTTAGCGTCTCGGACTCGGGGCTGTTTTGGGGACGAGAACATCGCGCAGCCGGAGCAGGAGTGATTCGAGGGCGATCTGCAGATTGATGTTCCGCTGGGTCTGTCGCTCCAGCAGCTCGAGTTCACCGATGAGCTGCAGGAGGTCGTCGACGTTCACGCGTTCAGCGATGACCCGCAGCTCGGAGAGGGCGTCGCGATTCAGGATTTGTTCTGATTCGGCGCCGATGGCAAGGAGGAGCAGGTCGCGCAACCATCGGAGCAACCATTCGAACGCGTCACCGGCGCGATCACCTTTGGCCAAGGCTTCGGCGGTGGCCAGAATGGTGCTGAACGACTGGAGTCCTTTGGGCGAGAAGAGCAGCGCATATTCCTTCTGGCTCCTGCGAGCCTCGGCGAGGTCGGTGTCTAGCGCGTGCCCCAACTGCCCCTCGTTCAACACGGCGAGAAAGTGAGCGTCGGCCGGCGGCAGTTCGCGCTTGAGGATGATGGCGGCTTCCACTTGGGTTTGCGCCGGGCTGGCAAGCCGCAACGCCTGGCAGCGGGAGCGGATGGTGGAGGGGAGTGCATAGGGTCTGCTGGATACCAACAGGAACAGGCTATGGTCGGGCGGTTCTTCCAATGTTTTGAGCAGGGCGTTGGCGGCGCCGATGGTCATGCGATCTGCGTCGTCGATGAGACAAATTTTCCGATTGCCGATCAAGGGGCGATAGATCATCTGGTGTTCGATGTCGCGAATGAGTTCGATCTTGATCTGCGGATTGGCCTGCTCGCGGTCCGGTTCGATCACCAGAAAATCGGGATGGGTCCGCGCCTCGACCTGGCGACAGGCGCGGCAGGTGCCGCAGGCGTCCAAGTCACCGTGTCCGGCGACGGTTTCGCAGAGCAAGGCTTGAGTCAAGCGAAGGGCCAGCAGGCGTTTGCCGATCCGATCGGCGCCATGGAAGAGGTACGCGTGGGCGAGGCGATTTTGCAGGACGGCCGACGTGAGCAAACGCTTCGCGCGGTCATGGCCGATGATGTCAGCGAACGGCATGACGGGCCTACCTTGCGCGAGAGGGTGATGGGTGCAATGCTGGTGCGGTGCTCGCGTCGACTCGAGAATGTTTCGCCAGCAGCGGCGCGACGGCTCGGTCGACTGCGCGGGCGACGGCTTCTTTGGACGGTTGCGCGGAAATGACGGTCACGCGTGTGGGAGCGCGTCGGGCGAGATCGAGAAACCCGGATCGTACCCTGTTGTGGAACGCGAGCGATTCACGGTCCAGCCGGTTCAACTCGACGGTGGTGCGTCGACGGGCCAGACCGGTCGCCACGGGGAGGTCGAACAGCAGCGTCAGGTCCGGTGCGACGGTATGGGTGGCCAGTCGATTGAGCCGTTGCAACATGGCGAGGTCCAGTCCCCGGCCGTAGCCTTGGTAGGCCAGCGTGGAGTCGGAAAAGCGGTCACAGAGGACCACGGCTCCTCGAGCGAGCGCCGGTTCGATGACCTGCGCAACATGTTGGCGCCGGGCGGCAAACACGAGAAAGGCTTCGGTCTCTGGGGCGACCGGCTCGCCGGTACGATCAAGGAGGACGGCCCGAATCTTTTCTGCCAATGGTGTGCCCCCCGGTTCCCTGGTTTCCACCGTCAGGTATCCCTGGCTGCGCAATCGGTCGGCCAAGAGTTTGGCCTGGGTCGACTTGCCGCAGCCCTCGATTCCTTCCAGCGTGATGAGAATGCCTCGGGAGCGTTTCCGGCCGTGGGTCGTCATCGAGTCCAGACTGCCAAGAAAAAGGAGGCGCATCCTATTCCAAGTGCTTGAAAATAGCAAGAAAAGGCTTGCGACGACTGGTGAAAGATCGGTATCATGACGTTCCACCCTGGACCCCTCAGCCGCGCATGGTCAAAGCCTCGTTAAAACGGTACTTTCTGACAGGTTTGCTGGTCGTCATTCCCTTCTGGGGAACCGTCCTGATTCTGAAGACGCTCTTTGTGAGCTTGGACGGGATTCTCGGGGATGCGGCCGCCCGCTTAGTGACCCCGGGCTACTACGTGCCTGGCCTGGGCATCATCGCGCTGTTGCTCCTCATCTTTTCCACCGGCCTGTTCGCGGCCAATTACATCGGGCGCCATGTCGTGCGGCATTGGGAAGGGTTGCTCAATCGCGTGCCGGTCGTTCGCGGCATCTACTCGACGATCAAGTCCATGATGGACATCCTCTCGTTTCCGGAACGGGAAAATTATCGCCGCGTCGTGCTGATTCAGTTTCCGAAGAACGGGCATTACTGTTTTGCGTTCGTGACCGGCGTAACGAAAAGCGCCATGCAGCAGCTCTCGCCGGACCCGCTCGTCCACGTGTACGTGCCGACATCGCCTAACCCCACCTCTGGGTATTTCCTGTTGGTTCCCGAGCGAGAAGTGATCGCGGTGGACATTACGGTCGAGGAGGCGATGAAACTGATCGTCTCCGGCGGGCTCTATGCTCCGAACAACGCGACCGGTGCCGCGCCTCAGACCGGCGGATCGCAGTGGGCTCCAGTGAAACAGCCGAATGCGGGGGTGCAGGTCGGCTGAGACCGCAGTAGGGCCACGCGTCTGTGGCCGCACGCAGGAAGGTGACGATTCGATGACGCATTCATCTCAACAGCAGACTGCCTCTTCCTCCGTCCCGGGGCTCGGTGTCATCATCATGGCGGCAGGACTCGGCAAGCGCATGAAGTCCTCCTTGGCCAAGGTGCTGCATCCGGTGGCGGGGCGGCCGATGGTGCGCTACGTTCTCGACATTGCCTGTCGCTTGGCAGAGCAGGGCGTGGCCGTGGTCGTGGGACATCAAGGTGCCGATGTGCGCAAGGTCGTCGAATCGGCCGGCGCGCAGGTGGCGGTTGCCGAGCAGGTCCAGCAGTTGGGGACGGGCCATGCTGTGTTGCAGGCGCGTCCGCTCTTCACCGGTCAGCCTGGCTGCCGGCCGACGCGCTACCTGATCTTGAACGGCGACACGCCGCTTCTGACCGAATCGACCTTGCGGGAACTGCTGGCGATGCACGATGCGCAGGGGGCGGCTGTCACGTTGCTGACCGCCGTGCTGGATGATGCGTCGGGGTATGGCCGCGTGATTCGTCGCCGTCGCGACGAGTGGCTTACGGGAGCGCCGGACAATGCGGTGCAGGCTATCGTTGAAGATAAGGATGCGTCCGACGAGCAACGGACGGTGCGAGAGAGCAATGTTGGTACCTACGTCGTCGACGGCGATTTTCTCTTTCCGGCGTTGGATCGGCTCGATCCTCGCAACGCCCAGGGTGAATACTACCTGACTGATATCGTGCAAACGGCGGTCCGTCAGGGCAAGACGGTCGCGGCTCTGCGTCTGCGCACGATCGATGAGGGCTTGGGCATCAACAGTCGCGTGCAACTGGCGGAAGCCGAGCGGGTGATCCGGCAGCGGATTCGTGAGCGGTGGCTGGAGGCCGGCGTCACCATGCAGGATCCTGCATCAACGTGGATCGACGAGGGCGTGACGATCGGGCGGGATACAGTCCTGTCTCCGAACGTGACGTTGGAGGGACGGACGGTGCTCGGAGAGGGTGTGGTGGTCCATTCCGGCACGCGGATTACCGACTGCACGATCGGTGATCGGGTGGAGATTCTGGACCACTGCATCCTGCGCGAGTCTCAGGTGGAGGCGGACGCACATCTCGGCCCCTTCGCGCACTTGCGGCCTGGTGTGCTCGTGCGGCGCAAGGCCAAGGTCGGCAACTTCGTCGAGATGAAGAAGGCGGAGCTCGGCGAAGGCTCGAAGGCGAATCACCTCAGCTACCTGGGAGATGCGCGCATCGGAGCCAGCGTGAACATCGGGGCGGGCACGATCACCTGCAACTATGACGGGTGGAATAAGTTTCAGACCGTGATCGGAGACGGGGTGTTCATCGGCAGCGACGTGCAACTGGTGGCGCCCGTCAATGTCGGGGCCGGGTCGATTGTGGCCGCTGGGGCGACCGTGACGCATAATGTGCCGGCGGATGCGCTCGTGATCTCACGGGTACCGCAGGTGACGCGGGAGGGCTGGGCTGCCAGGCGGCGCGCGATGCAGAGCGGTGTCGAACCGCCGCCCGCACCCAACGCGGCGCGCGCGGAAGCCGTTTCAAAGGGCACGGCCGCCGCGCCGGCTCGACGTGGGACTCGTTCCAAGAAGTCTCAGCAGACGACCGTTCAACGTACGAAGCGGAGGTAACGACGACCTATGTGTGGCATCGTTGGCTACGTAGGACATCAGGATGCGGTTCCGATTTTGTTGGACGGACTGTCGAAGCTCGAATACCGGGGCTATGATTCGGCCGGCGTGGCCGTGCAGCGCGGTGAGAAGATCGAAATTCGCCGAAGCGTCGGCAAGCTCGTAAACCTGCAGAAGTCACTCGCGCAGAAGCAGATTGCGGGAACCTGCGGTATCGGCCATACCCGATGGGCGACACACGGGAAACCATCCGAGCAGAATGCCCATCCGCATCGCTCCGAAAGTTGCGTGCTGGTCCACAATGGGATCATCGAAAACTATGTGGAACTCAAGCAGCGACTACTGAAGGACGGCTACAAGTTCCAGTCTGAGACGGATACCGAAGTCGTCGCGCACCTGATCGACAAGCACCTACAGAAGGCCGGCCTGCACCTCGCAGATGCGGTGCGCGCGGCGGCGAAGGAGATCCGCGGGAGTTATGCGATCACGGTGATTTCGGAGCGCGAGCCGGGCATGTTGGTCGCCGCGCGGTCCGGTTGCCCGTTGGTGATCGGGCGGAGCACCGATGCCTCGTTTGTCGGGTCGGATGTTATGGCTATGTTGGCCCATACCAGGGACGTGACGTTCCTGGAGGAAGGCGATGTGGCCGAGGTGACCGCCTCCAATGTGACCTATACGGATTTGGACGGCCATCCCGTCACCCGCAAGAACAGCATGGTGACGTGGGATGCCTCCGCTGCCGAGAAGAGCGGGTATCCGCACTTCATGTTGAAGGAGATTCACGAGCAACCGCAGACGATTCTCGATACGATTCGCGGGCGTTATTCCTACGAGAGCGGTGAGGCGGACTTGCCGGACATCGGGCTCACGCCGAAGCAGTTCGCGGAGGTGGGGCGGATCTGGATCGTGGCCTGCGGGACGAGTTGGCATGCCGGATTGGTAGGGAAATATCTGCTGGAGGAGATGGTTCGAACGCCGGTGCAGGTGGATATCGGCAGCGAGTTCCGTTATCGCGATCCGTTGATCGAGAAGAACGACCTGTTCATTACGATTTCGCAATCGGGGGAAACCGCCGACACGCTGGCGGCCGCCCGTGAAGCCAAGCAGAAGGGCGCGCGTGTCGTATCCATCGTGAACGTGGTGGGGAGTACTCTGGCGCGCGAATCCGACGGCGTGCTCTACACCCATTGCGGCCCCGAGATCGGCGTCGCCTCGACCAAGGCGTTCACCAGCCAGCTGGCCGCGCTCTACATGTTGGCGCTCCACCTGGGGCGGGTGCGGGGGGTGTTGAGTGCGGCGGACGGCAAGGCTTGGCTGGACCGGTTGGTCACCTTGCCGGCGCTGGTGAAACATGTGCTCGGCCGTGAGGCGGAGATTTTGGCGATCGCCAAGCGGTATTACAAGAAGCCGGATTTCCTTTACTTGGCGCGGGGCATCAATTATCCGATCGCTCTGGAAGGCGCGCTCAAGCTCAAGGAGATTTCGTATATCCATGCGGAAGGGTACGCCGCTGGCGAGATGAAGCACGGCCCGATCGCCCTGATCGACAAGGACATGCCGGTCGTGGTGTTGGCGCCGCGTGATCGTCTGTACGAAAAGACGGTCAGCAACCTCATGGAGGTGAAGGCGCGCCGGGCACCCGTCATTGCATTCGTGGCGGAAGGGGAGCGTGAGTTGGGGAAGACGGCCGATGCAGTCTTTACCATTCCCGATGTCCATCCTCTGTTGTCGCCGATTCTCTTCACGATTCCCTTGCAGTTGTTGGCGTACCACATTGCCGTGTTGCGCGGGGAGGATGTGGATCAGCCGAGGAACTTGGCGAAGAGCGTGACGGTGGAATGAGGTGCAAAGAAGGGGCTCTCATGCTCGCGCAACGCGCGGCCTCGGAAGGCCCTCGTTGGACGCGCGCAGGAGGAGCCCCTGACTTCGCACCGTTTCGGTAGGGATTAGGAGTGTAGAGTGGAGATAACAAAACAGGAAGTCGAGAAGGTGGCGAAGTTGGCGCGACTGGCATTGACCGAGGCGGAGATCGCGGCGTTCGGCCAGCAGTTGAGCCAGATCGTCGCCTATGTGCAGAAGTTGAAATCGTTTCCCACCGAAGGAGTGGAGCCCACAGCGACGGTGCTGGGACAGACGAATGTGTTTCGGCCTGATCAGGTGGAGGCCTCACTCGTTCCCGACCAGGCAATAGCCAACGCTCCGGACGGAGAGGCGCAGTGTTTCCGGGTCCCGAAGATCATTCAGGAAACCTAAGCAGGCAAGGAGAGAACAGAATCCTATGTTTCGACAAATGTTGCGGGCGAAGATCCATCGGGCCACGGTGACGGAGGCCTGCCTGGAATATGAGGGTAGTTTGACGGTGGATGAAAATCTGTTGGATGCGGCGGGCATTCTGCCCTATGAGGCGATCGTCTGCTCCAATTTGAATAACGGCGAGCGTTTCATGACGTACGCCATGAAGGGCAAGCGCGGAGGCGGGGAGATTGTACTGAACGGTCCGACGGCGCGCAAGGCGGCGGTCGGCGATCAGATTATTATCTTCTGTTACGAATATTACAGCGATCAGGAGATCAAGCGGCACAAGCCTAAGATCATCCAGGTCGACGGCAAGAATCGGATCGTCCGCAAGGCGGCAAAACGCTGATGTCGTGGCTGTCGTTACATAAACTTACTCTGGCGGAGTTACAGCGGAAGTTTACGGCCGGTGATGTTACGGCCACAGAGATCGTGCGTGCCTACAATCTTCGGGTAACGCAGGTCGAACCGAAAGTGAACGCCTATCTGACGCATTGCCGCGAGGCGGCGATCGAGCAGGCGGCACGGCTCGATCAGGCGCTGAAGGGCTGGCGCAAGACAGCGCCGATGATGGCGATGCCGTTGGCGGTGAAGGACAACATCTGCACGGCGGGGGTACGGACAACGTGCGCCTCGCGCATGCTTGAAACCTTCGTTCCTCCCTATGACGCCACCGTGATTGCCCGGCTTCGAGAGCAGGGGTGTCTGTTATTTGGTAAAACGAACCTGGACGAATTCGCCATGGGTTCGTCGACTGAGAATTCAGCCTTCGGGGCCAGCCGTAACCCCTGGGACCTCCATCGTGTGCCGGGTGGGTCGAGCGGCGGGTCTGCGGCGGCGGTGGCGGCCGATGAATGTGTGGCTGCCCTGGGGTCCGATACCGGCGGGTCCATTCGGCAACCGGCGGCGTTCTGTGGGGTCGTGGGACTGAAACCGACCTACGGCCGGGTGTCGCGTTATGGGCTCGTGGCCTTCGCGTCGTCGCTGGATCAGATCGGACCGATCACCAAGGATGTGACCGATGCCGCGCTGCTGCTGGGCGTCATTGCCGGCCATGATCCGCGCGACTCGACCTCAGCCAACGTGCCAGTTCCGGACTATCTGAAAGCCCTCAAGAAAAAAGACCTGAAGCGCCTGAAGGTGGGAGTGCCGGGGGAGTATTTCGCCGACGGCCTCGATCCGGAAGTGGAGCAAGCGGTTCGCACGGCGATCGAAGGGCTCCGAGAGCTGGGGGCGGATCTCCGCGAGATCAAGTTGCCGACCACCGATGCGGCCGTGGCGACCTATTATGTCATCGCAACGGCCGAGGCCAGCTCGAATCTGGCGCGATACGACGGTGTGCGCTATGGCTTGCGGGCGAGAGAGAGCCGGGATTTGCTCGACATGTATCTTAAGACGAGAGCCGAAGGATTTGGGCCGGAGGTGAAGCGCCGCATTATGCTCGGCACCTATGTGCTCAGCGCCGGCTATTACGATGCGTACTACGGCAAGGCGCAAGCGGTTCGAACGTTGATTCGACAGGAGTTCAATGCTGCGTTCCAAGGGGTGGACTTGGTCGTGACGCCGGTCACGCCGACGACGGCGTTTGGGTTCGGAGAGAAGGCGCAGGATCCGCTCCAGATGTATCTGTCCGACATTTACACCATCTCCGCCAATTTGGCTGGGTTGCCGGCCATTGCGCTGCCTTGCGGCTTCAGCCGGGCGGGGCTGCCGATCGGCCTGCAATTGATCGGCCGTCCGTTCGAGGAGGATGTTCTGCTTCGGGGCGCGCATGCGTACGAGCAGGCCACGAACTGGCGGGCGAAGAAACCGGTGATCCGTTGAGCATGACGGGAGGGGCCCATGGTCGTTGAAATCGCCGCTATTCTGGTTGCGATCGCCTTCGCGGTGTTGGTCGGCTACCTGGTTCCCTTGCTGATTCAAGTGCGGAAGACCGTGGCGGAGTCGGAACAACTCGTGCTGAAAATGAACGACGAACTACCGACGCTGATTGCCGAACTGCGGGCTATGAGCCAGAATCTCAACGACCTGACGGAGCAGGCCCGCGGTGGGGTCGAGCATGCCGCGGTGTTGCTGCATGCGGTGGGAGAAGTCGGTGAGTCGGTCAACCAGGTCCATCACCTGGTGCGGGGGTCCGGCGGGTCTCTCTTGGCGAACGTCGCCAGCGTCGTGGCCGGACTCAAGGCGGCGAAACAGGTCGTGCAGGAACGACTTAAAGAAGGAGGGCGCCATAATGGGGGATGATCGAGGGACATCATCGGCGGTGGTCTTGCTGGGGTTTCTGAGCGGAGCGGCGTTGGGGGCGATGGCGGCCTTGTTGCTTGCGCCGCGCACCGGCCAGGAGTCGCGGGAATTGCTCCGCGGGTACGCGCGACGTGCGGAAGATGAGTTGCGGGAGTTAGTAGGGGAGGCCGGTGAGCGGCTGGAAGGAGTCGTGGAAGAAGGGCGCGATTTCATTGCATCCAAGAAAACCGTCTTGCGCGACGCCTTCGAAGCGGGACGTGAAGCGATGCGGCGGGAACGGGAGCACCTGACGAAAGGCGAGCAGGGCTAAGCGTGGCGTACGAAGTCGTCATCGGTGTTGAAGTGCATGCGCAGCTGCGCACGCGGTCGAAATTGTTTTGCCCTTGCGGGACGACGTTCGGTCTGGCGGCGAACTCCCAGACCTGTCCGGTCTGTCTTGGCCTGCCTGGGGCGCTCCCGGTGATCAACGAACGGGCGGTGGAGATGGCTGTTCGCGCGGGGTTGGCGCTCAACGGCACCATTCGGGCGCAAAACCGATTTGCGCGCAAGAACTACTTTTATCCGGACTTGCCGAAGGGCTACCAGATTTCCCAATACGAGGCCCCGATTTGCGAGAACGGATGGATCGAGATTTCGGTTGAGGGCGCGCGCAAACGCGTGCGCATCCGGCGAGCCCATTTGGAAGAGGATGCGGGGAAGAACATTCACGAGGCCGGGGGCGGGACGAGCCTGGTCGATTTGAATCGGGCCGGAACGCCGCTGTTGGAAATCGTGACCGAACCGGACCTCCGGTCGTCGGACGAAGTCGTGGCGTATTTGAAGGCATTGCGTGATCTGTTGATGTATTTGGATGTCTGTGACGGCAATATGGAGGAGGGGAGTTTCCGATGTGAGCCGAATCTGTCCTTGCGTCCGGTGGGACAGACGGCGTTCGGCACGAAGGTGGAACTCAAAAACATCAACTCCTTCAAGTTCGTCAAAGACGCCGTGGATTATGAAGTGAAGCGGCAGACGAAGGTACTTAATGAGGGAGGCACGATTCGCCAGGAAACCAGACTGTGGAATCTGGACCGCGGTGAGACGGCCGTGATGCGGAGTAAGGAAGAGGCGCACGACTATCGGTACTTCCCGGATCCCGATCTGGTGCCCATGAATCTGTCGGCCGAATGGATCGACGGCTTGCGGAAGGAATTGCCGGAGCTGCCGTCGGCCAAGCAACAGCGGTTCATCGAGCAGTTTGCGTTGCCGGAGTATGATGCGGGAATTTTGATCTCCAGCAAGGCGCTGGCCGGCTATTTTGAGGCCTGTGTGGCACTCTATCCGCAACCCAAAACGGTCAGTAATTGGGTGATGGGCGAGTTGTTGCGCGAACTGAAGCATGCGGGGATCGAGGCCGATGCATCGCTGCTGAGCCCTCAGCGGTTGGTCGAATTGCTTACGCTTGTGGATCAGGGCACGATCAGTCTCAAGGTCGCTCGTGAGATTTTTCCGGATGTGTATGGATCTGGCAAGCCGCCGGCCCAGATCGTTCAGGAACGGGGGCTCACACAGGTTTCCGATGAAGGCGCCCTGGCGGCCCTTATCGAGGAGGTCCTGAAGAAGAACCCTGCCCAGGTGACACAATTCAAAGAGGGTAAGCAGCAAGTGTTGGGTTTCTTGGTCGGCCAGGTCATGAAGGCATCGGGTGGAAAGGCCAATCCCGGGAAGGTCAACGAACTACTGAAGAAGCAGCTCGGGTGAGCGAGTGTGGGAGAGACAGTGCAGTGAGACAGCCGACTTGGACGGGTGGAGGAGAATAGGCCAATGAGCGCAATCAGTCATGTGAAGGCACGGCAGATCATTGATTCACGCGGAAATCCGACGGTGGAGGTCGAGGTGGTGCTCGAAAGCGGCGCCCAGGGCCGTGCGGCGGTGCCATCCGGCGCCTCGACCGGGGAGAAGGAAGCGATCGAACTTCGCGACGGCGACAAGAAACGGTGGATGGGGAAGGGGGTGTCGAAGGCCGTGGCCAATGTCACCAAAACGATCGCCCCGAAACTGTTGGGAATGGAGGCGTTGGATCAGGCAGCCGTCGACCAGGCGATGATCGCGCTGGACGGGACCAAGACGAAAGGGAAGCTGGGGGCCAATGCGATCTTGGGCGTATCGCTGGCCGTGGCCAAGGCCGCGGCGAACGAAACGGGCCAGCCGCTGTATCGGTATCTTGGCGGGACCAATGCGCGTGTGTTGCCGGTGCCGCTCATGAACATCATCAACGGCGGGGCCCATGCGGACAATCGCCTCGACCTACAAGAGTTCATGATCATGCCGGTCGGCGCAACCCGCTTCAGTGACGCGTTGCGTATGGCGACGGAGGTGTTTCATACGCTGAAGGCGCTTCTGAAGAAGAAGGGGCTCAATACGGCCGTCGGCGACGAGGGGGGATTCGCCCCGGATCTGCAGTCGAACGAAGAGGCTTTGGCCCTCATCATGCAAGCCATCGAAGATGCCGGGTATCGACCGGGTCAAGACATTGCCTTGGCGCTCGATTGCGCGGCCAGCGAACTGTATGAGAAGGGCCGCTACGTGCTTGAAGCGGAGAAGAACCCGGAGCGATCGTCGGAGGAGATGGTTGCGTATTATGGAAAGTTGCTGGACCGATATCCGATCCTCTCCATTGAAGACGGGTTGAGCGAGCTGGATTGGAAAGGATGGAAGGTATTCACCGAGAAACTCGGCAAGCGCGTTCAACTCGTTGGGGACGATATCTTCGTCACCAACGTGGAGATCTTTGCCAAAGGCATCGCCGAAGGGATCGGGAATTCCATCTTGATCAAATTGAACCAAATCGGCACGCTGACGGAAACGCTGGATGCCATCGAACTGGCCAAGCGTTCCGGCTACACGGCCATCATTTCGCACCGCTCCGGAGAAACCGAGGACACGACGATTGCGGACGTTGCCGTGGCGACCAACAGTGGATTGATCAAGACCGGGTCGTTGTCGCGGACCGATCGTGTCGCCAAGTACAACCAGCTGCTTCGGATCGAGGATGAACTGGGTTCGGCCGCCGTCTATCGAGGGCGTGACGCGGTGCCGTCGCGGGCGTAAGCTCCATTATGGTGAAACCAAATCGTGGGCGAGATTGGTTGGATTGGCAGCGGAAGCTGTATTCCGTCGGCAAGTGGACTGGTTTGGGCTTGGTGATTCTCATGTTGGGGGCGTTACTGTTCGGTGAGATGGGGTTCTCGCGGTACCTTCAGCTGCGCGACCATGCCGAGCAGCTTGACCAGGAACTGACCGATCTTCAGCGGTTGAATAATGAATTGCGAGCGGATTTGGATCGGGTGCAATACGATCCTTCTCGGATCGAAGAGCTGGCCCGGGAGCGGCTGGGGTACGTGCGTAAGGGCGAAACGGTGTACCAGCTTGCGCCGCTGGGAGACAAAGAACGGACCCCGCGGGGGAAGACGCCATGAAGGTCGGCAGTGTTGCAATCGTGGGGCGGTCGAATGTGGGCAAATCGACGTTGCTGAACCGACTGCTGAAAGAAAAGGTGGCGATCGTCTCCGATAAACCGCAGACGACCAGGACTCGGATTTTGGGGGTGGCTCACGTCGAGGGAGCCCAAATCGTGTTTTTGGACACGCCGGGATTCCACGAACCGCGTCATCTGCTGAACCGTCGCATGGTGCGCACGACGTTGGAAACTTTTGAGGATGCCGATGTGCTCTATGTCGTCGTCGAAGCGACCGCCCCGCCCGGACCAGGCGATCTGGCCGTTGTTGAACATGTGCGGGCGGCGGTGGCCAAGCATGCGCGTCCCGTGGTGTTGGTCATCAACAAGGTCGATCTCGTGAACAAGGCGCGGCTTCTCCCTTTGATGGAGCAGTACTTGCGCATGTTTCCCTGGACGGAGATGGTGCCATTGTCGGCGGAAACGGGGGACAACGTCGATCGGTTGCTTACGGTGACCATACCATTGCTGGCCGAAGGGGAAGCGGCCTACGGCGAGGATGTCTTGACGGACCAGTCCATGCGGACCTTGGCAGCTGAACTGATCCGCGAGAAGATTCTCGAACAGACGTATGAAGAGGTCCCGCACTCGGTGGCCGTTGAAATCGAGCAGTTCCAGGAAACGAAAAAAATGGCCAAGATTGCCGCCGTCGTTTTGGTGGAGAAAGAGTCGCAGAAGGGCATTTTGATCGGCAAACATGGCGAGCGTCTCAAGCTTGTGGGTACCGCCGCTCGGCAGGAGATGGAACGGTTGTTCGGCATGAAGGTGTTCGTACAGCTGTGGGTGAAGGTGCGGGAATCGTGGCGAGAGGACGAACATACCCTCGCGGAGTTGGGGTATTAGCGAAACAGCCCTCCATACCTCGGACCGGTCTCGGCTTCCTGATAAGGAACCGTTGGGGAAAGATGGATCCCGCGATTCCAACGACCGTGGTCCGACCAAATCCGACATGCGGTTGGTGTCCATCCAGCGGTTGCTGCGTCGCGGCGCCATCACCAATCTGGCGAAGATGCTGGCGCGGATGCATCCGGCCGATATTGCCAATGTCATCGATCACCTCTCATCGCAAAAGGAAAAGCGGGAAATTTTTGAGTTGGTGCGGGGAGAGGTCAAGCGGGGGCAAGTACTCAGCGAGCTGGACGGCGACAGCATGACGCTGGTGCTGTCGGACTTGTTACCGTCGGATGCTGCGTGGTTGCTCAAGGACCTCGGTCCGGACGACATCGCGCATATTCTCAGCGTCATTCCGAACGATCGCGCCAAGGAGATCTTGGCGTTGATGCGGACGGAAGATTCGACCGAAATCACCGACCTGTTGAAATATCCGAAGGGCACGGCAGGCGGGATCATGACGACGGAGTTTTTCGCGTTGTCGGAGGATGCGACGGCGCAAGAAGCGATCCGCCGACTTCAACAGGCGACCGATGCGGAGATGGTCTTCTACATTTATGTCACGGACAAGGAGGACCGGCTTGTGGGGGTACTCTCCCTCCGGCAATTGTTGACGGTGCCGCCGGCGACTCCGCTCAAGAACATCATGACGCGTGACCTCATCAGCGTGGCCGTCGATATGGACCAAGAGGAGGTCTCCCGGCAGGTCGCCAGTTACAACTTGCTGGCCATTCCTGTGGTGGAGAAGGATGGGAAGTTGGTCGGTATCATCACGGTGGACGACGTCGTCGATGTCATTCGAGAAGAGGCGACTGAGGACATGTTGAAAATGGCCGGCGCCGTGGAGGAGGAGGCGACTTCGAAATCGTCGAGTCTTGCGGCCGCTCGCGTACGCCTGCCCTGGTTGTTTACCAATCTGGTGGGAAGCTTGTTGTCCGGGATGCTCTTGTGGGTGTTTCGCTATACGATCCAGGAAGTGGTGGCGATCGTCAGCTTCATACCGGTGATCGCGGCCATGGGGGGAAATGTAGGGCTACAGTCCTCCACGCTGATTATTCGCGGGCTCGCGACGGGGCATGTGGAATTGACAGATGTCTGGAAGATTTTTTTCCGGGAAGCCAAGATCGCGTTCCTGATGGGTCTGGCCTGTAGTCTGATGTTGACCGTGGTCGGTTGGTTGTGGCACCAGGTCTTTCTCGGGATGGTCGTCGGGGTTTCGCTCATTACGGCGTTTCTGGTATCGACGAGTATGGCCACCGTGATGCCGATCGTGCTGAAACGTATGGGGGTAGATCCCGCCGTGGCCGCCGGTCCGTTTGTCACGACGGCCAATGACATTACTGGTATCGCCATCTACCTGACGTTGGCCACCCTGTTCCTTGAGTATATTCGATAGCTGCTTGAGCGCACTCATCGACCCGGACCCTCTGATGGTGAACCGGTGCCATTGGTCAAGACCGCCGCAATCGTATTACACAGTCGGAAGTGGGGCGATGCCGACCGTATTGTTACTCTGTACACGTTGCGGTTTGGCAAAGTACGTGGGGTGGCGCGAGGTGCGCGGCGGCTCAAAAGTCGGTTGGGGGGGATGCTTGAACCCTTTACGCGCTGCCATCTGGACCTTTTCGAGAAACCGGGCGATTCGCTGTATCGGATTTCACAAGTGACCCTGGAAGAGCCGTTCGTGCGATTCCGCAGCGACTTGACCTTGATGACGGCCGCGGGCCGTATGGTCAACCTGGTGAACGTGTTAATGCCTGAGGGGGATGCGGAGCCCAGGGTTTTTGAGGTCCTGGAAACGGGGTTACGTACCTTGCTCGACAGTCGGGATGCAGCCTGGACGACCCTGTTGTTTCAGATTCGGCTCCTGTCTCTGACGGGGTTTCGCCCGCAGACCGAACAATGTGCCGCCTGCGGGCAAGTTTATCGGAACTCCCTGTCACAGTTTTCCCCGCCGGCCGGCGGCATGGTGTGTGAGCGCTGTGCCAGCCGACAGCCATCTCGATGTACTGCTTTGTCCCGAGGGAGTGTGGCCTTTCTCCAGCAGGCCTTGCAGATGCAGCCGGCCCTGATGAACCGGTTGCACGCGGTCGGGCAGGTGCGGGCTGAAATTGAGTCGGCCATCGAGAGTTATGTGACCATTGTGGCGGGGAGGCGGCTGCCACCGATCGATTTCTTGGCGAGTGCGCCTGTCGTGTAATGTGTAGGGACGGCGTGAGTAGCTTGTTCTGTCGCGTCTGAAATGGAGCTTTCGGCAGCATGAGTGAGACGGTTCTTGAGCCAGTGGATATGGAATGGGTGGAGAAAGGCGTGCTGGGGATCGCCTGGAGTGATGGGCATAGGGCCGTGTATCCGGTGCGATACCTCCGGCAGCATTGCCCCTGTGCCGCTTGCACGGATGAATGGACGGGCGAGCTGCGCTTGAAGCCGGATGATGTGCCGATGGTGATCATGCTGCAAGATGTGCAATCGGTCGGACGGTATGCGCTGCAATTTACCTGGAGCGATGGGCACGATACCGGGCTCTACTCCTATGCCTTTTTACGTCGGCTGTGTCGCTGCGATGTTTGTCAGCCCGTCAAGCCGGCGGAGCCGAAATCTAGGCGGCTTCTTTAGCCGAATGCTGCAAGCCAAGATGTTGAGGAAAAAGAATTCGGAAATGAAGCCTCATCGATTGAGCTGTGTTGTCGTATGGACGTTGGTTGGGGTTTTGTCAGCGGCCTGCTCAAGTCTCGCACCTCTGGATCAACAGAAACGGTGGGTCGACGCGGGTGAGTTGCGCTTGCGTCAGCTCACGCCGCGCGCTTTTGTCGAGACCTGGGGTGAGCCCACCTATGTGCATCAGCAGTTTACCCATTTTTTCGGAATGAAAGATGGGCGATTGATCCCCCAGGCCAGGATGGCCTTGGGGGAATCACCGCAAGGGTGGGAAATTGGGCTGGAGGCCGGTGAGGCACTGTTCATGGCCTATGTGAGTCGAGGTCGCTACCTTGTGTTTCTTGACGAAACCCTTGTGTATCAGGAAGAAATGTCCGCCGACAAATTGCATGCGATCGGCAAATCATGGAAGCATGAGGCTCAATTTCGAACCAGCCTTGAATCCTCTTCTATCGGGCAGTGATGGTTTCTTTTCCCTCTCAGATTGACCCGATACAAGCCATGCGTCCCCTGCGCATCTGCATGGTGTCGTCCGAGGTTGTGCCTTTTGCAAAAACCGGTGGACTGGCTGATGTCGTTGGAGCGCTGGCCGTTCAATTTGCCAGACTCGGTCACGAAGTCTGCGTGGTGCTCCCCTTCTACAGGCAGGTTGAATCACTCGGGTATCAGTGGCGAACCTATGCTCGGTTGTCAGTTCCTACATCGGCAGGAGACTGCCCTGTCGAAATACAAGAGCTCATTGGCCCATCAGAGAGGCTTCTCGCGGGAAGCGGATTGCGGGTATTTACCGTCCGCCATGATCCGTTTTTTGCTCGATCCGGCTTGTACCAGGACGGCGGGCATGACTATCCGGATAATTTAGAGCGCTTCGCCTTGTTTTGTCGTAGCGTGATGGAGTGGCTGCTCTATATTGGTGAGCAGGAACACTGGCTTACTGACATATTGCATCTTCACGACTGGCAGGCTGCGCTCTGTGCTGTATATTTGCGCGCCCTGTATCGAGAACGGGCGGCATTTGCCCTTACCAAGAGCGCCCTCACGATCCATAATCTCGGGTATCAGGGATTGTTTCCCGGTGAGAACTTTTATCTCACCGACCTACCAGCGTCTCTTTTTGCTCCCGCTTCGCTGGAATTTTATGGGTCGGTCAATCTACTGAAGGGAGGGCTGGTCTTTGCCGATCTACTCACCACCGTGAGCCCGACCTATAGCCGTGAAATCCAGACGGCTGACTATGGATTCGGCCTTGATGGGGTATTGAAGGAGCGAAAGCATGTGTTGCACGGAGTGGTGAATGGTATCGACGTCGATTTCTGGAACCCTGCCACAGATCCCTATTTACCCGCCTCATACTCCAGTCAGGATCTAACTGGGAAAGCCGTTTGCAAGGTGGAGCTGCAGCGGGAGTTGGGGCTCCGCCGTTTGAAAGTCCCTATGTTGGGGGTGATCACTCGCCTGGCTGCTCAGAAGGGGATCGACCTTATTATTCAAGTTATCCCGGAACTTATGGAGTTGAGTTTGCAGATGGTGATCCTTGGGACCGGCGATGTCACATATGAGAAGCAAGTTCAAGGGTTAGCCGAGCAGTATAAAGGGCGAATTGCCTTCCGTAATATCTTTGACGAGGGACTGGCGCACCGGATTGAGGCCGCTTCGGATATTTTTGTTATGCCGTCTCGGTATGAGCCCTGTGGACTCAGTCAGCTCTATAGTCTCCGCTATGGCACCGTGCCGGTCGTGAGAAGTACCGGAGGACTCGTTGATACGGTTGTCCCCTATACGCCTCGCACGTTTAAAGACTCGCGTGCTACGGGATTTAGCTTTACCGATACCACCGTTTCCTCGTTGCTTACGAGCCTGCTCCTGGCGCTTTCGGTTTATCGGAAAAAGGCAGACTGGAGCAGCCTCATTAAGACAGGAATGAGCCAGAACCTTTCATGGACTCGTTCCGCCTCGATTTACCTTCAACTTTTCGAACAGTTAGCGGATAAAACTCCAACTGAATAAAAATAGCGGGAGGTATTCTGCTGGTAGATCGATTAGTGGAGAGAAGCTTGGCGCGAGATCTCTAACTCGTAGAGATGGGCTCTGGCCTGATCTCTGTAATAGGAATAGGCAGCTTGCGTATGGTTATTCACGACCTTCTGAAAATGGTCTCTTGCCAGCTCAGATTCTCCTGCTGAAGTTGCAAGTATTCCTGTGTGAAGGCTGCAAGACGCTGCCATAGCCTGTACATCCACAGCCAGCCTTGCGGTTGTTTGGGGGACTTCGCCGGCGAAGGGGATCGAAAGGAGAGCATGCTTGGGGCGGGATGATACAGTTGTGTCTATTCGACTCATCGATGACAGTTTTTGAGCGTCCTCCACGGCTAGCTGACTATCTTCGGTCGAAAGGCAGTGTGTATAGGTCTTCCACAATGCCATAAAGCCGATATTATCGTATCGAACGGATGTTATGGGCGGGCTAGCCTGACATCCCGCCAATAACAGGGTTGCAGTAACTGCAACCAGCCAGGTTACGTTTCTGGTGCCGGTCATGCCCGTGTCCCTCGACTTCATCGTTCGACTCTGACTGCGCGAGGGAGCAATTGTTGAGCCTGCGGATGGACACAGCAAGTTATTGATAGTACAGAATTTAATAAATTTTGGTGGCTAAGGAGGTGTGCTGAAAATGAATCAGTGTGATGATTCTTCCACGCGGACCCGTTGTAACTTTTTGGGGGTTGGACTTGAGTTGGAATTGTGGTCGGGGCGAGAAGAAATTAATAATCTTAGGTTCGAGAGAACCGATGAGGGGGCACCCACCGTCAGGCCAATGCCAGTTGTACCGCCCTATATGTAATCTGATGTACCCTTGAGTATCCCCAAGCTGAAATCTTGTTGAGAGTTGGCCCCCCGCATGGGCTACAGTCACGCACCAGTACAAGGGGGGGTCCGATGAGAATGATCACGACGAAGGTGTAATGACTTGTCAAGAAGTGACCCCAGGGTTTAGGTCGTGGTTGTGACAGAGCACCCGTCGCACAAGTGGCTCAGGACACGCGATTGGCGGCGGGTCCATGGTCGAGGTCGAAGTGGGAACCGGATGCGAGAGGACGGTGCCTGACGGAAGCGGAGACGGAGCCGTGAATGTCGCGAGTTTCTCGGCCGGGGTGAGGCCATTGAGGGCCATGGAGAAGCGCTCGTGGTTGTAGCGGTGTTCCCAGGCCAGTACGGCTTCGGCCGCCGGTGCGAAACCGGCAAACGTTGACCGACTCCAAAACTCCTCGTTATCAACACGATGACTGCGTTCGACTTTGCCGTTCTGCTCCGGACATCGCGGCTTAATGTAGCGTAGCCGCACCCCAGCCTGTTGAACCGTGAGGGCAAAGGCGAGCGAGAACTCTGCGCCGTAGTATA
>WBZO01001105.1_pt1 | contig 43354 bp, 40 predicted proteins | sample 5204261 | NCBI WGS metagenome assembly WBZO01 (sample SAMN12412400, study PRJNA552823) | activated sludge metagenome | isolation source: activated sludge from anammox sidestream of wastewater treatment plant... | place: USA: North Carolina | collected 2017-09
AAGGTAAGAATACCCGAGGAAATCTGAGCGAGATTATGACCGAGCACGGTTCTGCCGAATACGGGATTAATAAGCGGGGGAACGGTACTGCCTATCGTCAGAATAAACCAATTGGTCGGCCAAAGAATGTGATGTTCAAGAAGCGATGAAACGCGCCGTACCCGTTCGGAAAGTTTAATTTCGGGATGGAGAAACGATTGCCGAATCACATAAGGGATATCGGATACGCCCCATGCCCATCGTTTTGCCTGCTCGTATTGGTTGACGAACGTGTTCACGAATCCGTGACTTTCCGCGGCGTCGACGAGTATCGGCAAAAAAATCGGGCGAACCGATACTTTCTCCCCCCGGGTAAAGAACACGGAAAAGAACATATGATAGTCCTCGGGGATGACATCCACCGCCCAAAACCCTACTTCACGGGCGGTCCGATATGCGAGCGAATACGTCGAAAAATTGATGAGTTTCGATTCCTGTGAAAGGAATGCCAAATTCCACATGCTGTTTAACGTATTGAGAAACCTGTTGGGAAGCGGAATTCGCCAGATATTGCTGTAGAACATGATGCTTCCCTGGTAGAGGTGGTCAAACCGATTGGTATCGGTCAAAAACTGAAACGCCAGCGCGGAAAAATATTTGGGGTGAGGAAGCGCATCGGCGTCACAGGAAGTAATGGTCAGCCATTCGTCGGGTATCCGATGTTTTTTGATATAAATATCCGCCTGTTTTGCCGCCCATGCCATATTCGAGGATTTTCCCGCAATTTCTCCCGGGGCGAGCGTATGTTGCGTGACGAGAAAATGCCCGAATGTTTTGCCGAATTCTTTTTGAAGAAGCGCGCCCGTTGCTACCGCCGCCGGATCTTTCGTTTCCGTCGCAAGCACGATGATCATGCGTTTAGTGGGGAAATCCTGATTGGCAAGGTTTTCAAGCGTACGTTTTAAAATATGCACGGGCTCCCGATACTCAGGGATGACGATCATGTGCCAGACGTCGTTAAAATGGGGAAACGATTCCGCTTGCGCGCGCCAATTGACCGCGGCGTGCGCCGTATAGGTGATAAACGATCGCAATGCGTAATTGACCAGTGTCACCGATTTATAAAACCAATACACGTCAAACGTGATGATGAAGTAGGCAACCAACGCAGGGTGCCAGAACGAGAGCCATAACGGCATGGTGATGATAATCCATGAGGTGAGCGGTATCGAGATTTCAAGAAGCCGCTGAGTTTTGTTTGGGTAGAGTTCGAATAGCCGGCGCATAGAATCAAGCTAAATTATACCATGCGGGAAGCATTCCCGCGAAAAGCCGGCGTTTAATAAACAAGCCCGAAGAGAGCCTGCGCGTTTCGGGTGGTAGTTTCCCGTATCAATGAAACGGGCTTATTCTGAAGCAGGGCAATTTTTTCCGCGATTAGGGGGATATACTTGGGTTCGTTCCGTTTGCCCCGATGGGGAACGGGAGTAAGGTACGGTGCATCGGTTTCCAACACAAGTGAATCCTCGGGGATATGGGGGACGACCATGGGCAGTTGTTTCGAATAGGTCACATTGCCGTCGATACCGATATAAAATCCCAGAGATACGGCTATCCGTAGATCCTGCTGACTGCCCGAAAAACAGTGAAAAACGCCGCGCGGAATTTTGGGAAGACCGTTTATGATTCCGAATACGTCATCAAATGCTTCGCGGCAATGAATGATAACGGGTAAATCATACTTTACCGCCAGATTGAGCTGTTCGACAAATAAGCGTTGTTGGACGTCCTTCCTTCCCGCCGCGACCTCGCCGCGATACTCATGGTAATCCAAACCGCACTCGCCGATCGCCACGATAAAGGGTTTGTTTTCGGGATCGTTAAGGAGCGTTTCGAGGTAACTCAAATCGGGATTTTTCGGCGCTTCATACGGATGAAACCCTACGGCGGCATATACGACGGACGGATGCAATTTTGCAAGATGCAATGCCGTACGGCAAGAATTATGATCCACCCCGGGGACGACGAACTGTTTTACTCCCGCTTTTTTGGCATTGCCTATTACCGCGGCCCGATCCGCATCGAAATCGGCAAAGTTTAACTGGACATGGGTATCGATATACATACTTTTAACGCTATTACCACGCACCGTTAACTTATATAAGGCGCGGGAACATGGGCGGTTCGGCTTTTATCGCGGAACCGGAAAATTGTGTGATGATTTTGTTCGCGGTTTCGGGCATAAACGGCTGTAACAAGACCGATATCGCGCGAATTGCCTCAACCGATTTTTCAAGTGCCGCACGTTTTTCATCGCCGACGAGTTTCCAGGGAGCGGTGTCGTTAATGTATTGATCGGTAGCTTTAATATCATTCCATACCGTCTTCACCGCTTCGTCAAATGCAAAGTTTTTTAATGCCGTTTCATACGTGGTGTTTGCCACCGTTATCGCATACGCCTCTGATTTCATCGGCGTAAAGGTAAGCCCTTCGGCAAGTTTTGCGACTCGGGAAACAAGGTTTCCCAGTCCGTTGGCTAATTCTGCATTATAGAGTTCTTTAAACCGGCGTTCGGAAAAATCTCCGTCACTGGTTGCCGGTATTTCACGCAAAAAGTAATACCGGATTGCGTCGGTGCCGTATTTGTCTATCAACAGGTGCGGATCGATAACATTTCCGAGTGTTTTACTCATTTTTTGCCCGTTCACCGTAAAATACCCGTGTACAAATAATGCCTTCGGTGTCGGAAGTCCCGCGGAGAGCAAAAATGCCGGCCAGTACACCGCGTGGAAGCGGCTGATACCTTTGCCGATTACATGGACATCGGCAGGCCACCATTTATTGTATCGGGTGTCATCCCAGCCGAATCCTACCCCTGATTGGTAGATGTTTAACGCATCAAACCATACGTACATGCGCTGGGTGTTGTCTCCGGGTACGGGAACTCCCCAGTTTTTCGCGCGTTCGTTACTTCGTGAGATACTGATATCCATTAGCGGCTGTTTGAGGAAGGATAACACCTCATTTTTTCTCGATTCGGGAGTAATCGCTAATTTCCCCGAGGTAATCAGATGAATGATCTGGGACTGATATTTTGAAAGACGGAAAAAATAATTTTCTTCCTTTACGACTTCCAATTTCTTTCCGGGATGTTCATAACATTCACCGCTTTCATTGAGCTCCTCCGGTTCATAAAAGGTTTCGCACCCTACGCAATACAGTCCCTCGTAGGATTTTTTATAAATATCTCCTGCCTTGTCGCACAGCTCCCACAGTTTTTGACTGGCGGGGAAGTGGTGATCGGTATCGCTTCCTTTTTGCCAAATATCAAATTGGCAGCCTAATGCCTTCGTAAGCTCGTAAAATTTGATGTTATTAGCATCGATAAATTCCTGTACGGGAACCCCGGCTTTTTCCGCCGCCTGCACATTCTTTAGCGCATTTTCATCGCCGCCCGAGAGTAATCGCACGTCTTCACCCAGTAGCCTATGAAATCTCGCAATCACATCACCCTGGACAAATTCGAGCGCGTGTCCGATATGCGGTGCCGCATTGACGTAGGGAATCGCACAGGTAATATAAAATTTATTTTGCATACTCCGTATTTTACTACATTCGGTATTTAGCCGATGGGGGGTTCTCCTTTCCATTTGTTTATGCCCCGTTGTACCTCGTCCTCATAGGGAAGCAGGTCGGAAAGCGATACCACTCGTACCGGTACCGCCTGCGAATACATCTTTTTCCGTTTGGTAAATCCGTGAAGCGACATATCTATCGAATGATTTTGGATAAGCACCCGCGCATTTTCTCCCTCGGTAGTAATGAGCGTCACGTCATAGACGGTATCATCGATGGGTAATCGATAGGTTTTTCCGATAGTGAATTGTTCGTGATTCATAGATGAGCAATCTTGACTAAGACAACAAAAAAACCCCGCCTGGCGGGGTTTGATGTTTCCATGAGCAAACCTCCGTCAGCCGGATTTGTTTGCCATCATCATGGAAATGCCGTGTGTCATGTCAATGTAACTATACCACAACGTACGATGAATTTATACCGTCGTATCCTTCCAAAGGTATTCCAGTGCGATCACGCATGCGATCATGAGCAGAAAATACAGCGGATGTTTGAGACCGAGCATTCGGAGGACAAAATAGAGAACAACGCTTCCGGCAACGACAAACGAACGGCGCACACTGCCGCCGAAGTAGAAGGAAAAGAGCATCGTTGCCGCGGCAAGCAGGAAAAAGAATACGCCGATAGAAACGTATGAGGAAGGAGGGAAGACATTCACAAACGCCGACAGAAGGATAAGCGCGCTTACTCCCAAAAACAGATGGAGCGGATTTTTGGATTTTCGGATTCTCTCCATACATTTATTGTAGGTGAGTTTATGAGCGTGCTACAATGGGTGCGATCATGAGCCCCGATTTTTTTATCCTCATCACCGTCATTATCATCGGATTTGGAGTACTCACGTATCTTGTCAAAAAAGAGCTTTCCGGTTTGAGCGGGAAGCGGGATGATACAACGCTCACCGAGTGGCTCAAGTCCATGCAGATATCGATCGAAAATACGAACAAAGTGCTCAATGAGGCGATGCGCGGACAAACAACCGATGTCAGCCGTCTTCTTCAGGCAAACACGAAGGAGCTCAATGAGCGGCTCGATATGGCGACAAAGGTCATCGGTGACCTGAAACAGAACCTGGGAGAAATGTCTGAGGTAGGCAAAGGAATACGGAGTCTTCAGGAATTCTTGCAGTCGCCGAAACTTCGCGGAAATATAGGGGAGCAGGTACTGCAGGATATGATCGGTCAGACATTCCCCAAAAATTCATTTCACCTCCAATACGCATTTAAAAGCGGTATGAAAGTTGATGCGGTATTAAAAACCGATGCGGGACTTCTGTGTGTCGATTCCAAATTTCCCATGGAGAATTTTACGAAAATGCATAAAGGTTCCACGGAAGCCGAACGGCATCAGGCCAAAAAGGATTTTCTCTCCGACGTAAAAAAACATGTAACGGACATAAGCCGCAAATATATATTGCCGGAGGAAGGCACCATGGATTTTGCGCTCATGTATATCCCGTCGGAGGGCGTGTATTACGAAATGGCGAATATGGAAGAGCTCATGGATTATGCGAGGAAACTCCGCGTGTATCCCGTTTCTCCCAACACGCTGTATGCGCATTTACAGGTATTGCTCCTTTCCTTTCAGGGAAAAGATTTAGAACAAAAATCCCGACGGCTATTTCAACTGCTTCGCGGCATTCAAAAGGACTATGCGAAAATCGAGGAGGGGTTGGGTACGCTCGGAAAACACATCAATAACGCATATAACTCCATGGGTAGCGTTTCGGGATCGTTTTCACTGCTCGGACAGAAATTAACGCAGACCCAGGCGTTGGAAGCGGACGAAGAGGAAAAAAAACTGACTTAACCCTATGAAAAATGCGCTGATTCTTCACGGTACGGCAAATAATCACACCGGCAATTGGTTTCCGTGGTTAACCCGTGAACTAGAAAAACGGGACTATCGGGTCTTTTGCCCTGATCTTCCGCAAGCAGAACGACCGAATATCGGGCGATACACCGAATATATCCTTTCAAACTGGCGCTTTGATACTGATTCGATTATTGTCGGGCATTCGTCGGGGGCGGTGGAAATTTTGGGATTACTTCCCCAAATCCCCAAAGACGTTGTTATCGCAAAAGCGATTTTGGTTGCGGGATTTACGGATTCGCTGGGAGATACCAAGTCCGAGCTTTTTTTAACTCCGTTTGATTATCCGGCAATCAGAAAAAAAGCAGGAAAATTCATATTTTTTCACTCGGACACCGATCCGTACGTACCGTTATCTCACGGAGAAAAACTGCATGCGCTACTGGGAGGCGAGCTTATTGTCGTCAGGGATCAGGGGCATTTTAATTTGGAAAAGGGCCCGCAGTATAAAGAGTTTCCGATGCTCCTCGAAAAGATACTTGAGTAAGTCTATAATGTCCACACCATGGCAAGTGTTCCTCAAGCCAATAAAAAACTCAACGCACAACAACAGGACGCGGTAACGTTTGGTGAAGGCCCGCTCCTCATTATCGCGGGTGCAGGGACCGGCAAAACCACCGTCGTTACGGAACGCATTAAACACCTGATCGGTACCGGTAAGGCGCTTCCCTCGGAAATACTCGCCCTTACGTTCACCGAGAAGGCCGCAAAAGAAATGGAAGAGCGCGTGGATGTCATCATGCCGTACGGATATACCAACATGTGGATATCCACCTTTCATAAATTTTGCGATCGCTTGCTTCGTCAGGAGGCGATTCATGTCGGCTTAAACCCCGCATATCGGCTCATGACCGACACGGATGCGACAATGCTCTTCCGAAGCCGGTTATATGATTTCCGTCTCGAGTATTTCCGCCCGCTGGGAAACCCCACCAAATTCATAAAAGGCATGCTCCAGCATATATCGCGGCTTCAGGATGAAGACATATCGCCGGAAACCTATAAGGCTTGGGTACAAAAGCTTGAAAAAAAGGCAAAGGAGGAAGAGGAAATTCAGGAAGCGGCAAAATACCGTGAGCTTGCCGATACCTACGAAGCATACCAGTTACTCAAGATACGGGAAGGGCTCATGGATTTCGGCGATCTCATCACTCAAACATTGGGGTTGCTTCGTAGCAGGAAAAATATCCTGAACTTTTATCAGAAACAATTTAAATATATTTTGGTGGATGAGTTTCAGGATACGAATATCGCGCAAAATGAACTGGTCTCACTGTTATCGGGGAAACTTCAAAACATCACCGCCGTTTGTGACGATGATCAGAGTATTTATAAATTCAGAGGTGCGGCGGTATCCAATGTACTGAGTTTTCGAAAAAATTTTCCCAAGGCAAAGCTTATCGTGTTAAGTCAGAATTACCGCTCCTCACAGGCGATTCTTGATGCGAGTTATCAGCTTATTCAAAACAATAATCCCGACCGGTTGGAAATCAAAGAACACATCAATAAAAAACTTACGGCGAACAGGGATGCCGCCGCGGTATGGCCGATGCTTATCTACGCGGACCGGGTCGAAAATGAAGCTGATGAAGTGGCCAAAAAAATACGGACGCTTATCGCCTCAGGTGATCACACCAACACGTACGAATGGAAGGACATTGCCATCTTGGTGCGCGCCAATAATCATGCGGAGCCGTTCGTTCGCGCGTTTATGCGTCATGGAATTCCGTATCAATTTTTGGGCCCGGGGCAATTATTCCGACAGCCGGAAATAAAAGATCTGATAGCGTATCTTCAGGTTATTCATAATTTTGAGGATAACGTTGCCCTGTTTCGTATTTACTCGATGAAATACTTTGCCATGAACGCCCGCGATATCGCCGCAATTACCCTGTTTGCCAAAAAACAGAATATGTCCCTTTTCGAAGCGAGTGAAATGATTGCGGGGGTCAGTCGCCGCGAAGGGATAACGCCTCCGGAAATTGATGAGGATACGGTGGCCAAGATCACATCGCTTATAACCATGATACGAAAGCATTTGGGGTTGGTAACGCAGGAAAGCGCCGGGCAAATACTTTTTTACTTTCTTTCGGATACCGGCATGCTGAAGAATATTCTGGATTATAGTGCCCCGATCGATGAAAAAATCGCGGGCAATATTTCCAAGTTTTTCAGCAAGCTCAAAACCTACGAAACGGATCACGATGACGCCAGCGTCACCGCGGTGCTTGACTGGATTGAATTATCCATGGATTTGGGGGAATCCCCGCTTTCGGGAGACACCGACTGGACGGCCAATAACGCCGTCAATATTCTTTCGGTGCACGGATCGAAAGGTCTCGAGTTTCCCGTCGTTTTTTTGGTGAACATGGTATCGGCCCGGTTTCCGACGACCGAGCGCAGGGAAACGATTCCGATCCCGGAGGCGCTTATAAAAGAGGAGTTGCCGGAAGGAGATTATCATCTTCAGGAAGAACGGCGACTTTGTTATGTCGGTATGACCCGGGCACGGGATCTTTTGTATTTGACCGGAGCAAACTATTACGGTGAAGGAAAGCGTGAGAAAAAACTTTCACCGTTTGTCTATGAAGTAATACGTACGGCTTCCATCATTCCTCCCCATGAACAAGCCCAACAAATCCCGCTTCTTGATTGGAAAAAAGACGAACGGGAACAGACAAATGAACCGACACCGTCACCCGTTGTCGTCACCTATCTTTCCTATTCGCAGATAGAAACATTCCGCCTGTGTCCGTTGCACTACAAACTCCGCTATCTGCTTCATATCCCGACGCCGCCGTCCGCTTCGTCTTCATTCGGCACGAGTATTCATAACGCATTATTTGATTTTTACTCCCTGCATGCGAAAGGCACGAAAGTCACAAAGAAACTTCTTTTGGAATTGCTGGATGCGCGATGGAAACACGAAGGCTATGAAACAAAGGCAAGGGAAGCGTTGCTTCGCAAAAAAGGTGAAGCGTATCTTACCGACTATTATACGAACCAATTTGACCCCGATACCGTTGTTGCCGCGCTCGAACAGCCTTTTACCGTCCCGGTGGAAAACGACGGGCGATCGGTGAGCATCGGCGGAAAAATTGACCGAATTGACCTGCTTGCCGATGGAAAAATAGAAATTATCGATTACAAAACGGGAAGAATGCCGAGCAAAAGAGAAGTGGATGCGAATCTTCAGCTTTCCATCTATGCGCTAGCGGCAAGTTCGATACCCGGTTTGCCGTTCGGGAAAAAGAGCGAGGATATCACGCTTTCATTATATTTTTTCGACACAAAAACAAAAATATCGACGATAAGAACCATGGAGCAACTTGCCGCGGAGCGTGCAACCATCATCAACATCGCAAAGCAAATTGAAACATCCGATTTCCGGTGCTCAGGGAACTTACTGTGTAAAGAATGCGAATATCGGATGTTTTGCGGTATCACGTAACCGGTTCGCTATCCCGGGAGCGGATAATACAGTGTTTCTCCGCCGAATCCCTCTTTGAATTTGGTGAAGCCCTTCCACTCGGTATTTTTGTTCGCAATCCGTTCATCCCATACGCCGACAAAATCAAACAAATTCATTTTTCGTTGTCTTGCCAGTTTGATCGCCTCCCATACCAGAAGCGTCGGTGCAAATAGCTTCTTGCCCCGTCGGGTGGCGCCCGCTATCCAGTAGTAGCCGATCCGGTTACAAAAGAGCATGAGTATGGTGCCCACCGCAGTACCCTTCGGATCATACGCAAAAAGAATCGCCTTATTTTTTTTGGGGAGAATTTCCCAGAGTTTGGTAATCCCCGTGGTGGTAATAAATCCCAATAATCCCGCCGACCTGTTTTTCAATCGAACCATTGCCCGGATGTCCTCGGAAATTCCGATACGTACTCCCGCTTTCAGCGCTCGTCGGACCGCCCGTCGTTTTGCCTCACTCAGTTGCGAAAACAATGCGTCTTCGGATCCGGTCAGGGGAATGCGTATTGTTTTCGAGGGAATATAGGGATCGGTATTGACCGTCATATCTTTCGCCATCGATTTTGTCCATCGGGTCAGATCGGCTTGCCGTACCCGGCTGTCCGGTTCGATAACGATCGTCCTCACCCCGTACGACTGGAGGAGTCGCAGTACTTTTTTGCGATCGGGAAGTTTGAGACACCGTTGTATTTTCGCGATCCCCCCGAAAATCCAAAACGGTTTGATAAAAATAAAACAACCGTCCAACGACTCCACCTTCCATCCCAACGAACGGATATACTTTGCATACAGCGGTGATTGTTGAATTTCCATAATGCTTCTTACGAAGACCGTTTGAGGAAAAACCAGCGGACGGTATCAATTACCGTATAGAGTCGGTAAAGGAATGGCGATATGACAAGGTCAAATGATCCCGCATAGGTGACATGGCGCGGACGAAACCCCTGTTTAAACCGATGAAACCCAAACCAAGGGTCATTGGGGTCGGGATGTTCTCCGAGAGCACCCCATAAATCAAATGATTCATACCCTTCCTTCTTTGCCCAGCGGGCAATTTCCCACAAAAGGAGGGTGGGCGCCATCACTTCCCGGTGCAGTCTGCTTGACGCGCCGTACGGATAATAGACGGTTTTGTTCCAGCAAAAAAGTACCCAAGCGGCAAGTATCTCACCCTGATACCGTGCGGTAAAAAGTTTGGCGATACCCGCTTTGGATAACGTATCCCACATAGCTTGGTGATACGCGGAGTTGTGCGCGTAAAATCCCTGGCGGGATGTCGTCTCCGCGCTGAGTCGCAAATATTCGTTAAACGCTTCGGGTGATGAATCCTGGGTTACCGTAACGCCATGTTTTTGCGCAACCTTCAGGTTATACCGCGTTTTGGGATGCATTGCGGCAAGGAGCTCGTTTTCCGTTTTCGTTAAGTCCAATATGAATGAGTGAGGAGTAAAAAGGGGATGGTGCGACGGAATCAAAAATGGCGCATGGGAGGGAGGGACGAACGCGTGTTTTTCGACGTCGGGTTCAAGCTGGATATAGATTGCCTTTTTTTCCTTCCCGAGTTTGGTGAGCGTTGTAAGCATTGTCGATGTAATGGCGGGTCCCTTCGGAAAATATCCGATGGTAAAAGGAAGATACGGTAACTTATGAAAGGTGAGTTGCCAATTGTGTGTGCGCGTTACGTCGATACCCATACGTTCACGGAAGACACCCCATTGCCAGCTTTGTAGCGGGTGGGAAACCTGTGCATTCCATGCGGTGATTTCCTTGGAAAGGAGGTCTGCGGGGGGCTTTTTGGCTATCGGCATATCCGTATTATCGCGCTTTTATTCATGTGGTACAATATTTACCGATGAAGCTGCAAAGGAAAAATACGAAAGAACAATCCGTCGGTTGGTTGCCAATTGATAGTCGTTTAATTTCTCCGTTACTTTCTTTCAGTCATGTCAAAGGGGTCGCAAAATTGTTTCTCGTGGTGGAAATGGTGCTTGCGTTAAGCGTCGTGCTCGGTACCTTCGTCATTCTTCTTTTTCGCCTCGCCGTTTAAAAAAACACCTCCTCGTCCCGAAATCCGCGATCTGCGGACATAGACACTTGCATGTCCATCGCATGCTCCGGAATATCCGCAATGAACCGGGATATGGTATTTTGTGTCCGTTGTCCGAAAAACAATCGACGGTTGGCAAACGTAAGATAGAGTTTTTCCTTTGCCCGGGTAATGCCCACGTAGCAAAGACGCCGTTCTTCCTCGAGCTCATCTTTTTCCATAAGCGCCCTGCTATGGGGGAAAATTCCCTCTTCCATACCCACGATCGCCACGACGGGAAATTCCAAACCTTTCGCGGCATGGAGTGTCATGAGGGTGACCGCCTGGCGATTTTTTCCCATCTCTTTGACCGATCGGGGAACATACTCCTGTTCGACAAGCGCGACATTTTCAAGAAATTCGGTAATATCGGGAAACTCGGTCGCTACCGAACGGAGTTCCTTTATATTTTCCAATCGGGAAAATTCCTCCTCCACTTTGGCGTCATACAGATCGAGATATCCGGTGGCGTCAAGCGTTGCATCGAGCAGGGCAAGCGTTGTAGTGCCGTTAACGGCGGAGCCGGCTTTATAGTGTTGGGCAAAATCGAAAAATTTCTTTAACCTTCCTTTTCCCAATTTTTCGATCCGATGATAGGAAACCGTATCTTTCGGATTCACCAATACCCGAAGGTAAGATAGCACGTCCTTAATTTCCTTCCGTTCGTAAAATCGGGTCCCGCCGACGAGGGTATACGGTACTCCCGCGTGAAGCAACGCCTCTTCAAGAACACGGGATTGCGCATTGGTGCGATACAGGATTGCAAAATGCGAGAACGGTTTTCCCGATCGGAGAATAGTCTGAATGAGGTAGGTCGCCTCATCCTGTTCATTCCGTGCCTCATACAGCGTGATCATCTCTCCGGATGCTTTTTCCGTCCACAACTTCAGTACGGGATGTGATGTATTTTTGGCGATTACCCCGTGGGCGGCATCAAGTATCGTTTGGGTTGATCGGTAGTTTTGTTCCAGGTGAAAAACCGTAACGTCGGGGTAATCGTTTTTGAAATTTGTTATGTTACGGAAATCGGCACCCCGCCACCGATAGATTGATTGTGATGCGTCTCCGACGACGCAGATATTACGCCATCGTTTTGAGAGCATCTTCGTCAACATATATTGTGCCTTGTTCGTATCCTGATATTCATCGACGAGCACGTAGTGATACTTTTCCTGGTATTTTCCCGCGACTTCCGGATATTTTTGAAAAAGCAAAACGGTTTTTGCGAGCATATCATCGAAATCAAGCGCCTCGTTGGTGAGCAGGAGTTTCTGATACCCAAGATAGACGCGGGCGACGGTTTCCTGAAAATTGCCCCGTGCGTACGTGGGGTATTCAAGAGCGGTGATAAGTTCATTTTTTGCCTGTGATATGGTGGAGAGCACGGCGCGCGGATTATACAGTTTCGTCGAAATATCCAGTTGTTGCATGACTTCCTTGATCGCGTCAATCTGATCCTGGTCGTCGTAGATAACAAAGTTCGGTGAAATACCGATGTGGTGGCCGTCGATGCGAAGTATTTTGGCGCACAGCGCATGAAACGTCCCGGCAAACGGCAGTTCACGATCCGCAATAAGCGCGCGAATCCGCTCCTTCATCTCTTTTGCGGCCTTGTTGGTGAAGGTGACCATCAGTATGTTGTGCGGGGAAACATGTTTTTTTGCGATAAGGTAGGCAACCCTGCAGGTAAGCACCCGTGTTTTTCCACTGCCGGCGCCCGCAAGTATTAGAACCGCGCCATCCGTGTGCGTTACCGCGGCCTGTTGCGCGGCGTTTAAATCATTGAGGAGATCGTCGATCATAGACTATAATAGTAGCATATGAAAAAGCTTTTCATTTTGGGTAATTGGAAGTCCAATAAAACGCTTTCCGAAGCAAAATCCTGGCTTGATGCTGTTGACGGAGCCTTCCCCGTTCTTCCTCCCCATGTTACCGTCGTCGTTTGTCCGAACTTTCTCGCTCTTCCTCTTTTTGCCGAAAAAAAACACGGTTTCTCGGTCGGAGCACAGGATATCTCACCGTATGAAACCGGTGCCTATACGGGGGAAATCGCCGCAGACATGGCGAAATCACTTGTCAGTCATGTCATGATCGGACATTCGGAGCGGCGCAAGTACTTCGGTGAGACGGATGAGACGGTGGCGGAAAAGACAAAACGGGCAATAGCGGCGGGCATTATTCCGGTCGTATGTGTCTCGGCGATTGATCAGGTACAAAAACTTGCAGTACTCACTCCCGAATTTTCAGGGAGGGGAATATTTTTATATGAGCCGTTGTTTGCCATAGGATCGGGCAAATCGGACACCCCGGAAAACGCCGATCGAGTGGCGGGTGATATTGCCACGCTTTTCCCGACGGTGCCTATTATGTATGGCGGCAGTGTCACCGCGGAAAACGTCAAAGGATTTGTCAGCGCGACGCATTTGTCGGGGGTCGGAGTCGGAGGAGCAAGCCTTACTCCGCATGCATTTCTTGCGCTTATCACGTCGGTCATCGCATAATTTGCTTTTTTCTATGGAATCACGGACAAGGCGCCTTTACGCGTCCAAAATAAAAATCGGTATTTTCCTGGTACTCGTTATCATGCTTTCGACGCTTATCGTCAAAGCCGTGCAATTTTCGCGCGGATTCATGACGACAACCGGGATAACCCCCACGACCCTTATGCGGTTGGTGTTCGATTCGGGAGCTGATCTTCATCCGATTGACGGACGGGTGAATATTTTACTTCTGGGTATTCCCGGCGGTGACCATGACGGCACCGATCTTACCGATACGATTCTGGTGCTTTCATTCCATATGAAACATCAGTCCCTTGCCATGATATCCGTGCCCCGGGATATCTGGTCGGATACGTTGAAGGACAAAGTGAACAGCGCGTACCATTACGGGGAACAAAAAAAGAAAGGCGGCGGGCTGATCCTTGCAAAAGCAATCGTATCGGATGTCGTCGGGTTGCCGATCCAATATGCCCTGGTACTCGATTTTTCGGGCTTTAAGAAAATTATCGATCTTGTGGGTGGGGTTGAAATACATGTGGAAAAAAGCTTCACCGATAAGGAGTATCCTATCCCCGGCAAAGAAAACGACGAATGTAACGGTGACCCGCTCTTTGCGTGCCGGTATGAAGCGTTGCATTTCGATGCGGGACCCCAGGTAATGGACGGGGAGCGTGCGTTAAAATATGTGCGAAGCAGACATGCGGAAGGGAACGAAGGAAGCGATTTTGCCCGCGGGCGGAGACAACAGGAAATGTTGCTTGCACTCAAAACGAAACTGTTATCCAAGGATATCTATCTGCACCCTTCTGAAATCGAAAAACTGTATGCGGCGTTTGATGAGGCCACCGACATGGACACCAATATCGGCGAGCTAATGACGATCGGCAAGATGTTTATGCAAACGACAAAGGAAAAGACCACGCGTATATCTTTGGAAGACAAACTCTATACGCCGCCGAGTAGTTGGTACGGCCGGTATGTCCTGCTTCCCAAGGAAAGTTTTTCCGCTATCCACGCGTTTGTTACGTCTGCATTACCCTGACGCATACCTTCTTTTATCGTAGATACCCCAAGTCCCGTATGTGGAATGAGGATTTATCCCTTATCCTACCGTGCTTCGATGGTGGTGTGTCACTCGCACAGGTACGGGTGATACGTATTCCCAAGCCTACGTGACCCGATACGCAGGAGAGAGGAGAGCTGACGGAGTATCCCGACGGGTTAGAACACTAACCCGAGAAGAAGCAGTAATACGCCGCCGGCAACCACGCTTGCGCCGAGGACGGAAGGTACTCCCGCCACCGGAATCTTCGGCGTCGGAATGGGCGTCGGTGTTGCAGTGGTGCCCGGAGGCGGTGTCGGTCCCGTCGCGACACGGCAGTCATCGGATGCGATCCAGACATTGTTATTGTCTCTTACCCGGCACGAGAAGCTGTATGCGCCGCTTGTGGTCACCGTATAGGTTGTCGTGAGCGAACCAGGTGAGCCGACATTTTCTTCGACAAGCTTCGTGGATCCGTCCGGCATGGTGAATTCCGCGGCGGTAATATCCCCGTCGGCATCCCTTCCCACACAGGTTAAGGTGACGGTGTAGGGGACTGTTCCCGTTGCGGGTTCAACCGTGAGGTCCACACAAACGGGATTGGTATTGTTGGCAACCGGCGTCGGCGTCGGGGTGGATGTCGGACCTGGAGTACCCGTCGGCGTCGGGGTGGATGTCGGACCAGGAGTACCCGTCGGCGTCACGGTCGGCGTCGGGGTCGGGGTATTCTCAACCCCGATGGAAAAGACCAATTTACAGTTGATGTCCGACGCTTTGGGGGTTACCTGCGGGACGGTCGGTGCAACGGGTGATTGCTGTTCCAGTTTCGTGCTGGTCAGGTACGCCACCACGCCGATACCCACCGTGATGATGGTGACCGTCATCAAATACCAATATTTCTTTAGGAAATGCATATTAGTGCCATGCTCCGTTCGTAAATACTTCGCCTTCAATGACAAAATCGGTAACGCCGTCGGCTATCGTATAGTTTAACGTAAATTCGTTACTGGCATTCTTGGTGGTGGTTTCGGTCCAGGCACCGCCGTTCACCCGGAAATGCGCCTTGGTGGGCGAGAGGTTGCCCTTGACGGCCAGGACCACTTCGTCGCCTGCCCGAAGGGTGGTGAGATCGCTTACCTGGGTGCCGTCTTTATAGATTTTTATGTTTTGACACACCGGGGTGTTTCCGGTCGTCGGTGTCGGCGTCGGATTGGTGGTGTCATCATCGTCATCACCGTTATCATCACCGCCGACGGGGACACAACCGTCGCCGTTGGGATTACATTGGTACTGCGGATAACAACAGGTCATGCCGACGCCATGCTGATTGGCGCACCAAGCTCGTCCCTGGGCTTTACAAGGTCCTTCCGTTTCTCCGGGCAACTCACAGCGCGTTTCGGTACACATATCGCCGTCCTGGCAATGACACACATAGCCTTCGGGACAGGTTCCTTGCGGATCACCATCGGTAGCGCCGCTACATTCCTTATACCCGGTGCCCCAGGCTCTGCTTCGCACATCGGCAATCTGTTGGTTTTTTTGCGAAATAAAATACACACTCGCCGGCAACACCAGTAAAAGCAAAGCGATAAGGGCGATAAGCGGACCTTTTGAGGTTTTTTTGGGAAGGGACGAATGATGGCGCGATTTTTCCTGTGCGGGGGGAACAATCACCGATTCGCTGGGTTTCGTTTCAAGAAGACTTTCAACCAACGCATCCTGACCCGCTGTTGAAGAAGCGGGAGGTTCTGCAACCGGAGCGGGAACAGAAGCCGGCATGGGATCAAGTGCGGGGACGGGCGGAGCGGGGGGGGTCGGTACTGCGGGAGGAGGAACCACCGGAACGGGTTCCGGTTCCGGAGGAAGGGTATCAGTCGTCGTTTGTGGTTTCAATACATCATCAGCCATATGAATAAATTCGCGTATATAGAATCAGCTTAGTGCACCGATAACATACGAGTCAAGCGGTGGTCATTACCAGCGCCGTAACGCAACGGCCCCCCCGCCGAAAAGTCCGATACCGAGCATGAGCAGTACGATAAGCGGCAAAGGAAAACCTGTTTCCGGTATGGGTTCGCCGGCGAGCGTTGCGGTAGGAGTGGGATCGTCGGTAACGGTCGGTTCCGGCGTAAGGGTTGCCGACGGCGTGGCGTCTCCGAGGACTTGGGTGCCGCTTTTCAATATTTCAAACGTGTGGGTGAGCGCGACGGTTTTGTTTTGGGCATCTTTCGTCGTTATGGTGACGCTTTGTTTGCCGGGAGCAAGCGGCTTAATGGGAGTATATCGCCATACGCCGTCATTTCCTATGATGACCGTATCGCTCATCGGCTTTTCGATGCCGATGGTTACCAACAGTTGGTTCCCTCCGATCCCGGTTCCCTGAATCAGCGGGAGATTTGAGGGTATGGCACTGCCGTCAGCGGGTTTGACGATTGCCACCGTTTGTTTTTTCACTTCAGTCGTTTCACCGAGTACCGCCGGCTGGGTGGCGGGAGCCGCCGCAAGGGGCGGTTGCCCGATTGTTTCCGCCTGAATTTTACGAAAATCGTAGGTTTTTCCGATCGTCATACTGGGTACGGGATTATCATTTAACGTATCGGTGAGCGCCGTTGACTCACCGTCCGCGCTACGGATGACAATGGATTCATTGATCCGCTCGGCAACGGGGAGGTATCGGTCAAGTGACGTCGTCCGTGCAAGATTCAACGGAATGACCCAGGTGCCTGTCGTTTTTGAGAGGGTCGAGAGTGTTTGCCCGTTTTCAAGCGTAAGATAAACCAATGCACCGTCAAGCGGCAGACCGTTGGTTGCGGTGATTTGTCCGTAGGCGGGTTCAATACCCGTTCCGAGACCGGAAATTGCGGGTGCCGTTTTTACTTCGTACGATACCCCGTTATTGGTGTGGGAAACATTGTTGGATACGATGACAAATTTGTACCCCGTATCCGGTTTGAGGTTTCGTACCACCACGGAGTGGGTGGTATAGGCGGCCTTTGCCGGTTTGGTGTTTGCGGTAGAATAGCGTTCGTCAAAGAAAAAATTATCGGGGTTGACCCCGTCCAATCGCACCGAACCGCTGACAGCATCATCCGTCGTCCACGTCACCGTAAATGATGCGTCGGTAATATTGGTGACGGTGACGTTTTTCGGAGCATGCGTCGACACCGCTTTGGTCAACAGCGGAGTAACTCTGTCAAATGCGAAGCGAAACACCATAACCGCTACCACTACAAGCAATAAGCCGACGATGGTGGGGATTTTTCTCTGTTGCATACGGTTTTTGTTAATCCATGGTACTTCGTGTTTCTAATTCTTCCAATATACTAACATCAATTTTACTTGATAGCGGACTGACGACCTGTTGGACCGGGCGTGCTATCGTCGATGTCTTGGTTGTCTTTACCAATTCGAAAAACACCCACAGAAAAATCGTGAGCATCGTAAAGATAGAAACCAATAATAAATCACGTTCCTCGTCCATAGTTATTCGGTTGAATAATAGGAAGTAAGTTTTAACGATAATTGTAACTCATCGAGTAACACCAGCTTTGATAGTCCTAATTTAAGCGAGATCGTATCGACCGATGCGATCCTTCGCATTTTCAGTAACCCATCCATGAACGCTTTGAGTGACGCATATTGTCCGGTCAGAACGACGCTTACGGGAAAATCTTCCAGGGGTTTTCCCGGAGCGAGATTTGCCCCGGGCGTTGCTTCCCTTCCTAAAACGGGAAGACTCGGGATCTGAATCGCCGAAACGGATGCGCCGGTGTAGGACGCCAGATTATTGAGTTGGCGCGCGAGTATGATGGCGTCGGGATTATTGGGAAGCGCCTGTCTGATAACGGGGAGGCGGTCTTCAATTTCCTGAAACGTTGCCTGGGCTTCGATGAGAGCGGTGATTTTGTTTTCCATCTGTTCGTTTAACGTCGTTTTATCGGCAATTTCCCTTCGCAAATGAATAATGGTTTGAGCGGTCGGTCGTATGGCATACCAGGCAAAGAGAGAAATAGCCAAAAACGAAAATATCGCGGTGGTTGACGCCCGCATTTTCGGTTTTTTCATCATCGGTTGCAGTTTCTGGTAATAGCGATGAAATTGCTCCGAAGAAACGCTGGTATTTGTCGGTAGTGCCATAGGTTATTTTGCCGCGGGTGTCGGTGATCCGATATCTGCCGATAACTGGAAATCAATACCCGATCCCGGTTTTCGCTGAATATCACCCAAAATGACATTTTGGATGGTCTTTGTCGATTGGAGATTCGAGAGAAATTGCGCAAACCCCTGGGTTGTTCCCGCGGTCGCGGCAATCGTCATTTTGGTTTTATTGATTTCTAGGGAAGTGAAATACACGTCGGGAGGTAACATCGTCTCGAGCAAATTGATGATCGCAACGGGTTTTCCCTGTTCTCCTAGTAGCTTCTTGGCCGTCGCAAGATTTGCCTGGAGTGATTTTATTTCCTTTTCAAATTCAAGGTTTGCCTGAATGATCGCCTGTTTCTGCGTAAGTTCTTCCGTAAGATCGGTGTTTTTTCGATCGAGGCTGAATCGGGAAATAAATGCCAAAAGCACCACAATTTCCGTGGTGATCATGATATAGCGCCCATAGGTGGTTGCCCAGGAAATGAGTCTGCCCCAGGGCGTGTGTTCCAGATCCTGAGAGCCAAGTAAATTTATCTGTATCGGTTTGGCAGGCATACACAATCAAGTATAGCAAGGGGGATGGGGAAATGAAACGGGCGGGACGGGTATTTTTTCCGAAAAAAAACGTACGGAAACAAACCTCGATTCTCGTTATTTCTTGAGAAGTTTTGCAAGGCGCGCCTTGGTTCTGGCGGCGGCGTTTTTGTGGATGATATTGCGCTTTGCCGCTTTATCAAGCGCGGCAAACACTGCGGAAACACTCTTTTCCGTCGGTGACTTTCGTGCTTTTTTGACTAATCCCTTAAGTAAAGCGCGGCGACCGGCGTTTTCCTTGGTTCGCACACGATCATGTCGCAACTTTTTGATAGCCCGTTTTGTGATTGGCATGTGGGGAAGTATAGCTTACTTGGCACTATCGGGTCAAGATCCCCGTGATCTATAATAGGAAAGTTATGATGCGTTTTTGGGCTTGGGCCTCAAAAAAACAAACAACGGTGGGTTCTGCCGCCACCGTCCTTGCGCTCATGGTGCTTTTATCCCGGGTTCTGGGACTTGTCCGTGATAGGCTCCTTTCCACCTATTTTGCGCCCGAGCAATTGGGCGTTTATTTTGCCGCGTTCCGGATTCCCAATGTCATTTTTGAACTGCTTGTTATGGGGGCGCTTACGGCCGCGTTTATTCCCGTCTATACCAAATATATAGCGGAAGAAAAGCATGACGATGCCAAAAAACTCGCAACCGTACTTATCAATCTGAGCGTCGTCATTTTATTACTCATTGCCATTCCCTTATATGTTGCCGCGCCGTTTTTTTCCCGTCTGCTTGCTCCCGGTTTCAGTCCGGCGCAAATTGCGGAAATGACCGCGTACACCCGGTTTATTTTGCTGTTTCAGGTAGCGCCTCTGCTTGTCGGCAATGTCTTGACGGGTATCCTTCAGTCGCACAGTCTCTTCCTTATTCCCGCGGCGGCCCCCGTGTTTTATAACGTCGGTATCATTATCGGCACGGTTGCCCTTTCCCCGTTGTGGGGATTATGGGGACCCGTCGTCGGCGTGGGGATCGGGGCATTTCTCTTTGTGGCGATACAGATCCCGCTCATCATGAAACTCGGATACCGGCACACCCTTGCGGTTGATCCCAAGACCCCCGGGGTGAAGGAAGTGGGGAGGCTGATGGGTCCGCGAACCCTGGGACTTGCGATAGCGCAGATTGATATCACGGTGGACCTGATGCTTGCAAGTTTAATGGGGGCACGGATGGTGACGATTTTTAATTTTGCCCAACATTTACAGCAATTACCCGTCGGTCTTTTCGGTACCACGATCGCACAAGCCGCGCTTCCTTCATTGTCACAATTTTCGGCAAAAGATAATAAGCAGGAGTTTCGGGAAACGATCCAAAAAGGCATTCATCAGATTCTGTTTTGGGTGCTTCCCGCATCCGTGTTATTCATGGTGCTACGGATTCCGATCGTCCGGTTGGTGTTTGGAGCCTCACAATTTGACTGGGCGGCAACCGTCGATACGGGAATGACGCTTTCCGCATTCGGGTTATCCCTGTTCGCCCAGGCGATTATTCATATTCTCGCAAGGGGATTTTATGCGCTGTATGACACGAAAACACCGGTGCGGATCGGAATTATTACCGTGATCATCAACTCACTTCTCAGTGCCGTATTTGTACTGCTCATGCATTTGCCCGTCTGGTCACTGGGACTATCCACCTCCATCGCCAGTATTATTAATGCCGCGGCGTTGTTGTACCTCCTCGATCAGCGAATCACGGCGCTTATATCCCGTACCCTTACGGTTCCCGCTATCAAAATGGCTATTGCGGCCGGAGTAACGGGAGTTGCGCTCTACATTCCGTTAAAGTTACTTGATCAGCTTGTGTTCGATACGACCCGAACCTTCGGTTTGCTGTTTCTTACCGGGGTATCGGCAAGCTTGGGACTCATGACGTATTTCTTTCTTTCCTGGGTCTTGGGGGTGACGCAGGTGTATTCGATTCTTCGCTTCACCAGGAAAATAACCGCGCTTCGGGGTTTCTCGATTGAACCCGCACAGGAAGTCGTCAACGGCGGTATCTCCGATAAGGTCTCGTAACCCGACAATGAACCCGCTTTGCAGAGTGCGGAAGCAACAAACCCCATGGGAAAATGCAGTTTATTCCGCGGTATTTATTTATCCCGGGTGAGTTCCAATATGCCGATGCTTTGGCTCGGCATGAATACATCCGTCGTGAGCGTACCGTCTTCGACGGTATAGGGTTTCGTCGCGTCCCGACCGAAGAGAAACCGCTCACGGAGTTTGTAGGAACCGGGAGCTAACTTGGTGAATTTTACCGGAACCTGTTCCGTGTGACTGCCCTTGCTATCAAAATTAACCAGCAAGACCCGCATCACATCATTTTGTATCGTCGCAAAACCGGTTACCCAAGATCCTTCGCCCGTTAACTGCATGCGGGTGCCCGCCATCGTATCGATGAATGAATACACACTATAACGCGGTTTCTTCTTGAGTCCGTTGTCGTCATGGGTGATAAGCCCCCATCCACTGCCGTCTGATTGGTTGGGTCCGTCTTTCAGCTGAAAACTCATAAGGTACGTGGGTCCCCCTGAAATAAGCTGGCGAATAACCGCGGCGGTGTGCGCCGCTCCGTACATCGTGCCGTAGCCGTTACTTTTACTTCCCGTAAATCCGAATTCGGTAATGAGTTTCGGAAGAAGGGTATAGGACGGATATTGCACCAACCAGGAAATAATATTTCGCTGATCCGTCGCAAACTGCTCGGGATCGGAAAGATACGAGTGCCATGAGAAAAAGTTCAGCCGATTTCCCGACTCGGCAAGTGCGATGATCCAGTTTTTGTAAAGACCGGTGGTGGAAGGGCCACCCAGGAAAAACTGATTCACGTTTTGGGCGTTGTTGGCGCCTATTGCGGCATAACGATACAACGTCAGATAATTTTTCTCTCCTCCCAATTTCCAGGAACCGAATTGTGCCAGGTCAGGTTCATTCCATACCTCATAATACACGCCGTTTAAATTACGCGCGCCTTTTCCGCTGTAGTGTTCAATGGTTTTCTGCACAACGAGTGACCACTCATTCCAGTCATTGGGCGGATTAATAATCACGCCGTCTTTCGCGATGACATTCGGCATGTAGGAAAGGGCGAGTACCGGCTTGGCTCCCGTTGCAATAATCGTATTTACGACGGCATCAAGCCGCGTCCAATCGAAGGTGAGTCCGTTGCCATCCCGTCCGACGACCTGATAACTGTCATACAAATGGTCGATACGGATTACTTGCGGGCGAAGCGCCCTGACGTCTCCCGCGATACTTTGCAACATGTCGTTTTGTTCTTCTCCCCCCTGGGCAAAGGCATGATAAAAATCCGTTTTAATAGGTTCAAGTCTCGTCGAGGTATCAACGACGATATTTGCGGGAGTACCGCTGGCGCGGGTGAGGATGGTAATGGTCGATCCTATCGCCATGATAAAGAGAGGGAGGAAGATGATAAGTCCCAGGAACGAAATAATTGACGTCGTTCTTCCCGATGCCTGTCGCATGACCAAACTCATACCTGTTGCCTCCTTAGCCAGGGAATAACCGATCCCGAAACGATAAACAGCATGCCGATACTCAAAAGAAGGATGGTGTTTTCAACCGCTCCCGATACCGGAATGGCACTTCCCGATGCACCGTTTTCGTCTCCCGTTGCCACCACAAACGCGAGTGTTGCGGTATGTGATTTGCCCGTCGCGGGATCCTGGGCCGCTACTACTATGGTATGCGGTCCTGCGGGAAGAGGCTCTTCCATCGTGTAGCTCCAGTTGCCGTTTGCATCCGCGGTGACGGTGACGGTTATCGGATCAGAATAAATCGTCACCGTAACTTCCGTGCCGGGAGGCGCTTTTCCTTCGATAGTGGGTTGTTGCGTGGTTACCGATTCATTCCGTGTCGGCGAATCAATGGTCACGGCGGACGGACTGGCACTATCAGAAGCCGAAAGCGTGGGAGTAAGCGTCGGAGTAACGGCTAGCGTGGTTGTCGGTGTTACCGTTCCTGACAGCTGATTGCCGCCACCGCCGCTTCCTATGGTAATAGTTGCCGGAACCGTGCTGGTTAAGGCATTGGTACTTCCCTCATTTAATGCACCGACAAACGTATCGGCGGCGAAGCGTACGGCAACCGGCGACGTCGTTTCGGCAAGCGCTTTAAATTTGATGGTTGCCACGGTTCCCGTCCCGGTAATCGGCGTTGTCGTGTTGGTTGCTCCCAGCGCCATGGACACGGTGCCGTTACCGACGGTTCCCGATGTCAGGATGTTAGGAAACATCGTGCCGTTATGTATCCACTCGGCCTGGAGCTTTGCGGGATCATAGGTGAGTTTCAAATCAACGGCGACGATTTGGTTGTCCGCCGTGTCCATCCGTACTTCAAGGGTGAACTCGTCATCGACCGCCTTCGTGAGCGTTGTCGGAGTGAGGGTAAGGGTGGTTGCAGGCGCCGCTTTTTTTCGGAGTTCCTGGCTACGCATGGTGAGAAAAACCGATGCGGGAATGGCAATAAGCGTGATTAAAGAAATCAAAATAATAACAAGTCGTTTCATGCCTATCTTCATTATGATAGAGCAAGAGATGAATGGCAATAGTAAGATGCCACACGTCGTAAAAAAACCTCTTGACACGTATTAGCACTCGATGTATATTACTGCTAATATGGATGGTGTAGCTGATTTAACGCCACGACAAATTCAGATTTTGAAAGCCGTCATCGACGAGTATATTTCGACGGCGGAAGCGGTGGGGAGTGAAACGCTCGAGAAAAAACATAATCTCGGCGTATCACCGGCAACCATCCGTAACGAAATGGTACGCCTCACCGAGCTGGGGATGTTAAAACAGCCGCACACTTCGGCGGGCCGTGCCCCGACGCCGGTGGCGCTCAAGTATTACGTCGAGCAACTCATGAAACCCAAGGATCTGTCCGTTGCCGAAGAGGTTGCGGTGAAGGAAAAAGTATGGAATTATCGGCAGGAAATCGATAAATTGCTTCGCGAAGCCACAAAAGCGCTGGCCGAGAAAACCAAAACACTTGCGATTACGGCAACCAATGAAGGAGACCTGTATTATGCCGGAGCGGCGAATATTCTCGATATGCCCGAGTTTTATGATTACCAGCTGACGCATGATTTGCTCGGTACCCTGGACGAATACGGTTTTTGGTGGGGGATTCTGGAATCGCACGGCGATCCGTTTTCGATACTTGTGGGAGATGATCTTTCGACAGGCAGTCTTACCCAATGCGGATTTGTGTATCACAAATTCAAGACCCCGCATGTATCGGGTGCTATCGGGGTAGTGGGTCCCTCGCGTCTCAATTACCCGTCGGTTATTCCCGTCGTACGGTATTTGGGCAACCTCATCGACGAGTTTGCAAGTTAACAAAGAGGAGTATTTTCCGCTATGAAAAAACACAACGATAAACCGGTGATTGATGAAAAAGTGCAGGACACCAAAAGCGTGCGGGATGCTTCAGTGGAGGAGTGGAAGACAAAGTACATGCGGGCGCTTGCCGATTATCAGAATCTCGAAAAACGGACGGCCGAGCGGGTAAGCGAAGTTCGCCAATATGCCGCCGAAAGCGTATTAACACGACTGCTTCCTGTCGTAGATACCTTCGGCAAGGTGACGGAACACATCAATGATCCCGGGCTCGCCCTTGCGTATAAGGAATTGCTTTCGGTGCTCACCGAACAGGGGGTTGAAAAAATTGACGTGGTGGGTCGGGAGTTTGACCCCGTCGAAATGGACTGCATTGAAGTCGTATCCGGCAACGACAACGAAGTCGTTGAGGAAGTGCAGGCAGGATATCGGTTTCGGGGAAAGGTGTTGCGGGTAGCGCGAGTCAAAGTCGGCAAGTCGGAGGTAACAACTCATTAATTGTTCACAAAGAAAGGAGAACATATGGCAAAAATTATCGGTATCGATTTAGGAACAACCAATTCATGTGTTGCGGTTATGGAGGGAGGATCACCCAAAGTGATCCATTCCGCCGAAGGACGCAACGTGATTCCTTCCGTCGTTGATCCCATTAAAAACATCGTCGGCGATGTTGCGAAGCGACAAACCGTGCTGAAACCGAAATCAACGGTCTTTTCCGTAAAACGGTTGGTCGGACGCAAATATTCCGACGCGTCGGTACAAACGGATGCCAAATGGCTTCCCTATGCCATCAAATCCGGCAAGAACGACATGGCGGTCGTCGAAGTGGAAGGAAAAACATTCACCCCGCAGGAAATTTCGGCAAAAATTCTTTCAAAAATCAAAGCGGACGCCGAAAAATATCTGGGCGAGCCGGTGAAACAGGCGGTTATTACGGTGCCTGCATACTTTGATGATTCGGAACGACAGGCAACCAAACAGGCGGGCGAGATCGCCGGTCTTGAGGTGCTTCGTATTCTTAATGAGCCCACGGCCGCGGCATTGGCGTACGGACTCGACAAGAAAAACGTTCACACGATTGCCGTCTACGACTTAGGAGGAGGAACATTTGATATCTCGATCCTTGAACTCGGCGAAGGCGTCTATGAAGTAAAGGCCACCAACGGCGATACGCATTTGGGAGGAGACGATTTTGACAAGAAAATTCTTGACTATCTTGCCGATGAGTTCAAGAAAGAACACGGTGTCGATCTGCGAAGCGACAATCAGGCACTGCAACGGCTTCGTGATGCCGCCGAAAAAGCGAAGATCGAGCTTTCAAGCTCTATGGAAGCGGAAGTGAACCTGCCGTTTATCACCCAAGGCAAAGACGGTCCGCTCCATCTGGTCGTTAAAATTACCCGCGCCAAGCTGGAGTCGATTGTGCTGGATCTTATCCAGAAATCCATTGAGCCGGTCAAGAAATGTCTTGCGGATGCCAAACTCAAAGTTTCCGACATCAATGAAGTCGTGATGGTGGGAGGCATGACCCGCATGCCGAAAGTCGTTGAAGTGGTCAAAGACTTCTTCGGCAAGGAACCCAATGCATCCGTTAATCCGGACGAAGTGGTCGCCATCGGCGCCGCGGTGCAGGCGGGGGTACTTTCGGGAGACGTCAAAGACGTCGTACTCCTGGACGTCACGCCGCTTACCCTTTCGGTGGAAACATTGGGAGGAGTTTCGACGCCCATGATTACGAGAAATACCACCGTCCCGACGAGTAAGACGGAAATATACTCGACGGCCGCGGATAATCAGACATCGGTCGAAATTAACGTCCTGCAGGGTGAGCGTCCGATGGCCGCCGACAACAAATCGCTGGGGCGATTCGTGCTTTCCGGTATTCCGCCGGCTCCCCGCGGTACGCCGCAGGTCGAGGTAACCTTCGATATTGATGCGTCGGGTATTCTGTCCGTTTCCGCCAAAGACAAGGCAAGCGGCAAGGTAAGCTCGATTAAGATCACCGGTTCCACGGGTCTTTCGAAAGAGGAAGTGGAAAAAATGCGCCAGGAAGCCGAAGCGCATGCCGCGGAAGACACCGAGAAAAAGGATAAGATCGAAGCCCGTAATAAGGCGGATAACATGATCTATCTCGCCGAAAAGACCGTCAAAGACGCGGGAGACAAGGCGAAGGCGGAAGATAAAGCCGCAATCGAAGAAAAGGTAAAGGCATTAAAGGAAATCCTTGAGACGGGTTCCAAGGAAGATCTTGAGGCCAAAACGAGTGAGCTTTCCGATGTCGTCCAGAAAGTCGGGGCGGCGATGTACCAGCAGGCGCCGCAGGGAAATCCCGCCGATGCGGGGGCAACGGGAGCCACCGATACCGCGGATAAAAAACCGGATGAAAAGGGCAAGGCTGAAGAAGGTGAAGTGGTAAGTTAACCGCCAAGCCATTTGACATTGTATAATGCTAGGGCGCGCGAAAGCGCGCCCTTACGATTATGGCAACAAAACGTGATTTTTACGAAGTGTTGGGAGTGAGTAAATCCGCATCCGCCGCGGAGATTAAGTCCGCGTATCGCAAGCTCGCACTCGAGTGGCATCCCGATCGAAATAAGGCTTCGAACGCCAACGAAAAATTTAAGGAAATCAACGAAGCCTACGCCGTGCTTTCCGATCCCAAAAAGAAAGAAACGTACGACCAGTACGGCCATGCGGCATTTCAACCCGGCATGGGCGGGGGAGCACAAGGGGGCAACCCCTTCGGCGGCGGGTTCGGACAGGGACCGTTCCAGTACTATTACTCTTCAGGCGGCCAGGGGGGCAATCCGTTCGGCGGTATGGGTGGCGGGGACTTTATCGATCCGTTTGAAATATTCGAACAGTTTTTCGGCGGCGGTTTTTCGCCCCGGGGTCGCGGTCGGGCGCATCCTTCCTATGAAATGGAGATAAGCTTCATGGATGCCGTCAAAGGGGTGACCCGCGAAATTCATGTCCCGAAAGGAGGAGCAGGGGAAGGGTCTCTCAAAAAAACGATCAAAATTCCTGCGGGCGTCGATACGGGTTCCCGCATACGGTTTGATGAATTCGATCTGGTGATTTCGGTGGCGGCGGATAAAAAATTCCGCAGGGAAGGGGACGATATTTTTCTCGAAGAAGGAATTTCCTATGGTATGGCCGCACTGGGAGGGGTTTTGGAAGTTCCTACCATTGATGAATCCGTCAAAATCCGTATCCAGCCGGGTACCCAGCCGGGAACGCTCATCCGTATCCGCGGCAAAGGGGTGCCCCACGTGCGCGGCAACGGGAGGGGGGATCAATACGTCAAAATTCAGGTGAAGGTACCGACCCATCTTTCGCGCCGCCAAAAGGAACTTTTGGAAGAACTCGAATCATAATGACCCCGGGGGAGATTTTACGATGTACAATGGCGGTATGACCCGTTTCCGCCTTTGGATAATTCCGTGTATTTTCCTTGCTCTCGCGTTTGCACTTTTCATGTGGCGTACCCTGACGCCTTCGTGTAAAACCTACGACTGTATCAGTGTCTCGGGTAAGGATCTGGATCTTGTTGATACATACGAAGACACGGATGTCGCCTGGCGCGGTCTCCTGCGGAGTGGGGACATGGATATCCGTTTAAAAGTTCTTCATGACATTCCGCGTAATCAGGTTGATGAAATAACCAAGATTCATCTCACTGCCTTGTTGGGTTTGTATGATGTTGCCCTGTCGCCGTATCCGGGTGCGATCTCGCAGACGATACGGTGCGACGAACAGTTTAAGCCCGTACCTAAAAAAATTGTCGGAGATGCGAATCAGGAAATAGTTTATTTTGCAGGCCTCCTTAATGCGCGCATGCAGTACGGAAGTTGTATTGAGAATCAAATTTCTTACCGGAGTTATGCCGGCATTTTTTATTGCGAAAAACAGAAGAAATGGGTACAAATCGAACTTATTATGCCAAAAGATTCCCCGGTATCCGATAGTGACGGTGAGCGGTTTATTCAGCGTATTTCGTGCAAAAAATAATGGTACGTATTGTCAAAAAAAGCATCATATTTCGGTCTCTTTATTATGTGGCGGCTATCGTAGGTTGCGGTATTCTTGCCGCCGGAATCTATCAAAATGCGGGGAAGATATTCCAAAGAAGCATTTCGTGTAAAAACTGTAATGTCATTCTGGTATCGTTGGATACATTAAGCGCTGACAATCTCTCCTGTTACGGCTACGAACGCAATACCGCACCGAATTTATGCGTATTTGCGGACGGGCAAGTCAATTTTCCCCATGCGTATGCAAATAGTACGTACACGTTACCAACACACGTTACGATGTTTACCGGTTTATACCCTTCCACACACAATATCCAAGAGGTTGGAACCAAAAAATTACCCGTGACGGCACCGTTTCTCCCGTCGATACTCAAGGATAACGGGTACAGGACGATATTCATTATGGATCAAGATAATCCCCATATGCCGACGGACACGGTGTACTTCCGGGGGATTGATACACGGTTCGATGAAGATACCGTACCTTGGTCCGTGGCGCTTGATGAATTTGAAAATGTCATAAGCCGTGGAGAAAAAGCGTTTCTTTTTATCCATTCGTATTATGTTCATCCTCCGTATAATGAAGAAGATAAGCCAGCGTCTTATGCCGATGACGAATTCGATTGGATATTTTTGCGGTCGGCAGACAAAACCGGCAATACACAGAATTTTATTGATTATCTCATTACCGCGTTGCAACACAATCTTGCAAACAATGTTCCCAAGGATCCTGCGGATCATCGGGCATTGCTTGATGAATTGATTGCGGGTTCGGGAAATTTAATAGCACAGCAGAAGGCCCTTTCCCGTTATAACACCCTTGTGAACGAATACCGTGACAGTTATGATCCGCTCATACGGTTGGATCCGGCGGATCCGCGTCAAATGTCGTACTTTAAGTCGGTTTATGATGAGCGCATCGGGAAGCTCGACAGCGGTCCCTTGCGGGATTTGCTCAGTTTTTTCCAGAAACCTTCTATCGCATCCAATACTATCATCATCATTACCTCTGATCACGGCGAAGAGTTCGGTGAGCACGGGTATATTTCACACAGCACCCTCTACAACCCCAACACCCATATCGTATTTACCATGGCAATTCCCGGTACGACCGGCCGCCGGATCATGGATTATGTGCAGACGGCAGATATTACCCCAACTATCATTGACCTTTTGGGGATTCGCACTGATTTTTCGTTTGATGGGCTAAGCGTCGCCCGGACTTTCTTGGGAGGCAGTTTGCCAAGGCGCATGCTTGTGGCAAATTCGGCCCGTCTCACGACACTTCGTCTTGGCAGGTGGAAGTTGTTTTTGGATACGTCGGGGAATGATTACGTCCCGATCGAATTGTACGACACGGAAAAAGATCCGAAAGAACGAAACAACCTGCTTTTTACCCATTTCCGGTTTGCACAGAATATGCTCAGTGCGTATAAGCGGCAAATTGATAAAATCACCCCCTCGTCCTTTTAAACCGTATGTTTGACTCACATGTTATTTTGTTGTTATAATGTGCCTAGTGATGAGAGCTTTGGAAGGTGGGGTGACCCGCCTTTTTTATTAAATACAAAGGAGAAAACCATGCCAGCAGTCGTCAGAAGTGAATTTGCATTAGCCTTAAATCAAGTCGCCACGGAGCGGGGAATTGATCCCAACGTGGTCATGGAAACCATCAAAGCCGCCATTCTTGCCGCCTATCGGAAGGATTACGGTATTGATGAATTGTTGACCCTTACGGTTGACTTAAACCCCGATACCGGCGAAGCACGGGTCATGCAGGACGGGAAAGATGTTACTCCTCCGGGTTTTGGCCGTATTGCGGCGCAAACGGCAAAGCAGGTTATTTTGCAACGTATCCGCGAAGCGGAAAAGCAGGCGGTACTTTCCGATTTTCAGGAAAAAGTAGGCGGCATCGTACCCGGAATGATTCTCCGGTTTGACGGCCCCAACATCATCGTCGATATCGGCAGAACACAGTCGGTGATGCCCGTCAGTGAGCAAAATCCCGCGGAACGGTACCACTTAAATCAGCGATTAACTTTTTACATCGAAGGTATTCGCGAAACCATGCGAGGCAACGAGATCATCGTTTCCCGCGCACACAAAGGACTTGTTGAAGGCTTATTTAAGCGTGAAGTGCCGGAAGTTGCGCAGGGTGCCGTTGAACTTCGCGTAGTCGCCCGTGAGGCGGGAAACAGGACAAAGGTCGCAGTATTCTCCTCGGCTCCCGGAGTTGATCCCGTAGGCTCCTGTGTCGGGCAAAAAGGTGTTCGCGTGCAGGCCGTTATCAATGAATTGGGAGGCAATGAAAAAGTGGATATCATCCAATGGAGCGATGATATGAAGCAATTCATCATGGCAAGCTTGGCTCCCGCAAAAGATATGGATGTGGTATTAAACGAGAAGAAACAGTCCGCCGAAGTGTCCGTTCCCGACGATCAGCTTTCTCTCGCCATCGGTCGTGACGGAGGCAACGTTCGACTTGCCGCAAAGCTTACCGGTTGGAAGATCGATATCAAAGGCAAAGGGACAACGGCGGTCGCCGAATCGGCACCGACGGAAGCGGCGGTTGTTGCCACCGAAGTCAAGGAAGATGCGCCGGCTGAGGAAGCTCCCGCCGAAGGAGCCGAAGCACCGGTTACCGAAGAGGCAACGACACCTGAAGTAACGGAAGAAGCAAAAGAAGTACCCGTAGCATCCGACTCGACGAATACGACATCAGAAAACTAAGTATGAGACGAGTGTTGTTTTTCGTTTCTTATGGGAAAAGACAAGCACATGCCAGTTCTTTCTTCACGGCCGCCGGTGGTTGCGGTGTTGGGGCATGTTGATCACGGAAAAACAACCCTTCTTGACTACATCCGCAAAGCAAACGTCGCCGCCCGTGAACACGGAGGCATCACCCAGCACATCGGCGCGTATCAGATAGACTACAAAACGAAGGCGAAAGAGCAACGGAAAATCACCTTTATCGATACCCCGGGACACGAAGCCTTCAGTAAAATACGCTCTAGGGGCGCATCCGCCGCGGATATCGCCATCCTGGTGGTTGCCGCCAATGACAGCGTCAAACCCCAAACAATCGAATCGATTCGGCAAATTAAGACGGCGGGAATTCCCCTTATCGTGGCCATCAATAAAGTTGATCTTCCCGGCATTATTATCGACAAGGTAAAGTCGGATCTTGCCAAGCATGAAGTGCAGGTCGAGGGATTCGGCGGGGAAGTTCCGTTTGTCTTAGTATCCGCCAAAGCGGGTACCGGGGTGGAGGATTTGCTGGAGCTTATTTTGCTGGTGTCTGACATGAAGGGACTTGCAAACGACGAAAAGAGTGACGTTCATGCCGTGGTTATTGAAGCAAAAGTAGATAAATTTAGAGGCCAGGTGGCGACTTTGTTGGTCAAATCGGGGACACTGACCTCGGCAAGTACGTTGTATGAAGGGCAAAAAACATTAGGAAAAGTACGCGCTATGCTCGATGAAACGGGTACCAAAGTGGAATCTGCAGGTCCCGGTAAGCCTGTTGAGGTACTGGGATTTTCCGTACTTCCTTCCATCGGCGCGGTTATTTCCACAACCCCGCAACAGCCCTCCGCACAGGCTGAACCCACAACCGCAAAAGCGACCAATGTCGCCGATTTCCTGGCGGCCATGACCGCGGCGGACAAGAAACGACTGAAATTATTTATCAAAGCCGATACCTCAGGCTCGCTTGAGGCCGTTATTGAAGCGTTACCCAAAGACGAAATAGATATAGTCCACGGCTCGCTCGGAGACATTACCGAGGCGGATATTCTGGAAGCGGGAGCGATGGGAGCGGTGGTGGTCGGGTTTAACGTCAAGGCCGCGGGAGGCGTGGAAAAGCTCGCCGCCCATGAAAAGGTCATTTTCCGAATCTATACGATTATTTATGAGCTTTTGGACGAAATGGCCGATGTCGTCAGCGGGATGGAGGAGCTTCTTATCAAGGAACGCGAGTTAGGGCAGGGCGCTATTATTGCCGAGTTTCCCTTCGAAAAAGATCGCATTGCAGGCACCAAAGTCGTATCAGGCAGGCTTGCCAAGGGTGACATGGTGAAAATCATGCGCGGAGACACCGAGATCGGACGCGCACGAATACGCTCGATTCGGCAGGGCAAAAATGAAGTTACCAAGGTGGAAGTAGGCGGGGAGTGCGGTGTGCTGTTGGACAAAAAAGTTGATTTTACGCTCCAAGATGGTATAATAGCCTTCACTACAGGATAGTCGTGTATTCGTATAACGGCACATCGTTTTTTTGAAAATTTCGTGCGATGGAACGGGTAACGAAAAACGACACAACCAACTATGACCTACGAAGAAGCACTCACCAAAGCAAAAGAAATGGTCGGATCTGCGAGTGAAATCGTGATCGTGACTCACGGCAATCCCACCATGGACAGCATGGGAGCCTCGCTTGCCCTCATGTTAGGCGTGGTGTCGTTGGGCAAAAAGGCAACCGTTGTTTGCCCTGATGCCGTGACGGTCGGTTTATCGAATTTTGTGGGTGTGGATCGTGTGGTTCGGGATTTCGGCAAGAAAAATTTCGTTATTTCCCTAGACTATGAAGACGGATCCATCGAAAAGGTAAGCTACAACATCGAAGGCAAGAAATTTAATCTCGTGGTAGAACACCGCCCGGGGTTCGAGCTATTTAGCGCCGATAGGGTACAGTATTCGTATCAGGGCGTGTCAGCCGATCTTGTCATCAGTGTCGATACGCTTTCCCTTACCGATCTCGGTGCGGTGTATGAACAGCACAAAGACGTATTCGGCAAAACACCTATCATCAATGTCGATTTCCACAAAGACAATGTCAATTACGGGGCGTTGAATCTTGTCGATCCCGGTGCCTCCTCAACGGCGGAACTTGTTGCCGAGCTTATGGCGACACTCGGGGTGAAACTGAGCACGGATATCGCGACTAACCTGTTAAATGCAATCTACGATGCGACCAATAATTTCCAAAACGCCAATGTCACCAGCATGGCATTTGAAGTGGCAAGCGTCTGTCTTAAAGCGGGTGCAAAACGCTTCGGCATTACCGCGACCGCTCCGCGTACGACATCCGAACCGAAAGTATACGTGGGGAACAAACCGGTTGAAGACAAACATCCCGCTCCTGTTTTGGATGTTACCCCGGTACAGGCGCCGCCTGTTCCGCCTGCAGTAGTGCATGAAGCGAAGCCGGCGGTAGGTTCCCCTCAGGATGAAGGGAAAAAACCGGTCAACCCTCCCTCTGACTGGCTGAAACCCAAGATTTTTAAGAGTTCCTCGCTTGTTTGAGACAGCAACGGTAATCTCCCACTGGTAAATTTTTCGCCAATATCGTATAATGAGTGCCTTGGGAGCACAAAAGAGCGCGCTCCCTTTTATAAAGCATATGGCAACCAAAACCGCAAAAAAAGTAACGAAAACCGCCAAAACGGCAAAAGCAGTGAAGGAAACCAAAGAGCCGAAAAAAGCAACCGCGACCAAAGCGACAAAGGTCGCAAAACCGTCCAAAGCCGCCGCAAAAGCGGCCGCAGACGAAGCCGCAATTCCGTCTCCCGAAAAACAGGAAATCATCGTCCAATTCGCATTGAAGTCCGGAGATACCGGTAGTCCAGAAGTGCAGGTCGCGCTTCTTACCCGACGCATCGAAAAGCTCGTCGAACACCTTCGCGGCAATCCGCATGATAATCATTCACGACGCGGCCTTTTGGGTATCGTGAGCAAGCGACGACGTTTGTTAAACTATCTTGAGAAAAAAGATAAAAAGCGATTTGTCCAAATCAAGGAAAAATTAGGCTTAACATAATATAAATTTACGGCGCACAGCGTCCCTGGAGCGATAAGAGGCCAGTGGTCGAGGATAGAGCATAGAAGTAGAAAACCGTTTCATGTTCTTCCGTTTTCTATCTTCAACCCCTCCGCTTCTTATACCCCACAAGGACGCATAGTGCGGAAATCTATGAACATTATCTCCAAATCTGCGGAGATCGCAGGAAAAACCCTGACTCTTGAAGTAGGGCGATTTGCCGAACAGGCATCGGCGGCAGTGCTTGCCAAATACGGTGAGACGATGGTGCTTGCAACCGTCACCGCATCAAGCAAAGAAACGACGCTTGATTATTTCCCTCTTTCCGTCGAATACGTCGAACGGCTGTATGCCGGCGGTCGTATCAAGGGTTCCCGTTGGGTTAAACGGGAAGGAAGACCGACGGATGACGCGGTACTGGCCGGTCGGGTAATCGATCGTTCCATTCGTCCGCTTTTTCCGAAGTCATTTAAACGCGACGTACAGGTGATCATCACCGTTCTTTCCGTCGACGGACAAAACGATCCCGACGTATTGGGACTGGTTGCAACCAGTGCCGCTATCGCAATTTCACCCGTTCCCTGGAAGGGACCGATCGGTGGCGTGCGGGTAGGGTATGTCAAAGAAACGGGCACCGAAAAAGGCGCATATATTATCAACCCGACAACTTTGGAACAGGAAACGAGTGAATTTGATTTCATCGTCTCCGGTACGAGTGAAAAAGTCGTGATGCTTGAGGGAGGTTTCTGTGAAACACCCGAACCCATCGTATTCGGCGCCATCGAAGAAGCCAAGAAGGCAAACGGCGAAGTGATTGCCCTTATTAACGAACTCGTCAGCGCCGTCGGCAAAGAAAAAATCACGCTTCCCGAAGTCAGTGAAGCGGACGAACTGAAAAAGAAAATCGCCAAAGATTACGCCAAAGAAATGGAAACGGCATTTGCAAAGAAGGCCGAAAAAGAATTCGGCGGAACGGAAATTGCGGAGCTTGCCAAGACCATTTCTGAGGCATACGGCACCGATTATTCCTTAAAGGATATCGAGGCCGCCCTTGATGCGTTGTTCAAAAAACAGGTTCGCGACAACGTTCTTCTTCACGGCAAGCGATTCGACGGCCGAAAGATCGACGAAGTGCGACCGATCGACATTGACGTCAGCATCCTTTCCCGTACGCACGGGAGTGCGATGTTCAAACGGGGACAGACGCAGGTACTGACGGTTGCCACCTTGGGCACCCCGAGTCTTGAACAGCTTATCGAGAGTCCGATGGGTGAGGAGTCAAAGCGATACATCCACCACTACAGCATGCCGCCGTATTCCGTCGGAGAGACGGGAAGAGTGGGCACGCCGAATCGCCGGGAGATCGGACACGGAGCGCTTGCCGAACGGGCATTGCTTTCCGTAATTCCTTCCGAAGAGGAATTTCCTTATACGATTCGTTTGGTATCCGAAGTCATGAGTAGTAACGGCTCGACCTCCATGGCAAGTACCTGCGGATCGACGCTCGCGCTTATGGATGCGGGAGTACCTATCAAAGAACCGGTTGCGGGTATCTCCATCGGTCTTATGACCGACAAAGAGAAGTTTGTGTTGTTGACCGACATTTTGGGTATTGAAGATTTTTCGGGCGACATGGACTTTAAGGTAGCGGGAACCAAAAACGGTATCACCGCCATTCAGCTCGATATCAAAATCGAAGGATTGAATGAGGCGATTGTCGAGCAGACGCTCGAGCGTGCGCGCGTTGCCAGAATGATGATCCTTGAAAAGATTGCGGCGGTGATAAAGTCACCCAGACAGGCAGTATCGCAGTATGCGCCGAAGATTAAAGTAATTAAGATTCCGACCGAACGAATCGGCGAAGTTATCGGTCCCGGCGGAAAAGTTATCCGCAACATCATCGCGACGACGGGTGCGACCGTTGACGTCAATGATGACGGATCGGTATTCATCTCGGGCACCGACGCAGATAGCGTGCAGAAAGCTGTCGCGTGGGTCGAAGGATTGACGCACGATGTTGAAGTAGGTGAGGAATTCGAAGGGGAAGTGAAACGAATTCTTCCGTTCGGCGCATTTGTCGAAATTTTGCCCGGCAAAGAAGGCATGGTGCATGTTTCGCAAATGAGCACCGACTTTGTCGATGATCCTTCAACGGTCGTATCTATCGGCCAGGTGGTGAAGGTGCGTGTCATGGAAATTGATGAACAGCGACGGATCAACCTCTCCATGCTTTTTGGAGAAGATGCCGAGAAAAAATCCGCTGAACGTCGGGAACAACGGGGCGGCAGTGATCGCCACGGCGGAGGCCGACGAGGCGGTTTTGATCGGGGCCGACGACGCTATTAAGTCGTCTCTTCAACGCATCCGCATGCAACAAGGGCAAAAGCCACATCGGGTGTTCTCCCGCGGGGTGTCTTTACTCAAAATCGCCGCAGGAATTGCGTGGGTAAATTTGTTATGATAGATGTATGTCCAGACTGCTCGATGAAGTAAGTGTGCTTCGGAAAAAACTGAAAGAAGCCGCCGTTCCTCCCGAAATGGAAACGCGGATGATTGCAAACCTCGAGGAAGTCGAACGGTTGGAGCATGATATCACTGCGCGGGTGCATATCGAGCAGATGCTTCGGTATATCGATTGGGTCATTAATCTTCCCTGGAACAACCGAAGTCAGGACGAAATTGATTTAAAAAATGCGCGAACGATTCTTGAGACGCATCACTACGGATTACAGCCGGTAAAAGAGCGTATTTTGGAATATCTCGCCGTCATGAAGCTCAACCAGGATCGGTGGAAGAAGGAAGCGGCAGTTACTTCGGAAGATTCGCGCGAGTCGGAAGCAAAAAGCACCCATGCGATGCTGGCAAGAAGAGCCCCCATTCTTTGTCTTGTCGGGCTCGTCGGTACGGGTAAAACGACCTTGGCAAAATCGATCGCCCAGGCGATGGGAAGACGGTTTGTCCGTATCGCCTTCGGAGGAATGTCCGACGCATTGGAACTGCGCGGACAGTCACGGGTGCGACCCGATGCGGAAATCGGACTCATTCTCAAAGGCTTGCGTTTTGCGGGCACAAAAAATCCGGTGATACTGCTTGATGAAATCGATCGTGTGTCGGAGCACGCGCGAGGGGATATTATGGGTGTGTTGGTTGAATTACTTGATCCGGAACAAAATTCGGCGTTTGTCGATCACTATATGGATTATCCGTTTGATCTTTCGGAAGTGTTGTTTATCGCAACCAGTAACAATACCACCAATATCGCAACCGCAGTGCTTGACCGTCTCGAGCCTATCCAGATGCCGTCGTACACCGACGCGGAAAAGATTGAAATCGCCAAAAAATATGTCATGCCCGCGCTTATGAGGGAATCGGGCCTGACCGGTGAGAACCTGACGATCGATGAGGCGATGTGGGCAAAACTCGTCCGCCCGTTGGGGTATGATGCCGGAATCCGTTCCATTGAACGGACATTAAATAGCGTATGCAGAAAAGTTGCCCTTTCCATCGTGGAAGGCAAACAGACGTCGTTTCATATCGACGAAAATAATATTAAAAGTTTTATAGAAGTGTATTAGTCGTGTGAAAGTTTCTGCCCCGAAAGCGAGTACAAAAATATCCTCAAAAAAAGGAGAAAGAAGGTTAATTATGAGAAAAATGTATTTACACCATTCCCAACGACCCGAGCCGCAACGGCAGGTATTTGAAGGAAAATCATTCGGAACCCCTACCGGCAAAGATACGGTACGTATCGTACCGCTCGGAGGATCAGGGAATGTCACGAAGAATATGTATCTGTATGAGTACCGGTATGACGGGAAAATCAGGGATATTCTGATTGTCGATTGCGGTATCGGATTTCCCGATGAAAGTATGTTCGGGGTTGATCTGGTTATTCCCGACGTGCGGTATCTTATGGACAAGCGGGACAAAATCCGCGCGCTTGTTTTTACCCACGGGCACGATGATCACATCGGCGGACTTCCGTATATCTATCCGAAGCTGGGTAAGGTGCCGATGTATGCGCCGACGTTGGCCGCCGCATTTGCCAACCTAAAGCTGAAGGAAACGGAAGTGCGAGAACGCGTGCGTCCCATGACGTTTGACAAAACAGTCAGCGCGGGTGCTTTTACGGTATCGTTTATCCGTCTGACCCATTCGGTTCCCGATACGTCACATCTTGTCATAGAAACGCCTATTGGCATTTTTTATCACGGAAGCGATTTTAAATTTGATCCCACGCCGCTTGATCAGAAACCTTCGGAAATCCATAAAATCAATGCGGTGGGAAAGAAAGGCGTCTTGTGCATGCTTTCCGATAGTCTGGGCAGTGAACGCCCGGGATTTACTCCGTCGGAACAAATCATCGGGGAGACGATTGAAAAAGAGTTACGCCTTTCCAACGGCAAAGTACTTTTTACCACGCAATCAAGCAATATATCCCGCATTCAGCTCGCCATTGAGCTGGCGCAAAAGTACGGAAGAAAAATCGCTTTTTTGGGGCGAAGTATCGATCAAAATGTTGAAGAATCGGTCAAACTCGGCTACATGAAATTCCCCCGAGACGTTATCATCAACGACCGTGATTTAAAACGGATGCCCGCCAATAAACAGTTTTTGGTAGTAGCGGGGGCACAGGGGCAACCGACGAGTAATCTCTTTCGGATAGCCAGTGATGCCCATAAAACGGTACGGTTAAACGATACCGATACGGTTATTATTTCCGCCGATCCGATTCCGGGACGTGAAAACGACGTCAATAAACTGATCGATCAAATTTATCGCCATGGCGCCCGTGTTTCCTACAGCGACATCATGGAGGATCTCCATGTGTCGGGGCACGGCAGTAGCGGAGACATGATGCTTTTGTTATCGGCCGTGGGTCCCCGGTATGTCTGGCCGATCGGAGGAACGTACAAACACCTCATGCAATACCGAAGGCTTGCGTCCGATTTGGGGTACGATAAGCGTTCGGTACTGATTCCCGAAGACGGGGAAGTGATGGAATTTTCCCGTCATGCGCCTCCCCGCGTCGTCGACCGTCTTGAACTAGATCAGATCATGATTGACGGCCTGGGAATAGGGGACGTAGGCAGTGTCGTACTGAAGGACCGGCAAAAGATTGCCCACGAGGGGATTGTGGTTGCCGCAATTCCGGTCGATAGCCGGAGCGGACATCTCGTCAGCGCGCCGCAGATTATCACCAGGGGATTTGTCTATGTCAAAGAATCACGACATCTTCTTGCGCATGCGGGGGGAGTCGTGGATAGGGCATTGACCCTTCGAAAAGGGAAAATCGCCGATTGGCAGATTGTCAAAAAGCGCATTGAAGACTCGCTCGGGGAATATCTCCTCAAGGAAACGGGGAGAAGTCCGCTCATCGTTCCCGTCATCCTTGAAGTCTAGGCGCGCGGAAAAGTTGACATTGCCACTATATTACTATAGGATAGTATGGAAGAGGGGGCAGGGGATTCCATTGCAATAGCGCACGGCTGTTCCTATACTGGAGTGTATCGAAACTATGGCATTTAAACTGAAAAAACCGAAACGAAAATACCATAAGCGCAAAGGATTTGGGTTAAAACTCAAAAAACAGACCGTTTATACGGTGGCGGCAATCTGGTTTTGGCTGTTTGCCGGGGCAATCTGTCTTTCCTTTTTCGGAGAAGGCAGTATGTTATCCTCCCTTCGGGAAAGTCTGACTTCCCATTTCGGATGGATAATGTACGTGCTTCCCATTTTTCTTGTATCCGCGAGCACGCTGTTTTTTAAGGTGAAGTCGGAACTCGGCAATCAGAATGTACCGATGGGACTGGGGATTATCATCGTGGGGCTTATGGCACTTACGAGAGCCGGAGATATCGGCGATACCCTGTGGGTGCTTACCTCGGATGCCATTGCTCCCGAAGGGACAACGCTCTTATTTTTGGGCGTCGTGCTCATAGGATGCATTGTACTGTTTAACACCTCGCTTGACCGGTTTATCAATTTTCTCCTTATGGGAGTGCAGACGATTCTTGAATGGGTAGCCTCACTCGGGGAAAAACGGCAAAAAGCACCGCTTATCATCGGCGGAGCGCAAAAAGAACCGCTCAAAATACGGGAAACCGATGAGGAAAAACAGCTCCAGAAAAAACCGATGACTCCCCCGCCGGTGCCGGCAAAACCCGGTCCGGTCGTAAAAGAACCGCAGGGAGCAGGGACGCTTGCGATGAGCAGTATGAATAACAGTCAGGATATGAAACTGTGGGAGTATCCCGAAGTCGGTTTGCTCTCGGACGGCCCGGGAGAAAAAGCCGATCGGGGTGACGTACGGAAAAATGCCGACGTCATCGAAAAGACGCTGGATAGTTTCGGGGTCCAGGCCGATGTCGTGGAGGTAAATCCCGGTCCTGCGGTCACGCAATATGCAATCAAGCTGTCGCTCGGGACGAAAGTGTCGAAAATCACTTCTCTTGCCAGCGATATGGCGCTTGCCCTTGCCGCGCCCACGGGACAAGTACGTATCGAGGCGCCGATTCCGGGAAGAGATCTTGTCGGTATCGAAATCCCCAATCGCGGTCTTGAGTTTGTGACCTTAAAGCGCATGCTTCTTTCCGATCCGATGAAAAAAGCAAAGAGTAAGCTTGCCGTCGCCATGGGACTTGACGTGTCCGGCAATCCGTTAATCGGCGATATCGCAAAAATGCCGCACGTGCTGGTGGCGGGAACGACCGGTTCGGGAAAGTCGGTGCTCCTCAATGCCTGGATTTGTAGTCTGTTGTATCGGACGACGCCCGCGGAAGTACGTCTTATTCTTGTTGATCCGAAACGGGTTGAACTCGTAGGATATAACGGCGTACCGCATTTGTTGACTCCCGTTATCGTCGAAGCGGATAAAATACTTTCCGCACTTCGCTGGGCAACCCAGGAGATGGAGCGGCGATACAAACAGTTTGCCGAGGTCGGCGTACGAAACCTAGACGGATTTAACGAACTATCCGGTTTCCAGGCACTCCCGTACATTGTCATCATTATTGACGAACTTGCCGATCTTATGGGATATGCGCCAGTTGAAGTCGAAGATACGATTTGTCGGATTGCACAAATGGCACGCGCAACGGGAATTCACTTGGTGGTTGCCACGCAACGGCCGAGTGTGGACGTCATCACGGGTCTTATCAAAGCAAACATTCCCGCACGTATCGCCTTTAATGTCTCCTCCATGATCGATTCACGGGTCATTATCGACATGCCGGGCGCGGAAAAACTGCTCGGTCGCGGAGATATGTTATACGTCCCGCCGGACCAGGCGAAACCGATGCGTATTCAGGGAACCTTCGTATCCGATAAGGAAGTGACGAAAGTAGTGGAGTTTTTCAAAAACACGCAAGCGGAAGTGCATTATACCGAAGAAGTATTAAGCCAGCCTGCTACGGCGATGAAGAAAGGCGGCGGGGCTTCCGGCGGCGGTGATGGAAAGGATCCGTTATTTGAAGATGCCTTGCGTCTTGTCTGCCAGTACGACAAAGCCTCCGCATCGCTCCTGCAACGCCGGTTGTCGGTAGGCTATGCAAGGGCCGCAAGAATCCTTGATCAATTGGAAATGGCGGGCATTATCGGTGCCGGCGAAGGATCAAAACCCCGCGACGTATTGATCAAAAACCCCGACGAATACCTCGCAAGCCAACAACAGGCACAAACCCAAGAAAGTTAGGCGGCCTCATGAAAACAGTGGGCACGATGCTCAAAGAAGCCAGAGTCATAAAGGGATTAAAACCCCGGGATATTGAGCAGGCAATAAAGATCCGGGAAAAATATATCCTTGCCATCGAAGCGGACACCTTTGACGTGATGCCGTCACCTTCCTATGCCAAGGGATTTGTTCGGAACTATGCGGAGTATCTCGGGTTACCCACCGATGCGGTGATGGCCTTTTTCCGGCGGCAGACCACCGATGTGACCCGATCAAGCCTGCTTCCCAAAGGGGTTGCAGATCCTTTGAATGCACCCATCGTTCACCTGACGCCGGGTCGATTTATCGGGCTTATTGTCGCGACATTATGCATCATATTTTTTCTGTATCTCGGCATCCAGTATTTTGAAATCGGAAAAGCGCCGCCGCTTGTCGTCACCAGCCCCGTCAATCAGCAAATCGTCACCGGCAGTAGAGTGGTGGTAGAAGGAAAAACGGCGCCCGACACGACCGTCATGATAAACGGCGTTTCGACCATCGTTCGGGATGACGGCAGATTTTACGAGCAGGTTGCGGTAGAGCCGGGAGTAAATAAGATCACGATCGTCGCTACCACACGGTTCGGGAAGGTTACTTCCGAGACCCGCGAGGTCGGCTATCAGCCGTAATAGTGTCGCCGCGATCGGTTGACAGAAGCGGTGATTTCCGCCATACTGAATAAGCGATTGTTTGTCTGCCCATGGATCCCGTTCAACTCACTATCATCGTTATCAGTTTCATCCTCACCTTGCTTCTCGTGCTGTTGGGTGTGCAGGTTTGGTATATTCTCAAGGAAATACGCACGGCCATCGTAAAAACCAATACCATGCTTGATGATGCGAAAAAAGTAACCGGTACCGTCGGAGACTCCGTGGCAAGCATGTCAGGAGTCGTAAGCGGTATCAAAGCGGCATTATCGGTATTCCGATCGTTTGGGAAAAAGAATGAAGGAGGAGAAGAATATGTCTGACAATCATAACAATGACGGGAAGTTTCTTTTCGGCTTTTTCATCGGCGGACTGATCGGTGCGTTGATTATCTTTTTCCTGGGAACAAAAGAAGGCAAAAAAACCGGTAAAATGCTCGAAAATAAAAGTCGGGATTTACT
>WBZO01001182.1_pt1 | contig 43300 bp, 23 predicted proteins | sample 5204261 | NCBI WGS metagenome assembly WBZO01 (sample SAMN12412400, study PRJNA552823) | activated sludge metagenome | isolation source: activated sludge from anammox sidestream of wastewater treatment plant... | place: USA: North Carolina | collected 2017-09
AGTAACAAGTGGAAGATTATTGGATAAAATAACCAATAAAGAACTGATCCTAAAACCTGAAATTCCTCAAGACTTAACCCAAATTATACACAATTTTTTTTGCTGACCTAATTTGGACAAGTCAGGAGGATTTTTTTGTCTGGTTTAGTAGTTATATTATTTCAAAGCATATCGGACGCCGACATAAAAGTTCGCCCCAAATATAGGTCCCCATATTAGCGAGCTGTCAAAATATGTTCCAAAAGGATTATCTGCGCTTAGTATAGGGTTGTCCATCTTATAGTTGAAAATATTTTCACCACCCACGTAAACATCAAATCCGTTTTTCCAGGACTTTGTAATTTGAGTGTTGCTCAAAAAGTAAGAAGGAGAAGTGTCAGGCAGTCTATGCGCCTCATCATTAGCTAGTGTAGAAGGTATTCTGGCGGCACTCAGCCAGTTGACTGTATAATCCAGCACCCAACCTTTTCCGAATTTTAAGGCTGTATTGGCAAATGCTCGGTGAGGAGAAGTCAGCGGCTTTCTCAACAATTCCTCACCATAAGTAGTTTGCACGTCGTTGTATCGGTATGCTAGTCTTAAGTCCATCCAGTCAGCCACATCAAAATCAGCCTGAGCCTGGAAACTATTAGAGAAGGATGTACCATTTAGATTGTAGAAGATAACTTGGCGGGCAGTTCTATCCAGATCCACCACAACCTGATTAGTAAATTGAATTCGGTTATATTCACCTGATAGGGCTAGCGTTCGTTTGCCTATTGGAATTTCCTTAGTGACGCTTAGGCCTAAATTCCAAGCTACCTCAGGATTCAATCCATAAGGCGTTTTACTCTTGTCTCCTCCTTCGATGATAAAATCCCGAGATGAAGCAAATAATCCAATATTTTCCGCAAAGATACTTGCAGTACGCTGACCACGTCCCGCTGCTATCCTGAATACAGTGCGCTGATCAGGAGCATATCTCAGATTGACTCTTGGTGTGAAAAACAAACCATAATTATTGTGATAATCGGCTCTTGCACCCAATAAAACTGTAAACTTTTCAGATCCCATATAAGTGTATTCACCAAAAACGCCTGGCACATATTCGCTTCTAAGATATTCATTTTGTGCCACATTTTCTGTGATATCATCCATCTGAAAACTTGCACCCATTCTTACCTGGTGATCAGTATTGTTGATAATGCTTTGATATATCATGTTGAAGTACAATGATTTTTCTATCGCATCATATCTGCGTAGGCCAAATTGTGATTTTTGATCGTGATAACTACCGGAAACCTGCAAGCCGAGTGATTTATAAGGAGCATCAATATTGACAAATCCGCGCTTTGCCCAAAACTCCACTCTATTCGTTCTCATGTCAGCACCCCATATTTTAGATCTGTCTGATCTTCCCGGGTCAAATCCCTTCTGGCCGCTTTCATTGTCGGAATATATCAGGTTGACACCAAACTGACCTTCCTGACCTTCATTATTAGACCATTTCCATCGGTTTAAAATTTCAAATTGTCTTCCAAGAGGCATATCCAAAAATCCATCATTATTTCCATCGCTCTTGACATTTCTTGTAGAAGCATGGATAAGATTGGCTGTACTCCAACGATCATTGACAATATTGCGGTTGAATAGATTGAATTCTAGCCGACCGGACTGATTGCCATAGGCATTAAGATATAATTCGTCTTCATGAGCGGGTTTTCTTAGTTCGACGTTGATCTGTCCGGTGATACTTTCATAACCGTTGACGACCGAGCCTGCTCCCATATTCAGTTGCATACTTTCAATCCATGGTCCGGGTATATAAGTCAGTCCTTGTAAAGCGGCTAGACCTCGAATGGCTGGTACATTTTCACGCGTGATTTGCACATATGGTCCTGCCAGTCCAAGCATTTCAATTTTACGGGTTCCGGTTACAGCATCAGTAGTAGCAGCATCGATAGCCGGAGTCGTGTCAAAGCTTTCAGCTAGATTACAACATGCTGCCTTGAGCAATTCTTTGCTTGATATCTGCTGAACCTTGACAGGCTGGAGATAAGAAACCTCCGTGCTTCTCTTTTTATGTACAATTTGTACTTCATTCAGTACATTCAGTGTAGAGATAGTAATATTGATATTTCCGGTCTTTTCTATTAATATCGTATCCGGACTGTAGCCTATATAATCTACTACGAGGTAGTCACTTTTCTTTTTAATTTTGGTTTCAAACTGACCCTGAATATCGGTTAAAACCCCATTTTTGTCATTCATCCATCGCACAACAGCACCGATAACTGGCAGTAATTCACCACTATCATTTTTCTCAAAAACAGTACCGGTAAGCTTATTAGATGGAGAAGATGTACTGGCCGCTTCATGATGTTCTTCTTGAGTTTCAGTAGTGGGTTCGGCCATGCTGTCGTGGTGATGATCGTCTGATTCATTTTCGTGACCTTCACGATAATGACAGCATTCATGAAGACTTTCATAAGCTTCGTCACTGGCTTTCTGACCTTCTGCATCATGACCAACCGCTAGGATGGCTGCAATTAATTTATTTTTATCAAATTTCTTGTCATTGACGGTAACCGTGAGTTGCTGAGCTTCAATATCATATTCGGCTGATTGAACGCCGGCTACCTTTTTTGAGGTAGTTTCAATTCTATCTTTACACATACCACAAGCGCCACTCACCTGAAGGGTCACTTTGTCTTGTGAAAAAAGAGGATTGGACTGTAGTAATAATACAACTACAGATATAGAAATGTACTTTAATAATTTATACATGATAAAAGGGTTTGTTTTTGATTTAAAAAGTTTTTCAAATACGCCAAGGCACACTAAGCCTTGTAAAATTCAAAAACTAAACCCTTGGAGGAATGATAGGAGAATTCTTAAAATCAAATGAAATAGCAAATACCTGCTGGAGGATATCTCTGTTGATAAAAGGTGCATTGATAGGTGTGATCGACACCGTTTCCACTGTTTTGGGTAAGTCTAACTGAACACAAGGAAAACATGCACAATTATCTCCACAACAGCCTTTCTTTTGCTGATGCTTTTTATCTTTCTTCTGCTGATCATGATCCATTTTGCTACAGCAGCTTTTCTGAGTGCTATGATCCATCTCAGTTGACATATTACATACTGTATGTGATTCCGCCTTTGGCACAAACTGCAGATGATGACCACAGGTACCCATGGTATCATAAAATATCACAATGGCCAGTATTAAAGCGATAACTCTCATAAGCGATGCAAAGATATAAGATAAACAGTAAGTGAAAGAAACAACAACAGTAATTTAACTAAAATTTAAAGGATAATAATAAAATCTTAAATAGTTATATGTCAATTGCTTATAACCATTTTGAAATGAATTAGACAAAAGTGTGTATTTTTGCAGAAAATATATTTTATGTCTGACGCCTGGAAGGTAGGTAAAGAGAAAAAGAAAGGAATAGCGGTAGAAGCAGAATATTGTGTACTTGTCGGGGTTATCACTAAGGAAGTGAGCGAAGCCCAGGTGATGGAATATCTGGACGAGCTGGAATTTTTGGCATCAACAGCAGGAGCTGTGACTAGGAAAGTATTTACTCAAAAGATGGAACATCCCAATGTAAAATCTTTTATTGGTCCGGGAAAGCTAGATGAGATCAAAGAGTTCATTGATCGTAATGAAGACATCACACTTGCCATTTTTGATGACGATCTGACAGGAAAACAAACAGGCTATCTAGAAGAATATCTCAAAGTCAAAATTGTGGACAGAAGTACACTGATTCTCGACATCTTTGCCGAAAGAGCACAAACAGCCCAGGCTAAGACACAAGTAGAACTGGCACAGATGCAATACCTTCTGCCTCGACTGAGAGGTTTGTGGACCCACCTAGAGCGGCAGCGAGGAGGCATCGGGATGCGAGGACCGGGAGAGCAAGAGATAGAAACCGATAGGCGTATAGTACGGGACAAAATATCTGTACTGAAGAAAAAACTTGAAAAAATCGATCAGCAAACTCAGACGCAGAGAAAGAATAGAGGAGAACTCATTCGGGTAGCTCTCGTAGGATATACCAATGTAGGCAAATCCACACTAATGAATTTGCTCAGTAAATCCGAGGTTTTTGCAGAAAACAAACTATTTGCCACCCTGGACACAACAGTAAGAAAAGTTGTCTGGGATACAATGCCGTTTTTACTTTCAGATACGGTTGGTTTTATTCGCAAGTTACCGCACCACCTCGTAGAGAGCTTTAAATCTACTCTAGATGAAGTCCGCGAAAGCGATATTCTGGTGCATGTAGTAGATATCTCTCATCCGCAACATGAGGACCATATTATGACAGTGCAGCATACACTTCATGACCTGGGTGCCTCAGACAGAACTACATTGATGGTCTTTAATAAAGTAGATTTGTATCGAGAGAAATACTTTGATGATTACCTAGATTTAGGTACAAAGTTAGAAATCATGCAGGAAATAAAAGATAAATTTAATAATGTGTACAACTATCCAAATGTACTGATATCTGCTACTCAAAGAGAGAATATTGATGAACTCAGAGCAAGGTTAACCCAAATGATTGCCCATGAATACACCATCCGTTATCCTTATCAAGTAAAAACCTGGTAAGAATGACCGAATCCTATACGCTGTACGAGCTCAATGAGTACATCAAGCGAGTGATTGCGCTCAATTTTCCTGAACTGATCTGGGTAAATTGCGAAATTGCATCTGTAAAAGAAGTAAAAGGCAATGTTTACTTGGACCTGGTATATCACGATGATAAGTCGGATGAAGTCACGGCACAGATGCAAGCCAGTATATGGTATAAGACGCATCTCTTTCTCAAAAACAAACTTGGTGCGTTACTACCCTCATTGCTGAGCGGCGGAACTCACGTATTGATCAAGGTCTTTGTAGCGTTTAATGAACGGTACGGGATGAAACTGGTCATTGAGGACATTGATCCTTCGTTTACTATCGGTCAAATGGAGATGAACCGTCAGAAGATCCTACACCAGCTACAAAATGAAGGGCTCATATTTGTCAACAGACAAAGACCGATTCCATCAGTCATTCAGCGCATTGCAGTGATTTCAGCCCACAATGCCGCCGGATATATAGACTTTGTACAGCAGCTTACTAATAATATTTATGGGTATAGATATGATATCACATTGTTTTCGGCCTCCATGCAGGGACAATACACGGAGCGCGACGTTTGCAAAGCCCTTGATACGATCGCTGAACAAGCTGAAAAATTTGATGTAGCAGTGATTATTCGTGGTGGAGGATCTAAACTAGATCTTGCCTGGTTTGATAATTTTAATATAGGTGCAAAGATTGCTAAAAGCCCACTTCCTGTCATTACCGGTATTGGTCATGAGATTGATAATACTGTAGCAGATGTAGTTGCGGGAATATCGCTCAAAACCCCAACTGCAGTCGCCGATCATCTGATTAACCACAATGCCGAATTTGAATCAGGAGTGATCAATGTTGAGCAGTGGATTGTCCAGTTAGCTCAACGCATCTTAAAGTCGCATGAAATTTCATTGGTTCATATCACCCAATTACTAAGCTTAATACCAAAAGACAAATTGAATACCCATCGCACACAACTTCAGTTGGTCGTGCATCAGATCCTCTCAACCGCAGAGGCTAGGATTCAGAACCATAAGGATAAACTAGATTTTGCAGACAGAGAAATTCATTTTTTAAATCCGAAGACTATTTTGAGTAGAGGCTACACTCTCATCCGACAAGAGGATAAAATCGTCAGTCGAAAAGCCGACTTGAAATCTGGGATACCGGTAAATATTGAGTTTCAAGATGGTAAGATTGACCTATAAAGCTGATATTAGTGTAGTGTTTAACCGAGATTGCTCATAAGACTTTGTGACGAATGGAAATGACATAAAAGAGCGATGGAGCTCAGCGTTTTTATTCTGCAGGCATAATTTTAATATGTAGAAGAAAGAAAAATGAGTACCAAAATAGAAATGAGAAGGCGCATTGTCATGTAATATAATTCTAATGCGCAATTTGGGCTTAATTGGGGTGGAAAGAGATTTTTGTTATGTTACTTTAAAGGACCAATTGGCAAGGAACGATCATCATACAAGCCACCCCAAAATGTAGATTGGATAAATTAATTGATAGAAAATCGCACGTATTTTATTTTGCGGCCATCTTCAAGGTGTTCTTTTTCGTATCGGGTTTTATATTCTAGTTCTGGAAATGCGAGCGGTGCAGCATAGATGTCGTCATTGTGATAGAAGATTTTTGCACCTGGATAACTTTTCAGTGTTTCTAGGGTAAACTCATACAGCGTAGTGTCATCCGTTTTGAGATGGATAATGCTTCCTTTTCTGATGATATGTTGATAAGTATCTAAAAATCGACTTGAAGTAAGTCTTTTCATTTCTTTGCTTTCACGCAAAAATGGATCTGGAAAAGTAATCCATATCTCGCTAACTTCACCCGGATTGAAAAATAGAGCGATTTGTTCGATTCGAGTACGTAGAAAAGCAGCATTTTTTAAATTAAGCTGTAAGGCTCTGGTTGCACCTTGCCATATTCTTGCACCTTTAATGTCCACACCTATGAAGTTTTGTTCAGGATATGCTTCTGCAAGAGCTACTGTATATTCACCGGCGCCACAGGCCAATTCCAGCACTATAGGTTGTGTGTTTTGAAAATGACCTTCAGCCCATCGACCTTTCATATCTACTTCCTGATCCGGACCGACTAGCAATCGCGGATTTTTAGGATCATAATTTTCATATACATTGGGATAACCCAAAAGCTCTCTGAATTTCTTTAATTTATTTTTCCTGCCCATGAACAGATTACTTTGGGCCACAAAACTAATGTTTTAGCTATAATCCTACCATAAATATGTATGTTAACTTAAAAATTTAAGGATTACATCACACATTATGGGGAGATCATGCGTTAATAAGGTCATTAGCTGGATTGGCCAAAAAATAATTATCTTTGTGCCGGGTTTAAAAATAAAACATTGTTAATGAGAAAATTCCTTTTATCGGTCATTCTGACAATAGTGGTAACTTCCTTTGTAAATGCACAGAGTTTTGGTATTCGTGCAGGTTTGAATTACACAAAATTTAGTGGTCCGTTGGAGGCTGGTGTTAATGAAAAATATTCTTTATCCAATGGTTTCCACTTTGGCATCAACTATGCTTATAAGCTTACCGATAAATTTTCAGTCAGTGGCGAATTATTATATACCCAAATCGGTACTAAATATAACTATGACGGCCAATCCTACTATAAATTACCGGTCAGTTCTGCATTTGTGTATAAAAAAGGTACCTCCAAGATTGATATGAAAGTGTCCAATGCATATGTTAGTATTCCGGTGACTTTTCAATGGAAGGCATCTAAGAAATTTGAATTTTTTGGTGGTGCCTATGCAGGCTTTTTAGTGGGGCCACGCGGCAATGGTACCATTGAGTTTGTACATAATGCGGACAGCCTATATTTCAAGCAATCTCTTATCCACAACTACTATTCTGACGAAGCGAAGCAGGCTGCTACTGCCAATCCTGGCCCTTCTGTGTGGGTAGATGGAATTGTAGTGTCTCTGGCCAGAGATGCCGGTGCATATTACAATCTGTCTGAAAACGAAAAGGATGGTAATCTATATCGGGTTTTTGACCTTGGGTTGACCGGCGGGGTTAATTTTTTTATCAATCGTGGGTTTTATATAGGCGCCAGATATGACTTTGGACTCTTAGATATCACAAACAACAAGATGGATTTTCTCCGGAAGGAATACGATGAGCAAAATGCCCTTGACATTCGATCTAATCACTACGACAGAAATGTGGGTTTTGAGTTTTCGCTTGGTTTTCGATTCTAAGATCGAGGTATGATTAGTACAGAATCCATTCAGTTTTTAAAAGAACTTAGGCTCAACAACAATAGATCGTGGTTTGACGATAACCGGTACAGATACGAAAAGTTAAAAGCAGAACAGTTGCAATTGGCTAGTGATTTATTGGATGCAATTGTAAAATTTGATCCGGCTTTGGAACAACTAGAAGCTAAAGACTGTATTTTTCGTATTTATCGTGACATACGGTTCTCAAAAGACAAAACACCGTATAAAACCCATATATCTGTAATTCTGAAGTCTGGTGGCAAAAACAGCCAATGGTCCGGATATTACCTACATATTGAAGAAGGACAGAGTTTTGCCGGCGGTGGCGTTTGGATGCCGGAAAGACTTCAACTACATAAGATACGGCGAGAAATCCACTTTTTTCATGATGAACTGAAAACGATCTTGGAAGATAGGGATTTTAAAAAATTATTTGCTGGTTTTGACAAGGATCCGGGAGCGCAACTCAGCCGTCCACCTAAAGGTTATGATGCCAATGATCCAGCGATCGAGTATTTAAAACTGAAGAGTTTTACTGTCACAACACCCCTGAGAGATGATCTTATTACTAGCCCGGATCTGATTAAGGTGGTTGCTGATATCTTCAGAACAATATACCCATTGCAGAGATTTCTGAATAGAGCACTGGCTAGCGATGAAAATGGAGGTATTTGATTATTATGGTGTTTAGGGTAGCAGCAATTAGTACTAACCCACTTAAATGGAGAAACTGATTTTTGCTTTGTCGGAACAGTTTAATCGAAGCCATCTACCTTCTATTCTGTCAAAATGTCAGGGGTTGCAAGTTATAATTCATCGTCAACAATGCTCTCATCAAGTTTTTTTCTAAATCTTTTTATTTACTTATATGATTACAATACTACTCAATGTCATTTTAATGCTATATAACCAACCTACACCTTGCTTCATCAACACTTTCCCTATAAAAACAAGTCAAAGTTGACAAAAATCACCCGTAACTTTGATAAATTAATTACTTTTGTCATCGGCCATAAAATACGGATATAGGAGTATCTTATGAGCCTTATCGGGTTAATACTTTTGGTATATTTTTAAATTGCAATAATTACAAAATCATGTCTTCAGGTTATATTCGTTCTCAATATTCTAATAGAGTGACAACAATAGAATTTTTTCATCCTGCACAAAACTCGCTTCCGGGAGATTTGCTCAGGCAGCTGGCTCACGAGATAGAGATAGCCGGCAAAGATGAAAAAACCATGCTGATATTGCTAAGAAGTGGTGGTGATCGCACTTATTGTGCAGGGGCCAGCTTTACCGAGTTAACAGCAATTGAGGATTTTGATACCGGCAAGACGTTTTTTATGGGTTTTGCTAATGTCATCAATGCCATCCGAAGATGTTCTAAGATTGTGATCGGTCGCATTCATGGCAAGGCTGTGGGTGGTGGCGTAGGCCTAGCGGCGGCATGTGATTATGCGATGGCTAATAAATATGCATCTGTGCGCTTATCAGAGTTGGCAGTGGGCATAGGCCCGTTTGTAATAGGTCCAGCAGTAGAGCGTAAGATTGGCCTATCCGCATTTAGTCAGATGGCACTTAACGCTACTGAGTGGCAGACAGCTGCATGGGCAAAACAAAAAGGACTTTTTACTGAAGTATTTGAATCGACCGAACAACTTGATGCTTACATTGACCATTTTATGGCTGAACTCATCACTAAGAGTCCGGAAGCATTGGGACAACTCAAGAAAATCTTCTGGGACGGTACAGAACACTGGGAACAATTACTGGAAGAGCGCGCAGAGATGAGTGGCAAACTTATTTTGTCAGACTTTGCTAAAAACGCTATCCGCGCCTTTCTTGCATCATAACGATGTGGTTATAGTTTGATTTTCTTTAACCGGTCTATTTCCCGCTTATTGTCCCGTTCTTTGAGCGTTTCACGTTTATCATAGGCCTTTTTACCCTGAGCTAGTGCTATTTCCAACTTGGCAAAACCTCTTTCTGAGAAGTAAAGTCGATAAGGTATGATGGTAAGCCCTTTTTCTGTGACGCGTCTTTCTAGTTTTTTGAGTTCGGACTTGTGGAGTAGGAGTCGTCTGTCACGTCTAGCGTCATGATTGTAGATGGTGCCGTGGTCGTATTCGGCAATAAACATGCTTTTTACGGTAAGATTTCCATTGTCAAATAAGCAGTAAGCATCATTGAGATTGGCTAAACCTTGACGCAGCGCCTTGACCTCTGTTCCTGTCAGCGCAATACCCGCTTCAAACACTTGAATAAAGTGATATTCAAATTTCGCCTTACGGTTGATGATTTCTTTCGTGACAATCTTTTTAGCCATCGTATTTTGAGATATGGATCGCAAAGATAGATGAATTTAAGTGAAATTTGTAAAAAAGCTTTAATTTTGAACTTTATATGCCATATGCTCATGAGTACAACCTATAGATTATTTTTGATTGCAGTTACTGCCACAATAATATGCTTTCAATCCTGCGTCCCGAACAATAAAAGTGTAGAAACCAATATTCAAATTTCCTATTCGGACCCTGAAATTCAAAAGATTGCAGACTTACAAGATAAACAGGATATGGCAGGACTCTACGCCTATTTTAACCATGAGAATCCTACATACAGATACCTTGCAGTGACAGCATTCAGTTCCATAAAAAACAGTTTGTCAGGAGATTCATTAATGCGCATGCTCCAGGATCCAGTCATGCAGGTACGTGCAGCTGCTGCGTATGCACTTGGGCAGAATGGTTCATCTACAGTGACGGATAGGCTTATAGCTTCTTTTCGAGGCAAAGATACACTGGATATCAACAATCTATACAATGCTAATATACTCGAAGCGGTGGGTAAAACAGGAGCTTTACCCGATTTGAAAGCACTGAGTACAGTAAAGACGTACCGCGCTACTGATACGCTTTTACTACAAGGGCAAACAAAGGCCATTTATCGTATGGCTTTGAGAGGTGTCACTACAGAAGAAGGTACGGCAAGAATGGTGGAGGTTGTGAGCAATACATCCATCGCTCAAGAAGCTAGGCTCTATGCAGCAAATTATCTAGCACGAGTTAAGAATATATCATTGGGTCGGTATTATAGTCAGTTACAGGAATTATTAAAAAAGGATCAGGATCCAAATATCCGTATGGCCATAGCTACCTCGATGGGCAACAATAAAGATTCGCTATTTTTACAACCATTGAAATCAGCAATTCATAATGAGAGCGATTTTAGAGTCAAATGCAATATCATACGGTCTCTGGGCAATTATCCATATTTTGATATTAGAGATGTGTTGTTGCCTGAACTTAAAAATGACAATATTCATATAGCTTCTTTAGCTGCAGACGTTTTTCAAAAGAACGGCTTTGTTGAAGACGTACCACTTTATGCTTCTTATGACACCATGCCGCTACCCTGGCAGGTCAAAGCACCTATGAATGGAGCAGTTCTAGCACATACAGCTTTGTATTACACTGTTAGTAAAAATGCATTTTCTGAACGTATTCTCAAAAACCTCAAAGAAGCGGACTCTCCTTATGCTAAGGCGGCTTATGCTCGGGCATTGAGTAAGGATCCTTTTAATTATGCACTTATCAATCAGCAATTTAAGCAAGAGAAAAATACTATTGTAAAAATAGCTTTTTTGGAGGGACTGGGCGATATCCTTAAGAATCCTCAATTTTTTAAAGCTTTTGGCAATAATTATGGTAGAGTCAAGGCGGAAATTCTCTCTATCCTGGTTGAAGCTGTCAATAGTGGTGATGTAGGCCAGATGGCGACAGCAGCTGAGATATTGAAAACTCCTAAAATGGCATGGAAAGAATGGCTGAAAGACCTTTCGTTTCTTAAAGAAGCGCAATCCGCGCTGAAACTACCACAAGATATAGAAACATATAATATACTTGGAGAATGTATTGCACTACTGAGCGATACAAAGTATGAGCCTAAAAGGGCTGAATATAATCATCCGATCAACTGGAACTTACTCTCCACGGTGACGGATTCGAGTATTGCGGCAGTGAAAACCACTCAGGGAGTGATTCGAATTCAACTTTTAAAGAATACGGCACCAGGAAGTGTGGCGAATTTTGTAGAATTAATGAATAACAAATATTACAATGGCAAGGTGTTTCATCGTGTTGTGCCCAACTTCGTAATACAAACTGGTTGTTCTCGAGGAGACGGATATGGTTCAGAACCTTTTACTATTCGATCAGAGTTGCCACAAATTTACTATAATAAGGAAGGATATGTAGGAATGGCTTCTGCGGGCAATCATACGGAGAGTACACAATGGTTTATCACAATGTCACCAACACCGCACTTAGATGGTAATTATACGATTTTTGGCAAGGTAGTGGAAGGTATGGATGTAGTGTATAAAATTCAGCAAGGAGATAAAATCAATGAAATAATTTTCATTAAATAAGAGTCAGCCATATTACAAAGTAATGGCCGGCAACGATAAATCAGGATTTTTTTCAATATTGGGTTGATTATATCGTTCATATACTTGTTTGGCAAAGTCTAAACCTCGCTTCACCTTGTATTCATATACAAAATCAACATCATATTCTCGCAAGAGCGCTCCTTCATCCTGATACATGGCATAGGCTCCGACCTTAAAATTGCGAACTTTAATTTTTTGAATTTCTTTTAGAATATTGATGCTACTGTTGATATCCGTCATGGTCAATACGACAAGCTTCACACCTGACAAATCTATACTTTCCCAGAAGATACTGTTACTTGGGTCTCCCCAATTGATATTGATACCCTTGCCTTTGAAACTATTGACTTTTTCATGATCATATTCGATGGCCATCACCCGAGCATTCATCTCATCCGCAAAATAGTGATAGGTAGGCTCTCCAATGCTTCCAAAACCTAGTATGAGATATTCTGCATCACCGATAGATCTTGGTTCTTCATCCACATATTGCCTACCTGTATTGAGCTTCATGATTAGATATTTATATTTGTCAAATAGCTCGTGTGCATAGTTGTTGAGCGGTGAACCTATTAAAAAAGAAAAAGACATCAATAAGGCAAAAGCCATAATCCATTCATTGGGCAACCATCCGGCTTTGACACCCAGAACCCCAATAATTAACGCAAATTCACTGTAGTTACTTAAACTCATTGCAGATAAAAATGCAGTTCTTGCCTGCATTTTAAATCGAGACAATGACATAATAAAAACCGCAGCCTTAAAAAATATAAATGGAATCAATAGAAGTGTCAGTACCAGGGTTGTCAGTGTAATTTCACCGGTGAGACCTATACTAATGAAGAATGCTACTAGGAAGAAGTCTTTATAGGTCATCATTCGATCATAAAGTTCATCCGCCTTGGGGTGTTTTACGAGCAACATTCCAATAATTAAGGCCCCGAGGTCCGGTTTCAGCCCCACAAGATAAAAGGCTAGTGCACCTGTAATAAATGTGGCAAAAAAACCAAATATCGTTAGCAACTCACCATGATCAAGATGGTCAAGAATATAAGACAATAAAAATTTGACTCCATAGAGATAGAAGGGTACAAGCAGGACAAACCAGCTTGGTCTTAAATCAGATACAAATGTCATGAAAAGCACAGCGAAAATATCCTGAATGACAAGAATACCAATGGCAATTTTACCATGAAATGAAGAGATTTCTCCTCTTTCTTCAAGCACCTTGACCACGAATACCGTACTGGAAAAGCTCAAGGCAAAACCTATCATCAGACAGGCTTTTAAGTCGAGGTCTGAAAACATCTGAAGTCCGGTAAAACTCAACAAAAACAACAAGGACCCAATCACCAAGATGGTCAGAATTGTGTTGACAGTGGCCGTAACTAGGATATGCCTAGAAATAATATTTTTGATTTTAATCTTTAGGCCGATGGTAAAGAGTAAGAGCATGACACCAAAGTCTGCCAAAGTTCCAATCATATCGTTGATATGCCCCTTGTGTAGATTGAGCAAATTAAGAATTAGACCGGCAATCAAAAAGCCAATCAAAGCAGGCAAATTTAATCTACGAGCTATAAAGCCCATGATAAAAGCGATACCTAACCAAGCTGCATCTACATATATTAAATCCTGCATAATTCTCGTTTTAGGTGCAAAGCACTGCTTTCTGTCTGGTTTCAGCTTTTAATTATGAAAGGCACTGCGGAAAAAGATTCTGGCTTCAACTACAAAGAGATAAAATTCTTTGAAATGAAGTTTAATTCCTACTAATTAGGATTTAGATCGTCTCTTTTTGCAAATATATTTCATGATTTGATAAAATAAAAGCAATGATGATATATTTATTGCGAAGGTATAATAAATTTAGAAGCTTCAATCTAATTATAAGCCAAGCATGGCTCTGGTTTGATTCATTTTAGTTCAAAATTCGCTATCCTTAATTAAACGGATGGAATCAATAATTTTGAAACTGTATTCATACACATGAAAAATTTTCTGTTTTATATCCAACAGCAAGTCATATGATTTATGTTTTATAGAATATTTTATATTTAAGCCGACCTACTATTGTTAGTAACTTGTTTTACATATTTATATCTTTACACCAAAAATTGTTCTGAAATGTAACCTTCAGAGCTTTTGTATTTATACCCAAATTAACGCAGTAAACAATTTACAATGACCAATTTACCGACTCAACTCCATCTCAAATCAGCATTCTCACTGCTGATGTTTATGTTGATTTTTCATATTGATTTGAATAGTCAGTGTCAAATAAAAATAGATGATAAGTTAGACCCATCATCGTGTTATGCTAATGATGGCTATATCGAAATATCTGCACAAAATGGAGGTTGTGACAGACCGATAAAAGTGTATAAAAATAATACGCTTATTAGACAAGGCTCTGGTCAACTTGTGGTGAGTGGCTTAGGAGCCGGTCTTTATGAAATCGTATCCGATCCTGGGTGCGGATGCATCAATTCATCAGCTACAACAGTGACCCTTTTTGCAGGAAATCCTACACAGCTTACACCTTATGTAAACATTGGTGATGGATTTTATCAGGCTAATAAGATAACAGTATGTAAAGGTGATGCTATACAACTTGGGGTGCAATCACTAGGCATAAACGGATTAACGATTACCGGACCCAACGGATTCAGCAGTAGTACTCCGGATGGTAGTTCTTATTGGTCGTTTGAGGATATACAACCGACAGCCTCCGGACTTTATACTATAGAATATACTAATGAAGCTGGATGTATTTCACAGACAAGTATTCAATTAATTGTAGGTAATTTTTCGGTAAATGCAGGACAAGATGATGCCATGTGTCTTAATGACAACAAAACCCTCAATGCTACAGCCATTAATCCGGCAGAATGCAAGACTACATGTCCATCTGATTTGAATTCGCTCCTAGTAGTATGGAGTCTCGATGCTTGTGATGCATCTACGGTGACACAAAGTCTCAGCTATGCCGAATTTGTTCCTAACTATCCTTCAAAAGGTGGCTGTACTGATATTACTGCTTCAAATGTTTACAGAGATAGAGGAGACCATTCATGTATTCCTGTATTGTCTAGTTATATGGGCAATATTGGAATGTGTGTGAGTTCAATGGAAAGCTGTGACCCGGCGGATTATGACCCTGCTAATGCGGTGAAATTTGAGGTAACAATGACACCGGCAGAAGCAGGAAGAATCACCAAACTTACTTTCAATACGATGTCTCCAATTAACTGGTTAACGACCAATGGTTCTACAGGGCCTAATAATTACAGTGATAAATTATTGATAAGAGTATATAAAAACAATCTTCTTATCTACTCTGAAAACGACAGACTATTTGAGAGAACATGGAAGCTTGAAGAATTTGACTTTAGCGGGTTACCAGAGTTTGCTATTTCTGAGCCGGCTACTTTCCGATTTGAAATCAGAGGATATTGCGTTAATCAAGTAGGTGGAACGATGTCCACTTGGGAAATTGACGATGTTAAGGTTTATGGAGGGTGTTGTACTGGAATCGCTACCTATAATGATGTTTCTTATGTTTGGTCAGACGGCTCTACAGGTGCTTCGATCGTTGTTTCTCCGACAGAAACCACTACCTATACCGTTACGGCAACAGATTGCAACGGTTGTGTCAGTACAGATGATGTTACAATTACGGTCTATCCACTACCGGTGCCAATTATCAATGGCAATACAACAATTTGTTATGGTGAGAGCTCGACGTTAACTGCATCAGGAGGCGAAGAATTTCTTTGGTCCACAGGAGCAACAACACCGTCAATTACGGTTAATCCATTAGAAGATCAAACTTATTCAGTGACAGTTACAGATGAGCACGGATGTAATAACTCAACTTCAGTTACTGTGATAGTTAACCCACTCCCGAATCCTGTTATTGAAGGAGATCTTGCTATTTGTCATGGGAAATCTACCACACTAACCGCCTCAGGAGGCACGTCCTTCCTTTGGTCCACAGGAGCAACAACCGCTCAAATTACAGTATCCCCAACAGTCAATACAACTTATAGTGTCGAAGTAACCGATGCCAACGGCTGCAAAAACACGACGGAAGCTGAGGTGGTTGTCAATCCACTACCTATTCCGATTATTTCAGGCATTAATACGATTTGTTTAAATGAATCTACAGTTTTAACTGCTTCAGGAGGTGTTGCTTACGATTGGTCTACAGGGAGTTCAGATGCTCAAATTACGGTGTCACCTTCGGTAAATACCACCTATTACGTTACGATAACCGACCAAAACGGTTGTACAGCAGTGGGTAGTCAGTCAGTGACTGTGAATAGCCTCCCAGAACCTCAAATTGCGGGAGATAATGATATTTGTTTTGGAGATTTGACCACACTTACTGCAAGTGGTGGAATAGAATATGAGTGGAATACTGGTGAAAACTCAACCTCTATCCTGGTACAACCGGGAATAAATACGATATTTACAGTGACGGTCACAGATCATAATGGATGTACTGCATCTACCTCCAAAACAGTTTCTGTAAAAGACCTTCCGACCATTGTCATTGATGGCGATAACGGTGTTTGTAGAGGAGAGCTTCTCACACTGACTGCAAATGAAGGAAGCCATTACTCATGGAGTACTGGAGAGACAACATCTTCAATTCAGGTAAATCCTTCTGTTACAACCATTTATTCGGTGACTGTTACGGGAGACAATGGATGTTCTGGAATAGCTTCTAAACGAGTCGAGGTATATGAGAATCCTCAATTATCTGTAAGTGGCGACAACGAATTATGTGCTGGAGACCAAACAACCCTTACTGCAGAAGTTACAGGTTTGACTGCTTGCTCTGATGACTGTAAGGATAATTTAATGTTGCGATGGTCTTTGGACGGTTGTGATGCAGAGGGTGATCATGCAGGTGATTATTCAGAGTTTCAACCAGAAATTGTCAGTACAGAGGGCTTAAAAGATATTACAGCAACAGAAGTTTTTAGAAATCACGAAGACCATTCCTGCACTCCTGATGACCAGGGAGGTACAGGTATGTGTATGAGTACTTCTAGGGATTGTGATCCTTTAAAAATGGATCCTGAGAAGCTGGTAAGATTTAGTGTCACTTTAGACCCAATTCAAAAGGGACGACTGACCCAACTTTCATTTATTGAAAAATCTCCTGAGAATTTCCTTACAACGGATGGTTCTACCGGAGTTAATAATATTAATGACTACTACTTGATAAAAGTATATAAAGACGGAGTGCTCGTTTATGAAAAATACAATAACGAGACTCAGCGCAACTGGCACGAGGTATCATTTAATTTTACCGACCTTCCAGAATTTACTATAACATCGACAAGTACTTTTCTTTTCGAAATGGGAGGTTATTGTGTTACAGATCGTGGAGGCATGGATGGATGGGAAATTGATGATATTAAAATTTATGGTGGAGAATGCCCATCTTCTAATACCAACGATAGTATTAGCTATCTTTGGTCAAATGGAGCTTCTGCCGCCTCTATAAACGTAGTACCTGCTTCATCTGAAGTCTATACAGTTACTGCTACGGATTGTAATGGTTGTCAAGCAGTTGAATCAATTGATATTACGGTTCATCATACCGATACACCGGTGATAACCGGCAATAATGTCATTTGTCAAGGAGAAAACAGTACGCTTACAGTTTCTGAAGCAGCAACCTATTTGTGGAATACAGGTGCAACAACCCAAACTATTACCATAAGCCCGGATGTTTCACAAACCTATTCTGTCACCATTACGGATGAGCATGGTTGTACAGCAGCGACATCTGTTGATGTAACCGTTAATGCTTTGCCAATTGCCGATATTTCTGGAGAAAAAGAAATTTGTATGGGCGAAAGCACCACCCTGACAGCGTCAGGAGGAAGTACCTATGCATGGAGTGAAGGAAGTACAACAACAGCGATCACAGTAACACCGAGGGAGACGACGACCTACACGGTAACCGTGACGGATGTCAACGGCTGTGAGGCGACGACGAGTGCGACAGTAACAGTACACGAGCTACCGGAACCGGAAGTAACAGGTGACACTGAAATATGTGAAGGAGAAACAACGACCTTAACAGCAACAGGAGGCAGCACATATGCATGGAGCAATGGAAATACAACATCAATAGCGACAGTCAACCCTCATGAGACGACGACCTACACACTGACAGTAACGAGTGCATATGGCTGTACATCGACAACGACAGTAACAGTAACGGTGCACCATGCAGAACCTGCGAGCATAAGTGGATCGGCATTGATCTGTGCAGGATCAAGCACGACGCTGACGGCCTCTGCCGGTGTTGGATATCAATGGGATGATGGCAGTACTGGTCAGACACTTACGGTTAGTCCGACAACAAGTACGACATATAGTGTCACGGTAACAGATGAGAATGGATGTACCTCAAAAGCCACGTTTACAGTAAATGTATCAGGCAGCATCAGCGCCACGATCAGTGGTGACACAGAAATATGTCCAGGAGAAAGCACCACCTTGACAGCTTCAGGAGGAAGTACCTATGCGTGGAGCGAAGGAAGTACAACAACAGCGATCACAGTAACACCGAGGGAGACGACGACCTACACGGTAACCGTGACGGATGCCAACGGCTGTGAGGCGACGACGAGTGCGACAGTAACAGTACACGACCTGCCGGAACCGGAAGTAACAGGGGAAACAGAAATATGTGAAGGAGAATGTACCACGCTGACGGCGACAGGAGGAGACACCTATACATGGACGAGTGCAGGCGGCCATACGTACGAATGTACAGGTCCATTCTTTGTAGGCGGAGTTCAGAATGGCGGTGCACAAAGCCTGTACAACATGACCAACACAGGACTATCCTTGATAGGCGAATTAGGACATAACTATATCAACGGCATAGGCTACTATTGTGAGAACAAAAGGCCAACGATATACGGAATGGAGCCCAAGGGCATCAGCCAGACAGAAGTACTACGGTCTAACTTAGTAAAGATAAATCCGGAGACAGCAGAAGTAGAAGTATTAGGCGAGATAAGTCAGCCGAATAATCCATATGGACTCATAGGCGTAACAGGAATCATGTCTCAGATAGGAGAAACGACAGAGGAAGGGCACTACCTATTCCCTGCGGTAGCTGTACAAATCAATCCGCAGACCCTTAGTATAACCGAATACAAATTATACTTAGGGGACATAGATTTAAACAACCATGGCAACGGTAGTGCGGTCAACTATGAAGAGATACAAGTTGCCCCTGGATGTAAACCAATAATAGATGCGAGTATAGCCGCCTTCCAGGCATATGCGTTAGATCCAACGGCACAAGAGCCATCAGGTGGGATACAAGATTGGGCTATAAGTCCGGATGGAAGTACGTTGTATTCCTTTTTTGGAATAGAGAATGCATTATTCACCTTAGATGTGAACACAATGGAGGCACAATGTAAGGCAGCACCGGCGAGCAATGCGCCATATGTAGGACAAGTAGGAGGACAGTCAGATGAAATTGGAGGTCTGTACTTCAAGGGGAACACACTGTATGGATATCAGGTAGATAGAGGCAGATTATTTACAATATCGTTAGATGGGACATTGAACCTAGTATCAGACGACCTACCCAAAGACTACAGAGGCGATAATGCAGTATGTTATGACTGTGGGAGCAATGGAACAGACAATGAAGAGTATGAAGGAGAAGAGATCACGGTATGTCCTGAAGAGACGACGACCTACACGTTGACAGTAACGAGCGAGTATGGTTGTACCGCGACCACGACAGTAACAGTAACGGTGCACCATGCAGAACCTGCGAGCATAAGTGGATCGGCATTGATCTGTGCAGGATCAAGCACGACGCTGACGGCCTCTACCGGTGTTGGATATCAATGGGATGATGGCAGTACTGGTCAGACACTTACGGTTAGTCCGACAACAAGTACGACATATAGTGTCACGGTAACAGATGAGAATGGATGTACCTCAAAAGCCATGTTTACAGTAAATGTATCAGGCAGCATCAGTGCCACGATCAGTGGTGACACAGAAATATGTCCAGGAGAAAGCACCACCCTGACAGCGTCAGGAGGAAGTACCTATGCATGGAGTGAAGGAAGTACAACAACAGCGATCACAGTAACACCGAGGGAGACGACGACCTACACGGTAACCGTGACGGATGCCAACGGCTGTGAGGCGACGACGAGTGCGACAGTAACAGTACACGAGCTACCGGAACCGGAAGTAACAGGTGACACTGAAATATGTGAAGGAGAAACAACGACCTTAACAGCAACAGGAGGCAGCACATATGCATGGAGCAATGGAAATACAACATCAATAGCGACAGTCAACCCTCATGAGACGACGACCTACACACTGACAGTAACGAGTGCATATGGCTGTACATCGACAACGACAGTAACAGTAACGGTGCACCATGCAGAACCTGCGAGCATAAGTGGATCGGCATTGATCTGTGCAGGATCAAGCACGACGCTGACGGCCTCTGCCGGTGTTGGATATCAATGGGATGATGGCAGTACTGGTCAGACACTTACGGTTAGTCCGACAACAAGTACGACATATAGTGTCACGGTAACAGATGAGAATGGATGTACCTCAAAAGCCACGTTTACAGTAAATGTATCAGGCAGCATCAGCGCCACGATCAGTGGTGACACAGAAATATGTCCAGGAGAAAGCACCACCTTGACAGCTTCAGGAGGAAGTACCTATGCGTGGAGCGAAGGAAGTACAACAACAGCGATCACAGTAACACCGAGGGAGACGACGACCTACACGGTAACCGTGACGGATGCCAACGGCTGTGAGGCGACGACGAGTGCGACAGTAACAGTACACGACCTGCCGGAACCGGAAGTAACAGGGGAAACAGAAATATGTGAAGGAGAATGTACCACGCTGACGGCGACAGGAGGAGACACCTATACATGGACGAGTGCAGGCGGCCATACGTACGAATGTACAGGTCCATTCTTTGTAGGCGGAGTTCAGAATGGCGGTGCACAAAGCCTGTACAACATGACCAACACAGGACTATCCTTGATAGGCGAATTAGGACATAACTATATCAACGGCATAGGCTACTATTGTGAGAACAAAAGGCCAACGATATACGGAATGGAGCCCAAGGGCATCAGCCAGACAGAAGTACTACGGTCTAACTTAGTAAAGATAAATCCGGAGACAGCAGAAGTAGAAGTACTAGGCGAGATAAGTCAGCCGAATAATCCATATGGACTCACAGGCGTAACAGGAATCATGACCCAGATAGGAGAATCGACGGAGGAAGGCCACTACCTATTCCCTGCGGTAGCGGTACAAATCAATCCGTTGACACAAAGTATAACCGACTACAAATTATACTTAGGGGACATAGATTTAAACAACCATGGAAACGGTAGTGCGGTCAACTATAAAGAGATACAAGTTGCCCCTGGATGTAAACCAATAATAGATGCGAGTATAGCCGCCTTCCAGGCATATGCGTTAGATCCAACGGCACAAGAGCCATCAGGCGGGATACAAGATTGGGCTATAAGTCCAGATGGAAGTACGTTGTATTCATTTTTTGGAATAGAGAATGCATTATTCACCTTAGATGTGAACACAATGGAGGCACAATGTAAGGCAGCACCGGCGAGCAATGCCCCGTATGTAGGACAAGTAGGAGGACAGTCAGATGAATTTGGAGGTCTGTACTTCAAGGGGAACACACTGTATGGATATCAGGTAGATAGAGGCAGGTTATTTACAATATCGTTAGATGGAACATTGAACCTAGTATCAGACGACCTACCCAAAGACTACAGAGGAGATAATGCAGTATGTTATGACTGTGGCAGCAATGGAACAGATCATGAAGGAGAAGAGATCACAGTATGTCCTGAAGAGACGACGACCTACACGCTGACAGTAACGAGTGCGTATGGTTGTACCGCGACCACGACAGTAACAGTAACGGTGCACCATGCAGAACCTGCGAGCATAAGTGGAGCGGCATTGATATGTTCAGGAACAAGCACGACACTGACGGCCTCTGCCGGTGTTGCATATCAATGGGATGACGGCAGTACTGGTCAGACACTTACGGTTAGTCCGACAACAAGTACGACATATAGTGTCACGGTAACAGATGAGAATGGATGTACCTCAAGAGCCACGTTTACGGTAAATGTATCAGGCAGCATCAGTGCCACGATCAGTGGTGACACAGAAATATGTCCTGGCGAGAGCACCACCCTGACAGCGTCAGGAGGAAGTACCTATGCATGGAGTGAAGGAAGTACAACAACAGCGATCACAGTAACACCGAGGGAGACGACGACCTACACGGTAACCGTGACGGATGCCAACGGTTGTGAGGCGACGACGAGTGCGACAGTAACAGTACACGATCTACCGGAACCTGAAGTAACAGGGGAAACTGAAATATGTGAAGGAGAAACAACGACCTTAACAGCAACAGGAGGCAACACATATGCATGGAGCAATGGAAATACAACATCAGTAGCGATAGTCAACCCACATGAGACGACGACCTACACGGTGACAGTAACGAATGCATATGGCTGTACCGCGACCACGACCGTAACAGTAACGGTGTATGATTCTTTAACAGTTACGATTGACGGCGACCACCTTATTTGTAAAGGAGATAGCGCAACATTGATTGCATCAGGTGGTGTTAATTATATATGGAGTAATGGCGAAACAGGTGTTTCAACGACTGTAAGCCCTGCTACAACTACTACATATACAGTTACAGCTACTAATAGTTTAGGTTGTGAAGGAGTGGCCTCATGGACTGTTGAAGTAATTCCAGCACCTGAAGTGTATATTTCAGGACCGAATAAGATTTGTGCCGGTATGACTTCATTCTTACTTGTAAACACGGATATAGAAGGTCCTTGTGATGAAGTCTGTGATGTTGATCCTCAGGTTTTAGTTTCCTGGGATCTAGACTCGTGTCATTCTGTTATGGAACTGGGTACTCATATGGACTATTCAGAATTTATACCTGAAATCAATAAAGCAAATTGTGCAAGTGTTTCAGCTAGTAATGTATATAGGGATCAACCATTGAAACACTCATGCACACCAGGGTTTGATGGTAGTCCGGCACTATGTATAGATCCGCAAACTAATTGTAATCCTGCTAAAATTGATTTTGATAAGGCAGTGAAATTCCAGGTTACCATGAATGCCGATGCGACAGGACAAATTACAGGACTGAAGTTTTATGAGCAATCACCATTGAATTTTGACCATATAAATGGACCAACCGGACCGAATAATTACGCATTGAAATACCTTATCAGAATCTCTAAGAATGGTCAAGTGATTTATTATGAAGATGAAATACCGACTAATCGAAGTTGGGGATTAAAAACATTTGACTTCACCAATAATCCTCTATTCAGAACAATGGGTACGGCAACCTATTTCTTTGAAATCGCGCCATACTGTCCAGTGAATAATGGCAGTTCAGAATCTGTTTGGGATATTGATGAAATCCAGGTACTTGGTGGATGTTGCTCTTCACTTACGCCATTGACCGTTCAATACGAATGGTCTAATGGTGCCACGACTCCTTATATAGAAGTTAGCCCTACATCATCAACGGTTTATACCGTTACAGTGACTGACTGTAATGGATGTGCTACATCAACTGAATATCCAGTTAGTGTATCGAAAATGTCTGTTGATTTAGGTGGTGACAAGATTATCAACTTAGGGGATTCAATTACCTTAGTTCCTAATGTTATCGGGCAAGGTATTTGTGATGAGGACAATCCAATAGCCAATGAACTCAAGTATTTGTGGATAACTGGTGAGGTTACACCTACTATAACCGTGCGTCCGAATACTTCTACTTTTTATAGAGTGACAGTGACTGATTGCTTTGAGTGCACAGCAAGTAGAAATATCGTAGTACATGTCAGGATGTTCAGACCGATTAATACTTATCCTAATCCGGCTAGTGATGTTGTTCATGTAGTTGCTGATGCTGAAATGGAGCCAATTACATCAGTCAGATTACTGTCGATCAATGGAAATGTGGTATTCGGTGATGTTATGAATATCATCAGACACAACGAAAAGTACTTTACCATTGAACTTCCGAATAATATTGCGAATGGTATTTACATTCTTGAATTTAAGCATGGTGATAAGATAGAGAGACAGAAACTGATTATTTCCCAATAATTGTTGCATGATTAATTATATTCAGACACAACTTGAAGCATTAACAGTTCATTTTATAGGAAATCAATTAGAGGGCGAAGACGTTAAGTTTTCGCCCTCATTGCTCCAAATTAAGGATAGTGAACTGTACGATACATTATTAAAATATTTTCTGACCCACTTCAAAGAGCCGGAGTTTTTTCGATTTACTTTTTCTAGCGATGAGGTGGAGCTCAATCCGGTATATAATTTTATTACAAATATTTTTGACGATCCAGCCTGCCTTTATGAAGAATCTATAAAAATCGCAAGGCATTTATTTGAAAAATCTCGTCACCCAAATATTAAATCTGGAGAATTATTTATTGTGTATTTTACTGATTTGTTCGTTGATGATGAAATGGTAGATGGAGTTGGAATTTTTAAGTCAGAAAACAAAGATGTATTTATCAAAGTTGGCGATGATTTTTCACTCCAAAGATTAGAAGGAAGTAACATAGGCAAGCTGGACAAAGGTTGTATTATCTTCAATACCGGACGAGATAACGGGTTTAAAATCTGTAATATCGACCATAGCAATAGATTTAAGGAAGCTCAGTATTGGCGGGATGACTTTTTAATTCTCACACCGCTTTCTGATGAATATTTTCAGACAAAATCCTATATACAAGCGACTAAATCTTTTATCAAGAATCGAATGTCTCGTGAATTTGATACTGATTCAGCTGATGAAGCAGCAGTCATGAATCGATCTCAAAATTATTTTAAAAATAATGAAAAGTTCGATGCCTTTGAGTATGAACAAAAAGTATTCAAAGATGACAAAGTGATTGAGGCTTTTCAAGATTACAAAGAGGAATATCAACAAATCAAAGCACTATCTTTTGACGATGTATTTGACATTTCCCCATCAGCCGTTAAGCGACAATCTCGAGTTTTTCGCAGTGTCATTAAACTAGATAAAAACTTTCATATTTATGTTCACGGCGATAAAAACAAGATACAAAAAGGTACTGACGAAGAAGGCAGGAAGTACTATATACTGTATTATGATGAGGAAAATTGATATTAGCTTGTTCCATTGTCAATGAACATATTGTATTCATACTACTAAAAATCACAGCTTAAATATGATTACCTTTGCCTGCAGATGAAGCGTGAGTTTATTATCAACACCATTTTATTGATTTGCATCAATCTGCTGATCAAGCCTGCTTATATCATTGGGGTAGAGACGCGCATTCAAAATATTGTGGGCAATGAATCTTATGGGCTGTATTTTGCATATTTTAATTTTGCTTTTCTTTTTCAGTTTATCAACGATCTAGGGCTTCAAAACTGGAATGCTCAGCATATACCTAAAAATAGAGAAAAAGTAGGAACGCAAATCATCGAACTCTTTTCGGTCAAACTCGTATTCAGCCTTTTATTTTTAATGCTGGTCACCGGATTTTCACTGTTAAGTGATTATTCTTATACTGCATTACTTTTTGTAATTAGTATTAATCTGGTGCTGGCTTCTATATTACAATTACTTAGAACGTATGTTTCAGGGCTTGGTTTTTATCGAATGGACAGCCTGTTTAGCGCTCTAGATAAATTTATTATGATTTTTCTAATAGGGTATTTTGTGTGGTTAGCACCAGATCGGGAGACATTTAATATTATGAATTTTGCCATTGGCCAGACATGTTCATTTACTCTAGCGATTTTAATTGTCTTTTTATGGATTGTATCCAAAGTTAAAGTAACATTTCATTTCAGTAGTTTAAACCGATATGTTGATATCATTCGTAACAGTGTTCCGTATGTAATAGTGGCAGTACTTATCGGCATATACACAAAAACAGATGGCGTTCTCCTAGACAAATTGCTCGATGATCGGCAGTTGAGTGCCGGTATTTATGCTGGAGCATTCCGCTTCTATGATGCAGCCAACATGATGCTGTTTTTGATAGCAGCTTTGTTACTTCCAATGTTTTCGTCCATAGTTTATGATATAGAGAAACAAACAACACTATACGATATAGGAATTAAACTTGCAGCATTATTGAGTATGCCTATTGCTATTTTATTTATTGGATTTAATACCGAGTTTTTACAGATGATCTACCCTAGTACCTATACTATTGACAGTAGTATTGTGTTATTTTTTCTAACATTTGCATTTATCGCAGTTAGTATAGCTAATATAGGTGGCGCCTTTATTCTTGCGGTCAACCGACCTGCTAGACTTTATAAATTATATTTATCCATTATTGTAATCAATCTTTTGTTGCACATTCTGTTGATTCCACGGTTTAAAGCACCTGGTGCAGCGTTTACTACTATGATTACCCAAATACTCATTATGTGTGGTCATTATTACATTGTGTCCAAAGATTATCATATTCGTTTAAATAGAATGGTAATCATGCGATTGTTTTCTTTTTTTGTATTGAGTATATCCTTTACTTTTGCTATCAAATATTTTATCCCATTACCATGGATTTTATTGTTTTTAACTAGTAGTATAGTATCTGCTATTCTTGCATTTTTGATACAAATATTGGATAAAAAAGACGTTGTCAACTTTTTAAAAAACAGAACAACAGGTGATGGACAACATTTTTGAATATCTATTGTCGTTACTTAAGTAAATAATGTTAATGCATTATATGGAAGAGCAGTTATTAAGATCATTGAAAAAGGTAGAATTAATTGCGACGACAAATAAATTCCGTCGCATGCTTTTTCATCCATTCAAGTATGTTTTTGCACTCATTTATCGTACTATTTTTTATAAAATAACCGGAAAACCATATACTACAACCACTACCGCATTTTATGGAAAAGAGTTACACATTCATTTGCCCTCTTCTACAGATATCTATTTAACTTCAGGCAAGGCGCATTCATCGGAAATTAAGCTTGCTCGTTATATGATTAGCATTCTTCGGTCGGGCAACATTTTTGTTGACGTAGGCGCACATATTGGATATTTTTCGGGACTGGCGGCTGTGTTAGTTGGTGAAGAAGGTAAAGTTTTTTCGTTTGAGCCTACACCTTCGACATTCAAATTATTAAATACCAATACAAAAGATATAAATCAAGTCAAGACTTATAATTACATCGTCAGTGATGAGCAAATGACGAAGGATTTTTATGAATTTCCGAGTCAATACTCTGAGTATAATACTACAAGTAAGGAAAGCTTTATCCACAGCGAATGGGCAAAAAAGGTGCCGTATGAAGTGCATCAGATTTCTTCTATTTCTCTGGACACGTTTTTTACAGATGAAGACTGCATTCCCAATTTAATAAAAATAGATGTTGAAGGTGGAGAATGGAGTGTCTTGTCAGGAATGAAGCAACATCTTTCGATAGGAAGCCCCGTAGTGGTAATAGAGTATCTTACTAATTCTAATAGTATTTATGATCAATGTATCAAGTTTATGACATCGCTTCAATATAAAACGTATGTCATAAGACAAGACGGCACATTATTTGAAACACAAGATGTCAGAGGCTACATGGCAGCGCATCAACTTTATTCAGAAAATATTGTATTTCAAAAAGGATAGGTCAGCTATCTTCATAATAGTAATATTCTTTGGTTGATTATCGTTATTAGAAGGGAGGTGCGGTAATTCATGTTTGAAGACTTGAGGTATCATGGATTCATTGGCCATTACAGCGGATGTATCCAATGAATTTAAGTAAAAGCATTACCAATTATTTTGATACTTTTGTGATTTAATAAATTTTGCTGTTTTGGACAGTTTGAAAACCAATGGATAGAGAATACAATTTTACTGATTTTATCAAACAATTATATAAATGGCGAAAAGAGCTACTCTGGGCTTTCCTGCTGATCATGATTGTCAGTATTGTAGCCAGCCTATTTCTACCCAACTACTATAAAGCACAGACCACTTTTTATGCTGCCAGCCCTGATCTTGCTAAGCCGGTGCCTATCGGAGGTGATGAAAAGGATATGCGTATCTATGGAGATGATAATGACCTTGACAGATTGTTTACCATTGCCAATTCTCATGAAGTGCTCTTTTTCCTTGTGGATTCTTTTAAGTTGTATGATCACTATAAAATAGATATAGATGATGCAAAAGCTAAATTTAAGGTAATAGAAAACCTATTAGAAAATTATAAAACCATCAAGACTAAGTATGGTGCACTAGAGCTCGTTGTTGAGGATAAAAGCCCTGAAATGGCAGCGGCTATGGCTAATGCTGCCCGTGAAAAAATCGGAGAGAAAGCGCAGATGGTAGTTAAAAAAAGCCAGAAATTTTTAATCGAAAATTATGAGAAAAATATTAATATAAAGCAAAAACTGGTGGATAGTGTGTCTATGCGATTGAGAAATATCAAAACCACAACAGGAATCTATGACACATGGAATCAGGTAGATTTGTACAATAAAATCTTTGCTAATGCAGAGTCTGAACTTCAGGATGCAAAAGGTAAAATAGCTTTTTATAAGGGTTATCCATCCATGAGAGATTCGCTGATTGTATATATGGCCAAGGAAAGGGGCGCAACCAACAAAAAGGCAAATGCACAGGCAGAACTAGAAAAATTTGCTCCGATTGCGACAGAGTTAAGACAGTTAGAGCAGGAGCAATCACGCATTATTGAGCAGATTAATTTTGACAAGGAAAGATTAAAGCAGCTCGATGCCGCCTATAGTGCGCCATTCACGGCCATTCATCTGATAGAGAGTGCGATTATTCCAGTAGAAAAGTCGAGGCCTAAGCGCAGTATCATTGTTTTATTATCCACACTGGCTGGTGTCGTGTTTTCAGTTCTTGGTGTGTTGATTATCGACAATATTAAGAGTGCGGGCATCATCAGATAAATCGGATATCATGATGAAAAGCACTCCAGTTTGGTTGCAGGACAAGATAGTATTTCGCTCTTTTATTGGTCTAATTCTGACGAGTATTTTTGCAGCTATTATACTGGAAACACCACTATTCTTATTGGCACCTGTAGGTGCTCTAGGATTGGGGTTTATTTTGGATGATTATCGACGACTTTTTTACCTTATCTTCCTGAGTATTCCATTTTCAATTGAGTACTACTCTGATGCTATAGGTGTAGGAACGGATCTGCCTTCTGAGCCGCTGATGATAATAATGGCGGGAATTACTCTTATGGTGTGGATGAAGAAACATTTGTCGCTTAAGGTAGATTATTGGAAGAACCCCATTGTTTTATTACTTTTTATACATTTATTCTGGATATTGATAACGGCCATTCAATCACAAAATCCAATCATCTCTTTTAAGGTGTTTACTGCCAAAATATGGTATGTCCTGCCTTTTTTTATTTTTCCTCTTATTACATTTAAAGAGAGAGTAGATTTTGAAAAAACTTACAATATCCTTTACAGATTCTTATTTTTAGCAATTCTGATTGTTTTGGTACGGCATGCTATGGAAGGATTTTCCTTTGCATCAACCAATAAGGTTGTGACACCATTCTTTAGAAATCATGTTTCTTATGCTGCAATCTCTGTGGTTACGCTGCCTTTTGTTTGGGCTTTTATGCGCATCCGTATGTTAGATCATCGACCTGTAGGATGGCTGATTGTTGTGTTTATACTGTTTATTATAGGCATCTATTTTAGTTTTACTCGTGCGGCCATTTTGTCTATGTTCATAGCCTTAGGTGCATGGTATATTATCAAAAAGCGATGGGTCAAACAAGCATTGACCCTAAGTAGTATGGTTGCTATCGTGGGTGTTATTTTCCTTTCGTGGAATAATAAATATATGGAATTTACGCCCGATTTTGAGCGAACGGTAACTCATTATAAATTTGACAACCTAATAGAAGCTACTTATAAACTTGAAGATATTTCATCTATGGAGCGAGTGTATCGGTGGATGGCAGGTGTTGAAATGATCAAAGACAGATTCTGGATGGGTTTTGGTCCGGGTACTTTTTATTCCAATTACAAAGCGTATTCCATTTCCAGATTTCAGACGTATGTCAGTGATAATCCTGAGCATTCAGGAATTCATAATTATTATCTTATGACATGGGTAGAACAAGGTCTGATAGGTTTCATTATTTTTATTACACTTTGTTTTATACTCATTGTCCAAGCCGAAAACCTATACCATCGATGTACAGATCGGCACGACCAATATATTATAATGGCCTCCGCTTTAGGTTTTATCATTATCTTTGCAATGAACCTCATCAATGACCTGATAGAAACAGACAAGGTTGGTCCGTTTTTCTTTTTCAATGCAGCGATTTTAGTTTATTATACTTCAAAATATGCTCATCATAGTCTAAATTCTTCTCATGCTCAAACATCAAATTATGGAACCAGCACCAATCAATGATGCAGACAAGAGAGAAGATTATCAACATGATGAAGCCGCTGCTTTAAAATATCTCAAGACATCCAAAATCTATCTGCCTATTCTTATTGGTATAGGCGTTGTGATTTGGATGCTGACACGACAGTTTGATATAACTGTGCTCCGCGATTTACATAGTACCGGCCATGTCATATTCTGGATAGGGATGGCGGTTTTGATGTATGTAGCCAGGCACTTATTTTATTCTATGCGCTTGCGGGTGGTAACGGATTATGCATTTTCGTGGTTAAAAGCGATTCAACTAATTGTCATATGGGAGTTTTCTTCGGCGGTGTCTCCTACGAGTGTAGGTGGTGCAGGAGTTGCATTTTTTATGTTGTCAAAAGAAAAACTGGGCGGCGCTAAAACCATAACGGCAGTGCTCTACACCATGATAACAGATACAGTATTCATCACAGTAGCGCTGATTGTTCTGTACTTGATAGTGGGTCCTGTAATGATTCGTCCAGGCATGGCGGACCTGTCTGACATTGATGGTTATGGTATTACATTTTTGATTGTGCTGACATTTATGATTGGTTATGGTTCTTTATTTTTTTATGGACTTTTTATTCGACCGAGAGCAATCAAAAGGTTGCTGTTTTGGGTTAGCAAGTGGAAGATTGTAGGTAAATTTAAAAAGACCCTGCGAACCACCGCTTACGATATTGAAACCGCTGCTGCAGAGATCAAACATAAGCCTATTTCATTCCATCTTAAAGCGATGGGTTGTACAATGGGAGCTTGGTCGGTGCGATTTCTTGCCATTAATTTTTTGATAGTTGCATTTACTGTGGGCTCTATCCAAGATTTGTATGATCATTTAATTGTTTTTGCTCGTGGCATGGCAATGTACACGATTGAAGCCTTTAGTCCAACACCGGGAGCCTCAGGTGTTGCCGAAGTACTTTTCAGTGGCTTCTACAGTGATTATGTCACTGCTGGTGTATCGGTGATGATTGTTTTTTTATGGAGATTAATTGGCTATTACAGTTATCTATTTGCAGGAGCCATTGTTGTCCCATTATGGTTGCGTAGTGTTTTTAACAAAAAAGAGAAAACAACATGATGCTATTTTCTCTTTTTATCTTTCCATTTTTCCTCTCTTATTTCATAAAGGAGTCGTTTTTAAAATCCATACTCCTTTTGCTCTATCATGTAGTTGGCTATTTTTCTGCGGTTTTCCTTAATATTTTGTAGTGGATACTTAGTGTATTTTCTAAGACCACTTAAAAACATAGGTTGCATTTCAGGCGCAACAAATGAGGCAATCGCATCTGTACCATTTTTCAGAACTCTTGCAGCAGCATCATATAGGAAGGTATGAATGATGGCATTAAAAACTTCAATATTTTTTTCAGGATAATTTTCGGCTATCTTCATAACGCGCAGTAGTGCACCTTCAGCATCAAATATATCAATGATGATGTCAGATAAATTCATGATAATCTCCTGCTCATTTTTTAGATCCAGTTTGCCACTCATGGCCTGCTGTGCTGCTGTACCCAGTACCATAATCAATGCTTTTTTGAAGTTGTCGATGAGTAGCTGCTCCTGTGCATATGAACCATCATAAGTTGGTGAGGCAGCTTCACCATTCATCAGCTCATTTTGAACTGCCATGCCTGCCGACATCAAATCCAGCTGGCCTTTCATCGCCAGTTTCATGACTGTGTTTAAGATTACAAGTCGATTGATCTCATTAGTGCCTTCAAATATCCTATTGATTCTGGAATCGCGGTATGCTCTTGCTACATGGCCTTCCTCAGAATAACCCATACCACCGTAGATTTGCACGGTTTCGTCCACAACATAGTCCAGTGTTTCTGAACCGACTACTTTTACAATAGAACACTCAAGCGCATATTGTTCGGCAGCTTCTCTTTTTGCTCTGGCAGGGTCGTGACCATCGGATTTAAATTGCTGTTCAGCTTGCTGAATTAATTGCGCTGTTCGATATACCGCTGTTTCTGCGACAAAACTACGTATAGCCTGTTCTGCAAGCTTGTATTGAATAGCTCCAAAAGCAGCAATAGGCGATTGAAACTGCTCACGCTCCATAGCATAATGCAACGATTCTGAAACCAACTTTTTGGTTCCACCGACACAAGATGCACCCAGCTTAAATCTACCTGTATTGAGTACATTAAAAGCGATATGATGTCCTTTACCAACCTCACCTAGTAAGTTTTCTACCGGTACTTTGACGTTTTCAAAATAAATCTGACGAGTGGACGAACCCTTGATACCTAGCTTTTTCTCTTCTGCACCTAGGGTAAAGCCTTCCATTCCTTTTTCGATGATAAAGCCGGTAAAACCAGATTTTCCATTTGGAAGATTTTCTCCGGTCACCTGTGCAAAGACCGTAAAAATATCTGCAAATCCGGCATTTGTGATCCACATCTTCTGACCATTGAGAATGTAGTGCGTGCCTTCGGCATTGAGGATTGCCGTCGTCTTTGCTGCTAGAGCGTCAGAACCACTAGTAGGTTCGGTCAGACAGTAACTGGCTTTAAGCTCTCCGGTAATCAGTTTTGGCAGATATTTTTGCTTCTGGACTTCTGTTCCATAATAGAAAATAGGCAACATTCCGATTCCAGTATGTGCATTATAACTGACGGTGAAAGAACCAGAAGGGCCAACTTCGTCGCCAATTAAGGTATTTGTGATATAATCCATATCACTTCCACCCAATTCTTCAGGCATGTGTGTGCCGAGTAAACCTAACTCACCGAATTTTTCAAGGAGCGACGGAATGAGTCCTTCTTCTAGTTTTTCAATTCTGTCTGTCAACGGCATGATTTCCTGATCGACAAAGGACTTAATTGTCTCTTTAATCATGAGTTGTTCTTCATTAAAATCTTCAGGTATAAATAATTCCTGATGGTCAGAAGGTTTAATTAGAAACTCGCCTCCTTTTAATACTTTGTTTTCAGATGTGGTAGTAGCCATGGAAATATTTTTAAAAATTAAACTCAAAGTTAAATAATATTTATGTAAAACCAAATTATTTTGCTATAAAATTACATATTATTGTTATAATCAAGAGTTTGCGATAATATTTTAATGTACTTAAAGTATATTTTATATTAAAATGCAAAATAAACGCTTCTGATGAAGATAGACTTTTAGAAATAGCAACTCATTAATATACAACAGTTCTAAAGGTATTCGATTTGAATTCGTTTCGCCCATGCTGATAGTATTTGTATCTTTGCGTACTTTTATAACTTTTACCTAATGTATCGAATAGCGGTAATTTTAAGTCTATTATTTTGTGCTTGTCTTCATCTAGAGGCACAGCCGCCATTCTCTGATTCTAATCTTCCAATCATTATTATAGACACCAAAGGTGGACAGATTGTGGACGAACCTAAGATTGAAGCAGAAATGAAAATAATAAATAATGGACCAGGTAAAAGAAACCACCTTTCAGATACCGTCTTTCAGTACAATAATAAGATAGGCATTGAATTTAGAGGTTCTTCTTCACAAATGTTTCCCAAAAAGCCCTACGGATTTGAAACGAAAGATGAAAATGGAGAAAAACTCGAAGTTGCTCTTCTCGGAATGCCAGAAGAAGAAGACTGGACGCTCAATGCAACCTATAATGACAAAACACTGATGAGAGACGGCCTCACCTATATACTTGCCGGTCGGGTGATGGAATATGCGCCAAGGGTCAGATATATTGAGCTCGTGATTAATGAAGACTATCAAGGTATTTACTTACTGATAGAGAAAATCAAAAGAAGTAAAAATCGTGTACAGATAGCTAAAATAGGTAAAAGCGATAACGATGGAGATGCACTTACCGGAGGTTATCTCATTCAAATAGATAGAGCACCTACGCCTAATATTGATGAAGGTTGGGTGTCACCATTTGCACCTTTTAAAGGAGCAGCGCAAACTACTTTTTTTCAGTATGAATATCCCAAAGCTAAGAATATTACTCCGCAGCAGCGTAAGTATATCAGGGAATACGTGACCCATTTTGAAAATGTCCTTCATAGTAATCGATTTAATGATCCATTAGAAGGATTCAGAAAGTATATTGATGAGCAAAGCATCATGGATTATATTATTTTCAATGAGTTGACTAAGAATGTGGATGCTTATCGGCTGAGCACCTATTTTTACAAGCAAAGAGACAGTGAAGGTGGAAAAATAAAGTTTGGTCCGGTGTGGGATTATAACTTAGGGTTAGGCAATGTTGATTACTGTACCAATGGGAATCCTGAAGGACTGGTAATAACGGATTTTAATCAGGTGTGTCCTGATGATGACTGGGTTGTCCATTTTTGGTGGAATAAATTTCTGGAAGATACCACATTTTATAATGATCTAAAACAAAGGTGGCAATACTTACGACAACACCAACTTGCCACAGAAAACATTCTCAATACAGTTGATTCACTAGCCAATCTGCTGAATGAAGCACAGTTCAGAAACTTTAAAAAATGGCCTATATTAAATCAGTATGTATGGCCTAATTATTTTGTAGGCGCTACTCACGACGAGGAAGTTGCTTTTTTGAAAGACTGGATTATGAGAAGATTGGACTACCTCGATGGAGTTTGGTATATCTCTACGTCAACTATGCAAGAGCAAACTAGTAATATTATACACGTATGGCCGAATCCAATTGTCAAGGAAGCCATCATCGATCTACATCAACCAATACAACTCAAGGCAGTAGAAGTGTTTAATATGAATGGTCAGAAGATGGAAATACCCGTTAAAAATACCGAATTATCTCAATATTTTGCAGATTTTGATGGAATGGAAGAAGGAATATACATTCTTCGGATCATCGCTGAAAATCAGGTTTTCACCCGAAAAATTGTCAAGGCTACTTCACATTAATTTGTTACATGTTTTCAGAAAAAGCACATCAGAATCTCTCAACAGCAACTATTAAAAAGGATACAAACACTTGTTTTATTCCGTTGCAAGCAATAGATGTTCGACTGCCTGAAAAATTTAACTTTCCCTTTAGTTATGAACCGCATCCGCTAGCCCTTATTGCTGCTGAAGACCTGCAAAAGAGGATTCAAAATGAGTTAGCTTGTCTGCACCCTTTTGGGTCTGAAACGGAGCCTGGTATAGGTAAAATGTTTGGTGTATTGGTCGTTGAAGATGAAAATAACAATCTAGGGTATCTCGCTGCGTTCTCGGGAAAAATAGGAGACAGCAACTTTTATCCGGGGTTTGTACCTCCTGTTTTTGACACGCTAGATCCGGATGGATTTTATAAGCAGGAAGAGGCCGAGACTAATATTATCAACCGGAAAATCGAACAACTTGAAGCAGCCGAAAGCTTTAAAAGCGCCTTTGATAAACTGGAAACTAAAAGAGCAGAAGCGGCCACCGCAATTCAAGAATTAAAAGAAGAGATTAAACGCCAAAAAAAACTTAGAAAACAATTGAGGGTTGATGCTTTGGCAACACATTCACCTGAGTCATATCGTCGATTAGATGAACACCTCAACACAGAAAGTATCAAATGGCATTATTCTCTAAAAGAGACCAAAAGAAAATGGGATGATATCGTTGCTGCTTATGAAAAGGAAGCACAAAAATACCTTAATGAGGTTAATGATTTAAAGTCACTTCGAAAGGTCAAGTCAGCAGAGCTACAGCGTCGGCTTTTTGAGAATTACAATTTTCTCAATCAGTATGGTGATGCTAAAAATCTTATAGAAATATTCCAGATCACGGATGATTTGACACCGCCATCAGGTGCAGGAGAGTGTGCAGCTCCTAAGCTACTTCAATATGCTTGGACACATGGCATGAGACCAGTAACAATGGCAGAATTCTGGTGGGGAAAATCACCTTCATCAGAAGTCAGAAAACATGGATATTTTTATCCAGCTTGTACCGGTAAATGCAAACCGATACTTGTACATATGCTCAAAGATGTGCCGATGGAGGATAATCCTATGTTGATAAATCCGGCACTAGGTAAGGAACTTCCGATTATCTGGGAAGATGATTATATGCTCGTGGTCAATAAGCCGGCGGAATTCTTATCTGTGCCGGGCAAAACAATTACTGATTCTGTCTTGACTAGAGTCAAAACTTTATATCCGGATGCTTCGGGGCCATTGCTAGTTCACCGATTAGATATGTCCACATCGGGATTGCTACTTATTGCAAAATACAAGGAGATCCATCAGCACTTGCAAGCACAATTTATCAAACGAAGAGTTAAAAAAAGATATGTTGCCATACTCAAGGGTAACTTTAGGTGCAAAGAAAGGTCCGGTATAATTGACCTGCCACTAAGAGTGGATCTCGATGACCGCCCTAGACAAGTGGTTTGTTTTGATCACGGTAAGCCTGCTCAAACCTACTGGGAGCTAAAACATTCAGAAGGAGATGAGCATAGAGTGTACTTTTACCCACTGACCGGACGCACACATCAGCTACGGGTTCATGCAGCACATCCCCTTGGACTCAATGTACCTATCAAAGGTGATGACCTCTATGGTATAAGATATGATCGGCTATATTTACATGCAGAGCTACTAGAATTTACGCATCCTATCACCCGAAAAACGATAACCTTGGTGGCTGAACCGGAGTTTTAATTGCTTCCAGATGCCAAAGACTATTTAAACACTTTCAAACTATACAACTTACGTCCTGTATAGAAACTGATAATATACAATCCGGACAAAGGAGGTAATTCTACGTCCATTTTACCTGGAAGATTTTTATCCATAGTATAAACCAATCGTCCCGATAATTCGGAAATCGTAAGTCGGCCTATGAGTTCCGAGTCGAAGCTCCAGGAATCTCCTTGACGAATAAATCGAAATGGCAATGAAGAACTGGCACTTTCAGTAGAAGTTGTACCTTGCAAATCAAAATCTACTACTACCGGCAGATGGTCAGAAGCACGATCTACATCGTAATAGTTCAACCCGTATTTGTTTAAATCACTCTGCAACATACCGGGTGTATAAAGTACAAAGCTATTGGATATGCTCATGACAGAACCGGTATAAATAATGTAATCTAGTCGTCCGGGGCTATAGCTTCCTGTGCTATTCCAGGTGAAGGTCATGGGCACTCCTGTTGTTAGCGGATTAGCATCTTCAAGATCGGAATTATCCCAGTCGGGTTTGAAATCGGGTCCATAGGCGTTATTATTGACGATATCACCAGTGAGCATACTGACCAGCTGTTGTTTCAAACCTACGAGGTTCATATCTCCGGCAAGGACAATCGGGCTGCCTATTGGAACGGTAAAGGGAGAAATTCCAAATTTTATGCCTCGAATGAACGACATGATTTTATCTACTTCGGCTTGTCGTTGACTTTCATTATTACAACAGGGCAAATGCGCCATAATGAAAACTAATTTTTTACTACCTAGATCAATCAAAAAGGCACCATTACCATCGATACTAGCCGTATTGATCACGGGATATCGGCTTACTACTCTAATGTCGTCACCGGCAGCAGCATGATACCATTGTTGACCTATACCGGAAGGTAAATATTCCTCAATAAGTGCCGCTGTTTGAGCAGAACTATTATTGTATATCTCACAAAACCCTATGATATCCGGGTTAATGACTTTAAATATTCGGTCATAATATTGTTTGACATTACTGCTAAAAAATTTATCTTTAAGTACGTTGTAGGAAACTATACGCAAGTGCTTATCACTGGCTTTTGTTAGCTCAAGAGGTTGACTGTACACATAGTTTTGCAGACGATATGAATAGCCTCCATCTATATCGGGGGCACGATCACCGTTATTGATTTCGTCCACAATAGTGATTTTTACAATATCACCCATTTTGAAAAAATTGCCACTAAACGAAAATTCTCTTCTAATGGCCAGTTCAAATACATCGCTAGTCACAGTAGGCGATGTTACCAGTCCAATATTACTTTGACTAACGGAGAATGTACTGGACCCTGTATGCAAAAATCCTTGTCTTTGACCTAAATTATAGGTAATTTCAGCTCCTATTCCATATATTTTACGACCCGTGTTCACACTATTATCTATATCAATATAGATTGTGATGTTGTTATTTTCTTGTAGATTGATTTCTTTGTTTGTGTTAAAATAGACAAAGAGAAAACGGTCGTCATTAGAGATACGTATGTCTGTAAAATCCACGTTATTTGCCCTTTGGTCGCCCTTTGGATCTTCAAAACGCGCACCGATGCTCTCCCAGTCATCAAATTGATCGTTGAGGATAATGGGTTGACCGAATCCGGTTGTTGCAAAAAATAAAAACAACACAAAATTGAACCGCATGATTGTCATAAATAATAATTAGGTAACAAATATAGCATTTATAAAAATATTCCAACTAAATACTATTTTATTCAAGATAGGACTGTATTAAATCCGACATTCAAGCCTTTGTTTTTTAAAAATGCCGCTTTCTATAGGTTTAGAATAATAAAAACGTAGTAACTTCACATGAAAATTGACAATTTAGGTAAATTAAGTTAATATGCGATCTGTAAAATTGCTCTTCCTGATAATAATTATAGGATTTTTGGCACAGTGTTCTAATGACAAATCCTCATCTGTAAATAGGCCATTGGATTACTGGGTCTTTCGATCAGTACTGGACTGGAATCCTCGGATGATTACAATGGCATTGTCTGATGAATTATGGGCATCTTATTATGTTGAGACCGGATCACTGTATAAAGCATGGAAAGGTACAGTGTATTTTGATGGCCCTGTTTATACTACCGCTCATGGTCCTCAACCCATTAGTATAGGTAATAGTTATACAGAAAATCGGTATAAAAAACCGTGGTTTGTACTGAATGGACAGGATACCGTTGCTATTCAGTATAATTATCGAGGACACAAGTTTGTGGACGGAAAAGTCAGACTGATGTATAGTTTGATTCCCGAAAACTCTGGCAAACCAATCAAAATTGAAGAGGAAGTAGAAGCAGGTATGAAAGGTGATCGACCGATATTTGAAAGGGCGTTTTATACAACCGATGTTCCGGAAGGGTATCAGGTAGCATTGAGATTTAATCTGAATTCAGTGAGTTCGGAGGCGGATATCAAAACGGACGGACAGTTGAATATAGTCAACACAACAGATATTGTATTTGAAAACCAGCCTTCAAAAGCCTTAGACGGATTTCTTGTTCTCAAACCTAATGGTAAAACTACATTTAATACTACATTTCTAAAGACCCCTGTTCTGGAAAATAAAAATGGTGTCAAAACAGATGACGAGGAAGAAAATGATGTCAATGCACATGAGGGGCTAAAGCTAATTGCTAAGAGCGATTGCAAGGCTTGTCATAATAAAACCCGACAAACAATCGGTCCTGCCTATGTAGCAATTGCAGACAAATACCCTAATACTGATGAGAATGTTCAACTGCTCATGTCAAAAATCAAAAATGGTGGCTCCGGTATATGGGGACAGCAAGTGATGACCCCACACAAGGATATCGCCGATGAGGATTTAAGAACGATTGTGGACTATGTTCTTTCACTAAGGACCAGCAAACAAGACATGGCAAAAGATTCAGCTGCTTCATTGATTACCTTAGACCCTGATCCGAATATCGTTGAAGATCAACTCCTCCCGGGAAGTGTGGTAAAAATATATGACATTCCGAGCTCTACTAAAACAATGCCTGTTTTCTCCGCACCTCAAAAGCCTAAACAAGCCGGTATTTTAAAGCAAATTAATAATCTTTCAGGTGGTGATTTTAAAGAATTGCAGGAATATTTCGCATTGGTTGCGGATGGTGTACTTAAAATAGAAAAAGCTGGCACCTATACTTTCCACTTATGGAGCGATGATGGTTCAAAACTGTATATCAATAACAAGGAAGTAATTGACAATGATGGACTTCATGGAGCAGAATATAAAGATGTCAGTATAGAGATGAAGGAAGGTTATTATAGCTTTCATCTAGACTTTTTTCAAGGTGCAGGTGGTAGTTTTCTGGGCTTGAACTGGAAAAAACCCGGAGATGAAGATTTTGAAGCCGTCCCTGCCTTTAGCATTTTCCATAATAAATTTAAGGGTGATGCCGTCAAAGGCTTTAAGCTTCCTATGGCCAATACATCCAAGGTGCCAGGAGACAAATTCCCACTGGAGGAGGTACATCCTTCATTTGATTTATATCAGGCGAGACCCAATAATTTTAAGCCAATGGTCGGTGGCCTGGACTTTATGTCTGATGGTACGATGATTGTCAGTACATGGGAACCTGCCGGTGCTGTGTACCGTGTAAATAACGTAGGTTCAGGTGACACCACTAAAATGACCTTTGAGCGTATTGCCTTTGGACTTGCAGAGCCTTTAGGACTGAAAGTAGTCAATGATACGATTTATGTCATGCAAAAGCAAGAACTGACCAGGTTGCTTGACAATGATGGCGACGGGCAAATAGATGAATATCAGACGGTAAGCGATGACTGGCGAGTTTCGTCCAATTTTCATGAATTCGGATTTGGTCTGGCCTATAAAGACGGATACTTTTATGCTACTTTAGCCACGGCTATCGTTCCGGGAGGTGCCAGTGTTAATCCTCAGATACCAGATCGAGGTAAAGTTATTAAAATCAATAAAAACACTGGAGCTTTAAACTTTGTAGCATCAGGTCTTCGCACCCCTAATGGTGTTGGAATCGGTTATGGTGGCTATGTTTATGTAGCAGATAATCAAGGCGATTGGTTGCCTTCTTCTAAGATTGTTCAGGTTAAAGATGGAGCTTGGTATGGCTCAAGATCTGTTGATTTTGAAGGTACCAAAGATAAAATAGCTGATCCACCGTTAGTGTGGTTGCCACAGGATGAAATCGGTAATTCTCCGAGTACACCACTTAGTTTGGACCTTGGCCCGTATAAGGGCCAAATGATCCACGGTGAAGTAACACATGGAGGTGTTAAGCGTGTTTTTGTGGAAGAAGTGAACGGTCAATTGCAAGGATGCGTCTTTCGCTTTATTCAGGGATTAGAAGCTGGTGTCAACCGACTTCAATGGGGCCCCAATAACGATTTATATGTAGGAGGTATCGGTAATCCTGGTAACTGGGGACAAACCGGAAAACTGCAATATGGGCTCCAAAGACTGGTATATAATGGCAAGCCGACCTTTGAGATGCTGGCTGTTCGTGCTAAATCTAATGGGATGGAAATAGAATTTACCGAGCCTCTTTCACCAGGTGATGGTTGGAAAACGGATGAATACGAAGTCAAACAATGGTATTATAAGGCGACAGAGCAATATGGAGGGCCTAAATTGGGCGAAGAGAACCTAAAGGTTAAATCGGCCACAGTCTCAGCAGATCGCAGAAAAGTATTTCTCGAAATAGACGGATTGAAATCAAACCATGTGGTTTACATCCACCTTAACAAGCACTTTATGAGCGAAGATAACCATTCAATATGGAGTACAGAAGCGTGGTACACAATGAATCAAGTGCCAACTTCAGACAAAGGAAAAGTGGACAAACCACCTTTTGTTTTGGCAAACAATACGCTCACACCACTCGAGAAAGAAAATGGATGGGAGTTGCTATTTGATGGTAAAACGCTGAATGGTTGGCGCAATTACAAAAAGCAGACTATAGGAAAGAGTTGGATTGTTGATAAGGGTGCGATCCACCTCAATGCCCAGCCGAATAAAGATGGCGGTTGGCAGGCACCAGATGGTGGTGATATTATTACCGATCAGGAGTTTGAAAATTATGATTTCAAATGTGAATGGAAGATAGGCAACTGTGGCAACAGCGGTATCATCTTCAATGTAGTGGAAAGTGACAAGTATAATTACGTCTGGGAAACCGGACCAGAGATGCAAGTGCTGGATAATACTTGTCATCCGGATTCGCGATACAAAACCCATAGAGCCGGAGATTTATACGATTTAATAGAGTGTAAGTATGAAGTAGTCAAACCTGCCGGCGAATGGAATGAAGCTCGCATCCGTATCGTCAATGGCAAAGCTGATTTCTGGCTCAATGGCATCCATGTTGTGTCTTTCACCATGTTTGACGACCAGTGGCGTGAGATGATTGCTAAAAGTAAATTCAAGGATATGCCGGGATTTGGTCTGTCAAAGAAAGGGCATATCGCACTACAAGACCATGGCGATAAGGTATGGTTCAGAAATATTAAAATCAGGAGGTTGTAAATTTATGGACAAAGCAGATTTATTTTTCAATAAAATTCACACCTTATATATATGTTAAATATATTATACCCGTTGTGCGATTAAGAATATAGGTGAAATTTATAAACATATAAAAATATGTTGTGCATAATTCATTGTAATACAATAAATAATCGTATCTTTAAGCTATGAAACAACAAAATACGTATGCAC
>WBZO01001183.1_pt1 | contig 43286 bp, 36 predicted proteins | sample 5204261 | NCBI WGS metagenome assembly WBZO01 (sample SAMN12412400, study PRJNA552823) | activated sludge metagenome | isolation source: activated sludge from anammox sidestream of wastewater treatment plant... | place: USA: North Carolina | collected 2017-09
AGCCGCCGGCCCAAGCAAAGGTCGGTATGTCGGTATGGAGGGGTGACGGAGTGGCCGAACGTGCCGGTCTTGAAAACAGATTTAGACCCTCAAGAACCTCCGAAAACCGCATAAACAGCGGCTTCTGATTGGACAGGATGGGCCATCTGTGGCTCATCCTGTGTTCATTTCCGCGCCCCAAGTGGACCCCGCTAACGACGTACATTCTTACCTGCTGATCCTACCTTCCCTACCTCTCTTCCTCTAACACCGATACCACTCTCTCACAACCGGCACACCCCCCCACCGGCATTGGCAATGGGTCCCATTTGGGGTTTGCCCCACCAGGACAAAAATGGCCATAGAACCGCTTACAAACGGGATTTCCCCCAATTTCAACCCACGAACGCGCTACAGACCAGGAGTCCATGCGGACCGGTAGGAGCGGAGAGTCCAGCCCATGTGTCTGTTAGGGCAGGTCCGCTACTAGTCCGAGTTTGAACTATTTAGCACTTCTTGAGCTGCCCCGTTAGCTCATCAATACATTTGTGATGCCCTGGTATGTGACCATGCGGAAAGTGCGATTTTTTTCTCCAGCTTGGACAAATCCAGATTTGTCGCCTTCGTTGCAAGGTACGCCCAGATTTCTGCAAGGTCGGCTTCCGCCGTGTCCGTGAGACGAAGGGTCAGAGTTTGGCTAATAATTTCCTCCCTCGCGCCATAATTTTTGTCGGATCAAAGTCGGTGACGCGCCCAGCGGCAAGATCCGCCACGAGACACGTCTCTTGACAGATCCATGAAAGCATGTGACATTATGTCACATGCGGCCGGGATCGTTACGGGAACTTCGAAAGACGCTGGGGATGACGCAGGAGGCCCTCGCGCAGACGCTCCAACGCGCCCGCCGATCGATCATTCGTTATGAAGATGGCACTATTCCGATTCCCATGACGGTGGAATTGGCCCTGATGCAACTCAGCTCCTCGCAGATTCAGCTGGCTGGGGTTGTCGCGGCAGGGTCGCCCATTGAACCGATTCCTCAGATGGAACGCGTCGAGGTGCCGAAAAGCATGGTCGGTCGTGGGGAGACCTTTGCCCTTCGGGTGAAGGGCATGTCCATGCAGGACGAAGGAATCTTCTCCGGTGATGTCGTCGTAGTTCAGAAGCAAGCCACTGCCCGCAATGGGCAGACCGTGATCGCCTTGGTGAATGGTGAGGCCACGATCAAGACCTATCACCGCAAGGGCAGCACGGTCGAACTTCTCCCTGCCAATGACGCCATGCAGCCGATCATCATTAAGCCGTCGGACAGCTTCCAGATCGAAGGCATTGTCGTCGGCGTCATCCGTCACCTCCGAAAGTGAAGCCTCGGCTGTTGGCACCATGGACCGCCAGATTGTCTGCTTTGGGATTCCTGCCTTCGAAGTCGCCGTTGCACGGCTGCATGATCCCAGCCTCACGACGCGACCAGTCGCCATTGCCCCGTTAAATACCTCGCGTGCGCTTCTGCGTGAAGTCTCGTCCGAAGCTGAACAAGCAGGCCTAGCGATCGGCATGTCCGTTGAGCAATCACGACGGGTCTGTCCCTCCCTGCACGTCCTGTCTCCGAATCCATCGCGAGTCCGCACGGCGGAGGAAACACTTCTTCAGGTCGTGAGCCGCTATGCCCCGGTTTGGGAACCGGTTCAGCCCGGCTCATTCCTGATGGATCTGACCGGAACTGGTCGACTTTTCGGACCTGCGTATGACATCGCGGCGAAGGTCCAGCATGAAGTCCTCGCTCAATATCGACTTGATGGGGTCGCCGGTGTGGGGAGCAACAGGCTGGTGGCTCAGACTGCGGCGACGTTGATTCAGCCGTCAGAACTGTATGATGTCCGGCCTGGATCGGAACCGATGTTCATGGCACCGCTGTCGGTACGCACCTTGCCAGGCCTGCAGCGGCCCTGCATGCGACACGTTCTGTCACGGCTCGATGACCTGAACCTTGACACGCTCGGCGACGTGGCGGAGAGTCCTGTTGACGCGTTGGAAGTGGCGTTGGGGGACTATGCCGGGCAACTCTCCCGCTGGGCGCTGGGGATTGATTCATTGCCGGTGTTGCCACCGGCGAGTCAGCCCCGGCTCGAAGAGACGGTCCTTCTCGATCCAGATGAAATCGATGATCACGTGCTGACCGGTCGATTGCTTGACGCGCTACAACGGCTCTGTCGAATGCTGCGGAGTCAGCGTCGCGTCTGTGGCCGTCTGTCCCTCACGATCCGCTATAGCGATCACATTGAAGTATCAAAGCACGAGCGCGTCAGGCCTGAGACCTGCTGGGAATGTGATCTGTCCCCCGTGGTGCTGTCGCTCTTTCAGAAATGTATGCGTCGGCGAATTCGACTCCGCGCGATGACCCTCAGCATGGCTGGCTTGACTGGCTTTGCCGAGCAAGGCGTGCTGTTCGATTCTCGACCCCTCGACGAGCAGCGTCGGCAGGAGCGGGCCAAGAAGCTCGCCGTCGCGCTCGATCAGCTCCATACCCGTTTTGGCGAACAGTCCATTCGCTATGGGAGGAGTCATTGAGTGTCCTTTGTCCACTTGCATACACATTCGTCTTCTTCGCCGATGTGGGGTGTCCCGACAGTGAAGACTCTCTGTCAGGCAGCTCAATCACAGGGACAGGACTATCTCGCGCTCACCGATACCAACGGACTCTATGGCGCAATCCGCTTTCTCGAAGTCGCGCGCGAGCATGGACTCAAGCCCATCATAGGGGCTGAGCTCGTTTCCGGTCCGCACCGGGCCGTGTTACTCGCAAAGAATGTCACGGGGTACGGCAATCTTTGCCGGATTCTATCCGCTTGCCACTGCGATGCGTCTTTTGAGTTCATCGAGACCGTGGCGCGGTATCGCACGGGACTGGTGTTGCTGTCCGATGATCCTGTCGCTCTGACCGCCTGGCAGGCAGAATCTGCGGAAGATCTTTATGTCGAACTGACACCAGGTCCCACCTTACAGAACGCGGTCGCGTTGAGCCGCCGACTCAGACTGCCACCGGTGGCCACCACCCGGGCCGCGTTCCTCCACCCGACCGACTATCAGGCCCATCGGCTGCTGCGCGCGATCGCGGAGAACACGACGCTCTCACGGCTCAAGCCCGATCACTGTGCGCTCCCCTCTCACTGGCTCATGCCGGAACCGGTGCTCGCGCGACATTTGCCTCACGTGCCGGAAGCCATCGCCAACACGCGGCAGATTGCCGAACAGTGCCACACCGAGTGGGACTTCAAGCAGACCATCTTTCCCTCCTTCCGCCAGCTCTCCTCAGGCGACGCCTTTGAGACCCTGGAGCGCAAGACCTACGAAGGCGCCATCTGGCGCTATGGGACTTTGTCTCCGACAGTCCGACAGCGGATCGAAAAGGAACTCACGGTGATCCGTGACAAGGGCTATGCCGACTACTTTCTCGTGGTGGATGAAATTGTCCGCCAAGCGCCACGAACCTGTGGTCGAGGGTCCGCTGCGGCGTCGATCGTGTCCTATTGTCTCGGGATTACCCATGTGGATCCGATTCGACATCATTTGATGTTTGAACGATTTCTCAATCCCGGGCGTCACGATCCGCCAGACATCGACATTGATTTCCCGTGGGACGAGCGACCGAAGATCCTCGAATGGGTCTTCACGCACTATGGGCATCAGCATGCGGCGATGGTCGCCAATCAGAACACCCTCGCCTCTCGTGCTGCCCTGCGGGAGATTGCCAAGGTCTATGGCCTGCCGGCTGGTGAGATCGGTCAGGCGCTGAATTTTCTCCAGCGGCGAGCGGACTTCGTCGATGTGCGGCCAGGGACGACAGTGCAAGACTGGGCACGGGACGTCTGCAAGGCTTTGAACTTGAGGAACCCTTGGCCAGAGATTCTCTATTGGTCCACGCAATTGGATTGGCACTTCAGAAATCTGGGTCTCCATCCCGGTGGAATCGTGTTGGTCCCGGATGAGATCCGACGCTATGTTCCGGTCGAGATCTCCGCCTCAAATCTCCCGGTGGTCCAGTGGGAGAAGGATCAAAGCGAAGACGCGGGACTCGTCAAGATCGATCTCTTAGGCAATCGCTCGCTCGCCGTCATCCGTGACGCCATCGTGGCCATCGCTCGCAACACGGGACATGTCATCGACTATGCGACCTGGGACCCACTCACTGATCCAGTCACCAATGACTTGATTCGTCGGGGTGAGACCATGGGCTGCTTCTATGTGGAATCTCCCGCAACCAGGCTGTTACTCAAGAAGCTCTGGGGTGAAATGCCACCAGAGCGACGTGCCGTGGCCGATGTCTTTGAGTATCTCGTGGTGGTGTCGTCGATCATCCGCCCCGCGGCGAATGTGTTCGCCGATGAATTTGTGCGTCGGGCCCATGGGCAGCGATATCAGTCGCTTCATCCGCTGCTCGATGAGGTCCTGGCAGAGACGCACGGCATCATGGTGTATCAGGAAGATGTCATGAAAGTGGCGGTCGCCTTGGGTGGACTCTCGGTTGAAGATGGTGATCAGCTTCGGAAGGTGTTGAGCAAGAAGCACAAGGAACGGCAACTGCGAGACTATCAACGCCAGTTCTATCAGGGAGCGATGGCCCGTGGTGTGAACTGTCGCGTGATCGACTCGATCTGGGCCATGGTCATGAGCTTCGCGGGCTATAGTTTCTGTAAGCCGCATAGTGCGAGCTATGCGCAAGTGAGCTTCAAGGCCGCCTATCTCAGAGCGCATTATCCGGCGGAGTTCATCGCCGCAGTCGTGAGTAATCAAGGCGGGTACTATTCGGCCTTCGCCTATCTGTCTGAAGGGAGACGCATGGGACTGACCATCCTTCCGCCTGACATCAACGCCAGTACCTGGGCCTACACGGGATCAAGCACGACGGTTCGTGTCGGGTTCATGCAGATCAAAGGCCTTCAAGAAGACCTCGCGAAGAAGCTCATTGCCGAGCGTGACCAGCACGGTCCGTACCGATCGCTGTCAGATTTCTTGAGTCGCGTGAAGCTCGACTACGCCCAAGCTAAATTGTTGATCAAAGCCGGATGCTTTGATTCGATTGCCGGTGAACTCACCAGACCAGCCCTGCTCTGGCGTGTCTTCGCTGCGCAGGCGACCAAGCCACCGAGTTCCATCCCAATCCCAACGGAGTATTCAGCCCAGAAGACACTACTGCACGAACTCGCCCTCTTCGGCTTCCCCTTATGCTGTCATCCGCTCGACCTGTTCAAGGAGGCGCTGGCTGCGACCCCACACACGCTCGCGAGAGACTTGGATCAGTATGTGGGACAAGAAGTCACCCTCATTGGGTGGCTCCTGACGGAGAAGATCGTCTCCACGAAGAAAGGCGAGCCGATGGAGTTCATGACGCTGGAGGATCAGACCGGGATGTATGACGCCACCGTGTTTCCCACCACCTACAGGCATTACTGTCATCTGCTCGCGACGAACCAAGCCTATGTGGTGACCGGTTTGGTGGAAGAGCATTTTGCGACCGTCACGGTCACCGTGAAAACACTACAACTCCTGACCACCGGTGGAATCCCGGCATCGAGTGAGCCGCTTGAGGAGCTAAGCGTGTAACCAGTACACTCCCTCTCCATGCCCCTCTCACCGCTGATTCGGTTCGGAACTTCCACCTGGACCTACGAAGGCTGGCAAGGACAGGTCTACTTCAAGAAGTACGCGAAGACCACCTTTGCGCGGGAATGTTTGGGAGAATACTGCCAATACCTCCACAACGGTGAACCCTGCTTTCGCACGGTCGGCAATGATTCCACGTTCTACCGTCCACCGACAGCCAACCAACTACGACACTATCTCAATCAGATACCCGAAGATTTTGAGATATGCTTCAAGGTCTGGGAGGAGATCACGATTCCGGCCTATGCGAAGCAAGCTCGGTATGGCACGAAGGCCGGACAACCGAATCCGCGCTTCCTGGATGCAAAGCTCTTCAACGACCTCGTATTGACCCCCTATCGAGAAGCGAAGTTTGAACCACACACCGGCCCATTCTTGTTCGAGTTCCAACGGCACGGGATGTCGGGTGAGGAGTTCTGCTCGCGACTGGACACTTTCTTCAGCCAACTCCCCAGGGACTTTCTCTATGCGATCGAAATTCGCAACGCGGGCTTGCTGGGTCCTGACTATCGCAAGGTCTTAGAGAATCACGGCGTCGCGCATGTCTACAACCATTGGTCCTACATGCCGCCGTTACGCGAGCAGCATCAACGGATGGAGGAACGCTTCACGGCACCCTTCATGGTCCTGCGCCTCCTGACGCCGCTTAAGATCTCCTATGAAGCCGCGAAGAAACGAGCAGAACCGTACACGAAGATTGTGGAAGAGCTGCCAGAGATGCGGCGAGACACCGTGGACCTGGTGAAACAATCGATAGGAGAGGAGCGAAAGGCGTATGTCTTAGTCAACAACCGCAGCGAAGGGAATGCCCCTTTGACGATTCAAGCGTTACGGAATGCGCTGCAGGCCGCGGAGACTTAAGTTGCCCCTATTTCCATTTGTCCTGTCCTGACAGCCGCAATTGGACCGCCCAAGACCCGAAGATGGCATATTGATCTCCTCGTGAAACTTGTGCCGGTCGTCATCACGGCCCCAGCGTATCAGCCTTGCTTCTGGTTTGAAATGCTCTCCCAGAATACGGATGCCTAACATGTGGGCAACATGCTGAACACACTCGTGGGTGTGGTGACTCATGCGGACGACTATCTTTGGATACTAGGTTCCGAGCTTAGCTACATCCGTCAGCATATGGCCAGAGCATCGGCCATGAACGCCGGAGTTCCCGTGAGCAGACCGGCGACCACCTCGATAACCATGAAACTTCCGGTCATGAGAAGGACTGTCAGCAGATTTGTTTTCTGAATGCCTAGGCTTTCTTCGCGGTTATGCACGGCGAATCCTTATCGGCGGCTTGCAACTGTTAGTTGAGGATGACCACTATGACACAAATACGGCTAGAATCACGGCTGAAGAATTTCTTGATGGTGTATCTCATACCCCCCTTATGCTCCGGCGTTAATCGCCGAAGCATTGACAGCAATACTCAGCTATAGATTTCTATGCCTCAGGATGATTTCCCAGTCGCCACGTCTCACGTCCAAGCGACCCGAAGACCATTGGCGACGGCGATCAGTTCACTGACTTCATGGACAACGACGGCCAAGGCCACACTCAGGACACCGCTTACGGCCAAAGGGATGAGAATGGCCAGCAATAGAAGGGAGAAGACGATGTTCTGCGTGCTGATCCGCCTCACTCTCAACGCAAGCCGCAGCACCTCGGGCACCTTCGCCAGATCATCGGCCATCAGTGCCACATCTGCCGCCTCGATCGCCGCATCGCTTCCCGCTGCCCCCATCGCCACGCCGCAGGTTGCAGCTGCCAAAGCCGGCGCATCATTAATCCCATCGCCGACCATCAGAACCGGTCCGTGGCGACGTTCCAACTCCTTGACCGCTTCAACCTTGTCCTCCGGCTTGAGATGCGCCAGGCTGTCATCGAGGCCGAGGCTCTCCGCCACAGTTCGGGCCGTGCTCGCGTTATCTCCGGTTAGCATGACCACATGGATCCCCAAGCGGCGAAGTTCACCGATGACGTCCTTCACACCATCGCGGACACGATCCTGCAAGATGAGCAGGCCGTACAGGTTGTGATTCGTCCCAACGAGGACGACAGTTTTTCCCTGGGCTTTCTGTGTCTGCACCTTCTCCCGAACGGTGTCCAATGGGATCCCAAGCTCTTCGAACAGCGCCGGACTGCCGACATACCACCTCACGCCATCAGAAGACACCGCGGTAGCTCCCACGCCGGTCAGAGCCTCAAACTTCTGCATCGACTTCAGCGTAAGCCCTTCAGCCCGTGCCTTCTCAAGGACAGCCCGCGCCAGCGGATGTTCAGAGCCATGCTCGATGCCAGCCGCGACCGCGAGCAATTCGCCTGGTGAGCCGTTGAGAGTGATGAGGTCCGTGACAACCGGCTTGCCGGCAGTGAGGGTGCCCGTTTTATCGAAGGCGGCCACGCGGATCCTCCCGAGATGCTCCAGATGCACGCCGCCCTTAATGAGAATGCCATGCTTGCCAGCCCAGCCTATCGCAGCGGCAGTCGCCACGGGCGTCGACATCACCAGCGCGCATGGCGCAGCCGCGACTAAGAGCACCACCGCGCGCTCTGCCCAATCCTCCAACGGCAAACCGAGAAGCCAGGGCACAAGGAGAAACCCGACCGACACCAGCAACACAGCGGGGCTGTAGCGGCGACCGAAGCGCTCGATCCACTGCTGAGCTTGCCCCTTGCGCTCCTGCGCCGCTTCCACGAGATGAATAATCTTTGCCAGGGTGTTGTCTTGAAACGACGCGGTCGCCTCAATCTCCAGGAGGCCTTGCCGGTTGAGAGTTCCGGCAAAGACTTTCATGCCGGGGACCTTATCGACCGGAATGGATTCACCGGTGACTGCCGCTTCGTCCAGGCTGGAATTTCCGATCCGAATCACTCCGTCGGTCGGAATGGTCTCGCCAGGCCGGGCGAGGAACCGGTCTCCCACCTGCAGTGCTTCGGCGGGAATCGTGACTTCCTGGCCGTTGCGAAGGACATGAGCCTCTTTGGGCGCAAGGTCCAGGAGCGCCCGAATAGCCGAGCGCGTGCGCGCGTAGGTATATTCTTCCAGGCCCTCGGCCGACCCGTAGAGAAACACTAGGAAGGCGGCTTCATCCCACAGCCCCAGGATGCCGGACCCGACGGTGGCCGCCAGCATGAGGAAGTCGATTCCGATGACCCGCTCGTTGATCAGGGACTCCAGGGCTTCCCAGCCCCAGTGGTAGCCGCCCAGCGGAATGGCCACAAAATAGAACAGGGCTTCGGTCCGCTCAGACACCACACCCAGATGAGCCAGCGCAAATCCCACGCCTGCCAGCATGCCAGCTATCAGCGCATTACGCAGGACCGGGTATTGCCACCATGAGCCTGCAAAGCCGCCCTCGTGCTCTTTGTCCATCACCGTTGTCTCGGTATTCATCGGTCCTCACCTGCTACCATGAGAGCACCGCGCATAGAGCTCTCATTCAACTTCTGAGCCTTTCAGCTTCTTAGAGAAAATCTTTGCGCTTCTCTTCGAAGTCCTCTTTGCTGATCTCCACACGGGCGCAGCGCTTATTCAGAATCTACAACGCTGAGTCCGGTTCTGGTGACGCTGAGCCAGGCCGTCCTTGTTCTAACCATGACTTGAGCCACAGTAGGGCCTCGACAATGCCCACCGACAAGAAAGCGACCATCAACACACAACCAGTCAAGACCCAAAGTCCCATCAGTGATTCGTGCATGCAGGCCCTCCCTTCTGAAGGCCTATTGGGCGTTCTTCAAACGACGCCTCCACGCTTCTCGAAGACGCTCCTCCCAGACATACAACGTGGGAAGGACGAGGAGCGTGAGCGCCGTCGATGTCACAAGTCCGCCGATCACCACGGTCGCCAGCGGGCGTTGCACCTCTGCACCGGCGGAAGTCGAGAGTGCCATAGGCACGAATCCGAAGCTGGCCACCAGCGCGGTCATTAAGACCGGCCGCATGCGAATGAGCGCACCTTCATAGGCTGCTTCTTCTGCCGAATGCCCTTGCTTGCGAAGATCCAGAATGTAGGACATCAGCACAACGCCGTTGAGAACGGCCACGCCGAAGAGTGCGATGAAGCCGACCCCGGCGGAGATCGAAAAAGGCATCCCACGCAGTGCCAAGGCCAAAATACCCCCAGTTGCCGCCAGCGGCACATTGAGGTAGATGAGCAGCGCCGGCTTGACGCTATTGAACGCCGTGTACAAGAGGACAAAGATAAGAAACAGCGCGATCGGTACGACGATGGCCAGCCGAGCAGACGCGCGCTGCAGATTTTCAAACTCACCCCCCCATTCAATCCAGTACCCTGGCGGCAGCGTCACGTGACTCGCCACCGCTTTCTGCGCTGCGTCGACAAACCCGGCGAGATCTCGCCCGCGCACATTGGTCTCGACGGCCAGCCGCCGTTGGATATTTTCTCGGCTGATTTGCGCCAGCCCGGTTTCGATACGAATATCCGCCAATTGCCTGAGGGGAATGAGGCGACCTTCAGAATCGGCGATGCGAATATCCAGCATGCGCTCGAAATTCTTGCGGTCTTCAGGACTAAATCGCACTTGCATGAAGAACCGGCGATTCCCCTGCACGACTTGACCGACAGTTCGTCCTCCCAACGCTGTGACGGTATCCAAAATCTGTTCCGCATTGATGCCGTAGCGAGCGATCTTTTTGCGGTCGATGGCCACCACGTGGTACGGCATGCCGGCCACCTGCTCAGCCTTGGTGTCTGCCGCGCCGGGAACCTGTGAGACCACCCGGACGACCTGATCGCCGAGGCGGCGGAGAGTCTCCATATCTTCACCAAAAATGGTAATCGCAATGTCGGAGCGCACTCCCGCGATCAACTCCTGGACACGGAGCTCAATGGGCTGGGAATAACTGAACGTGTTGCCGGGAACGGTCTTGGTCAACGCCCGGTTGATCGCATCGATCAAATCGTCCTTCGTCCTGGCGGTCGTCCACTCCGAGTCAGGCTTCAAAATGAGATAGATGTCGCTGACCTCAACACCCATCGGATCAGTCGCGATTTCTGCTCGTCCGGTTCTCGACACGACCGTAACCACTTCGGGAAACTCCTTGAGGACCTGCTCGATGCGGGTGGTGGTCCGAACTGACTCCTCTAGAGAGACACTCGGCAGCCGCCAGGCTTGCAGGGCGATCGCGCCTTCCTCAAGCGTCGGAATGAACTCCGCCCCAAGAAAGGCCACCACACCGAGGCTGGTTGCAAACAACGTGGCAGCAATGCTCCCAGCAATGGCCGGGTGCTGCATCGTCTTTGACAAAAGCGGGCGATACCCTCGCTTGGTTTGCCGAATGATCCAAGTCTCCTCCTCCTTCACACTGTGGCGAAGGAACAGACTTGCCAGAACCGGCGTCACGGTCAAGGTCAGCACGAGGGACCCGACGAGCGCAAAGATGACGGTCACGGCCATCGGACGAAACATCTTTCCTTCAATCCCCTGCAGGGTCAGGATCGGCAAGTAGACGATGATAATGATGCCAACCGCAAACACGATCGGGCGGAGCACTTCTCGGCCAGCTTCGAGGATCATCAGGCGCGTGTTGACCTCAGACAGGCGCGGGGTACTGTCGGTAGCTCGTCGTCGTTCGGCAAGATGTCGGATGGTATTCTCAATCATGACGACGGAAGCATCCACAATCAGGCCGAAGTCGATCGCGCCGAGGCTCATCAGGTTGCCGGAGATGCCGGCGGTCAGCATCCCCGTGAATGCCACCAGCATGGAGAGCGGGATGGCGGCGGCGACAATAAGGCCGGCCCGGAGGTTTCCCAGAATGAGAAACAGCACGGCGACCACCAGCAGCGCGCCCTCGGTCAAATTGGTACTGACGGTCTTGATGGTTTTTCTGACCAAGTCGGTCCGATCATAATAGGGCTCGATGATCACACCGGCGGGCAAGGTCTTCTCGATCTGCTGCAGCTTGGTTTTCACCCGATCCACGACGACGCGTCCATTCTCGCCGATGAGCATCATGACAATGCCCGTGACGGCCTCGCCACGGCCGTCGCGCGTGACCGCGCCTTGCCGGACCATCGGAGCGAACCGCGCCTTGCCCAAATTGCGGATATAAATGGGCGTCCCGTCGTGTCCTGTTGATACGATGATGTTGTCGATGTCCTCGAGTGTCTGCACAAGGCCTTCACCCCTGATCAAATACTGTTCCTGCGCATGTTCGATATAACCTCCGCCTGAGTTGGCATTGTTTTGTTCGAGTGCCTGGAAGATTTGCGCGATTGGAATTTTGTAGGAGACCAGTTTGGCGGCATCCAGTTGCACTTCATAGGTCTGCAATTCTCCGCCGTAGGTGTTGACTTCCACCACCCCAGGAACGGAGCGGAGCTTGAACGCGATGTCCCAATCTAAAATTGTCCGCCGCTCCATGAGGGAGTAGCCATCTCCTTTGACCTCAAACTGGTAAATCTCCCCCAATCCCGTGGAAATCGGTCCTAACTCGGGGTTGCCGAAACGCTCCCCGATCGCCTCACGGGCACGTGGCAGGCGCTCCATCACCAGGCGCCGGCAGAAGTAGATGTCCATGCCCTCGTCAAAATAGATCGTCACCGCCGAGAGCCCGAACCGGGAGACCGATCTGATCAGGGTGATACCCGGCAGGCCGGACAATGCGGTCTCGACTGGGAACGTGATGAATTGCTCAACCTCGACCGGGGAGAGGCCCGGCGCATTCGTGAGGATCTGGACTTGGTTCGGCGTCACGTCCGGGACGGCATCGATCGGCAGCTGGCGCATGGCATAGACGCCACTGACGACGATGAGCAGGGCAAACACCAGAATCAGAAATCGGTTTGCAAGCGAAAATTCGAGGACTCGATTCAGCATAACAGGTGGCCTCCGAGGGGCATCAGTCGCTAACCTCCACCTATCTGTTCTTTCAGTAACATTGACTTGAGATAGAAAGCCCCGATCGTCACGACCCTCTCACCCTCACGCAACCCCGAGCGAATTTCGCTGTAGGGTGGTGATTGCCGTCCCACGGTTACCTGCCTCACCTCATACGTGCCTGGATTCTTTTCCACAAACGCCATGGTCTTGTCGTTCACCTGTTGAAGAGCATCCAGCGGCGCGACGAGCGCATCATTGCCGCGCCCCGGCAAGATGACTGCGGCTCTGGCAAACATGCCGGGCCGGAGACGACGCTGGGGATTGGGTATTTCGACGCGCGCATCGATCGTGCGGGTCGCGGGATTCAGGACGTCACTGAGGTAGACGATGGTTCCCTTGAAGGTTTCGCCGGGAAGGGCGTCCACCGTAATCTCCACATCCGCTCCCACTCGAACAGCCGCGAGATTCTGCTCATAAACGTCCAGGATGATCCACACCCTAGACAAGTCGACGATCGTAAAGGCCGTATCCTTCGGACTGATTAATTCGCCCAACGTGATCGTCCGTTCGATGACGGTTCCGTTCAAGGAAGAGACCAAAGGAAAATAGGAAAGGGGTTGTTCCTTGGTACTCCAATCGATGTGCTTGATGTCTCCCTCGGACAGGCCGATGAGTCGTAACGCCTCATGAGCGGCGCGATAGGCGGCAAGGCTCTTCTCATGGCGCCCCTTGGCATCCAGGAATTCCTTTTCCGAGGTAATCTGCTCTTTGAACAGCCCCTCTTCCCGAACATAGTTCCGGTTATCGACATCGTGATTCGTCTTGGCCTGAAGAAACTCAGATTTCTTTTGGCCCAGTTCGATGCTGTCCAGGAGGGCCAAGACTTGTCCTGACTTGACCTGTTGACCCAGCACCGCCTTGACCTCGATGACCCGGCCTTCGATGCGAGGACTCAGATGCACCAGGCGGTATTCGTTGGGCTTGATCGTGGCTGTGGCCGCGATTTCATCACGAAAGGGGCGGCGTTCGATGACGGTTGTCTGAAACGCTTGTCCTTCGAGCGCCTCAGGTGGAACTGTCAGTTGAGGTGGCTCACCGACCTCATGACCAGCCTGTTGTTTTTCTTGCTCGGCCCTTCCCTTTGCCTCCGGCTGCTCCACGCGCGCCTCATTACAGCCCATGGCAAGAAAGACGAGTAGGCTTCCAAGAAGAATATGAGTATTCCCCATCGTACGAGACTTGCTGAAATTCTCCGAGGCGCATGGCTGGTCGCCTCGCGCGGAGATGGCTTGCATGCGCGTTCGTGACAGGAAGCTAGGCCAGCTCATCGGAGTTCCCCCGTCCAACGTTCCAACCGCGCCAGCTCGATGGAGAGATTCGCCCGCGCCTGTGCATACTCTAGCAACATCTGTCTATGCACTCGTTGGGCATCAATGAACTCAAGAAGGCTCGCCGCGCCTTGCTGAAAACTAATCTTTGCGATCCGTAACGTCTCTTCCGCCTGTTTCAGTAATCCTTTCTCAAACACCTCGATCTGGTCCTGTGCGGCGTGGGCTTCCTCCACAGATTCGGTAATCGCGGCCACTAGTTCATTTTGTGTCCTCACTTGTTCTGCTTCAGCACGTTCCTTCGCCGATAAGGCCACCGTGATTTCTCCCTGCCGTCGATACCACAGCGGTATGGGCACACTGAATCGAGCCAAGTAGGCCGTCTCGGCCGCTTCCTGATGAAAGAGGCCGGAGACCGTGACAAAAGGAATCAGGGATTGGCGTTCCTGTACAATGCTGTGCCCTGCCCGTTCGATTTCTTTTCGGACGCGATGAACCGTCGGGTGCTGTTCCATGGCGCTCGCAATTAAGTCTTCGAGGTTCAGGTCTCGCCGAGATGATACGAAGTCACCTTGGACACCGAAGTTTTTGCCGAGCACACCACCGGTTAGCGCATTTAGTCGAGACCGCGCGACAACTAAGGTGTGTTGAGCGTGATTGAGGTCATTGCCGACCTTTTGAACTTCCACATTTGCTTTCAGGGTTTCAAAAGGTCTCGCCTGCCCGGCATCCACGCGCGCTTTGACGCCGCGGTGGAAGTCCTGCACGATGGCAAGAGCTTCCGTGATCAATTGCGCATTGCGCTGGGCGAGAAGTAGTTGGTAGAAAGCGACTTTGACATCAGCAAGGACATTCAACCGAGTCGCATCGACAGCCGCCTGAGATCCGGCCAACCCGGCCTCCGCCGCTCGCTGACGGGCTTGGCGCATACCGGGCCACTCCAGCGGTTGGCTCACCGTTACGCCACGCTCGAAGAACTGGGTATTCCCGAGAGACTCGCGGGTTCTGCCCGGTCCGAAAGTTCCGTCAATGGATGGATTTGGATAGGCCGACGCGGTTGCTTGAAGCCCTCGACCTCGCGTGACTAGGCTGGCCGTTTCCTGTAAACCCGGGTTGGACTGGAGGGCCAAGCCGAGCATTTCCTCTAATCGATAGGAACGACTTTCCTGAACTTGCGCCAGGACCACTGTGCCGGTGAGGAGGACCGGCAAGAGGGCTCCGACCAAAAGCAAAGTTCGCAGCAGCCGATGTACCATGACAACTCCTCCTTACTTGTGAGGACAGTGATTTGCGCATCAACCAGCCGACACAGGTCTTGCATCGTCAAATCGATCAAGCTTCGTCACTATCTGTCCTCTCCCTTTAGTAACAGTAAAGTGGCAACGATGACGTAGGCTACAACCCACTTAATATTCTCGGTGTCCGACGACACGAACTGCGATACCAGCTGATAACTAAAGAGGAGGATCACCAACATCGCAACCCCCACCCAATTCCACCAGCGCATCTCCATCATGAAATTAGCTCCTTTCATCCTTGTGCTCTTAGAGCGTCTATTCGCCTCATCGCAAAACCAGGAATCAGGATAGGTCGCGGTCCGGACCTCCTCGTATTAACAATACGACTGCAACAATGACATAGGCTGCAACCGGAATAGCCCACAGGATCTTCGTGCTATCAAATTCCGTGTCGAACCCTAGGAACAGCCATATCGGCTCAGCAGCGATGATAAAGATCGCTAACATCACAAATCCCACCCAATTGGACCCACGCATTCCCATCATGATGAATTTGTCCTCTCGTTCACCTCTAGACCTTGTATTGAGCCATAGTTTCTGCGCACTCAATACGGATAGAGAGACGCCGAAAGCTAAATGCTCGTATAGTGCATGAAGCTTCCGCATTGCCCGCATGGCAGACAATGCTTGCCTGTTACGTTGTGCAAACAGCTGGCGTGTTAGACGCTGAGGGGAGGATGGAAGAGGAACACGACGAAGGTCGGCACGTATAGCATGGGACTTGAACTTACCTTATCTGTGGGAGGAGAGAGGATCTCAGGAAGGGGAAGGAACACCGACTGGAATACGAAATGACAAGGACACCCATGATTCAACACGTTCCCCTCAGGAGACGGAGAACTGTCCACCATTTCGGCTTGTGCTGATTGGCTCGCACCCTGCCACTCACCCAGACACGTGAGACCGGTGAGTTGGGCTCCAAGCAGGAGAACCAGCGCGATAAGCCACAGATGTGAGTGTCTCGGCTTTAACATGGACTTCGCTAGTATAACATAGCCGCTGAGAAAACTCCGTCCATTTTTTGTGCCGCCTTTTTGTGTATTGAGAACAGTGTGGAGTACCAGCGTTCTTTGCGGTCCTGACGGAACAAGCTGATAAAGGGATAGAGGTCAAGAATGTTTGACGCCCCTTCGCCCATGAGCAGCGCGAGAACGGAGAGATGCAGGGAGGATGCGATGAGAGCAGGGACAACAGCGATTCTTGTGAGACATACAGGACCAAGCCCTACGGTTCATCCGATTGGGCTACATAATGTGCGGGCACATCTCGCTGTGGGTCCACTGCTGGAGCGCATCGGCTTCGCCACAAGGCATAGAGCACCGGAATCACCAGCAACGTCAGCACCGTGGAGGATACCATGCCGCCGATCATCGGCGCGGCAATCCGCTTCATCACATCGGCCCCGGTGCCGGTCGTCCACATGATCGGCAACAAGCCGCCCATGATCGCCGCCACCGTCATCATCTTGGGCCGCACGCGCTGAACCGCACCCTCCATGATCGCTTCACGGAGGTCCTGCGCCGTGGCCATGCGACCTTCGCGCGCACGCCGCTCATACGCTTCATCGAGATAGACGAGCATGACCACGCCCGTCTCCGCCGCCACACCGGCCAGCGCAATGATGCCCACCCAGACCGCCACGCTGAGGTTGTAGCCCAGGTAATGGAGGTACCAGATGGCTCCGATCGCGGCGAAGGGGACGGACAGGAGCACGATCAGCGATTTCGCGAGCGACCGGAAATTGAGGTACAGAAGCAGCAGAATCACGGCCAGTGTCACAGGGACCACCAGCTTCAACCGTTCTTCTGCCCGCACCAGATGCTCGTATTGCCCGGTCCAAATCAGCCGGTACCCAGAGGGAAGGGAGACCAGTTCACGGACTGCTCGTTGGGCGTCTTGCACATAACCGCGTAAATCTCGCCCGCTCACCGACACCGACACCAGGCCGGCGAGCGATCCTGCCTCATCCGCGATCGACGGCGGTCCTTGTGTGATCACCATTTCTGCGATTTGGCCGAGAGGAATCTGCGCGCCGGTCGGCGTGGGAATCAACACCCGTTTGAGCCGGTCCGGATCATCGCGCAATTCGCGCTTGTATCGAACGTTCACCGGATACCGTTCCCGCCCCTCCACCGTGGTGGTCACGGTTTCTCCTCCGATGGCTGAAGTGATCACGGCTTGCACGTCCCCCACGGTCAGGCCATAGCGGGCGGCCTCACGTCGGTTCACGATTAAATCCAAGTAATAGCCCTCATTGAGCCGTTCGGCAAAGGCACTCCTGGTACCGGGAACGGTCGCCAAGGCCTGTTCGATCTCTAGGCCGATTCGTTCGATCGTCTTCAAATCTGGCCCCAGCACCTTAATCCCAACGGGGCTCCTGACACCGGTCGTGATCATTTCAGTCCGGGTCTGGATCGGCATCCACCAGATGTTCGGAAATCCGGGGATGCGCAGTTTAGCATCCATCTCATCAAGCAACCGGTCCCAGGTCATGCCTGGCCGCCACTGCGATTCCGGCTTGAGCGTGACCGTGATCTCGGCCATTCCGACGAAGGCTGGATCGGTCGCGGTTGGGGCCTTCCCCATCTTGCCGAACACCCGTTCCACTTCTGGGAAGGTGGTGAGCAACTGATCCTGAACCTGCAAGACCTTCGTTGCTTGCGGGATCGAAAGACCTGGAACGGTGGTCGGCATGTAGAGGATGGTGCCCTCGTTCAGCGGTGGCATGAATTCTGCGCCGAGTCGCGTGAACACCGGCACCGTGATGGCTACGGCTGCAATCGCTAGCCCCAGCGTCACCCACCTGACTCGCAACGCCCCTGAGAGGATGGGCCGATACAGGGCAATAAGCCACCGATTCAGCGGATTCTTGGCTTCAGGACGAACCTTCCCACGAATCAACAACACCATCAGCACGGGCGCCAACGTCACCGAGAGCGCAGTGGCAAAGAGCATCGAAAAGGTCTTGGTATAGGCCAATGGCGTGAACAGCCGACCTTCCTGGGATTCCAGCGCGAAGATCGGCAGGAATGACACGGCGATCACCAGCAGTGAAAAGAACAGGGGCCGCCCAACTTCCTTCGCGGCAGCGATGATGATTTCCGCTCGGTTCCCTGAGGGGGATTGTTCCAGCCGTTTATGGGCATTCTCGACCATCACGATCGCGGCATCGACCATGGCTCCGATGGCGATGGCGATCCCACCGAGCGACATGATGTTGGACGTAACCTTCAAGTAGGCCATCGGAATAAAAGCGAGCAGCACCGCCACTGGGAGAATGAAGATGGCCACAAGGGCGCTTCGAACATGAAACAGAAAGACCAATGCGATCAGGCTCACGATCACACTTTCTTCAACCAGTTTCTCGCGGAGGACGGCGATCGCGCGATGAATGAGATCGGACCGATCGTAGGCGGGGACAATGCGCACTCCTTCAGGCAAAGCCGGAGCGATTTCTTGCAGCCTGGCCTTGATCCGCTCGATCACGGCGAGCGCGTTCTCGCCAGCCCGCATGATCACGATGCCGCCGACCGTCTGGCCCTTGCCGTCCAATTCGGCAATACCTCGCCGTTGATCCGGCCCCAATTGGACATGCCCGATGTCTCGCACGAGAATCGGCGTGCCTCGTTGATCCGTACCCACGGGAATCAGCTCGATTTCATCAACCGATCGCAGATAGCCTCGTCCTCGAATGACGTACTCGGTGCCGGCCATCTCCAACACCCGGCCACTCACCTCCGCATTGCTGTTGCGGACCGCCTCGATCACTGTCTGAATCGGGAGTCGATACGCTGCCAACGTGTTGGGATCCACTTCGATTTGGTATTGTTTGACGAATCCACCAATCGATGAGACCTCCGCTACGCCTGGCACACTCTCCAATTGGTAACGCAGGTACCAGTCCTGAAGGCTCCGGAGCTGCGCCAAATCGAGCGTCCCGGACTCGTCCACCAATGCGTACTGATAGACCCACCCCACTCCGGTTGCATCTGGCCCCAAGGTCGGCGTCACACCCGTCGGCAATCTGCCTGTGAGTTTCTGCAGATATTCGAGAACACGACTTCTTGCCCAGTAGAGATCGGTTCGGTCTTCGAAGATCACATAGACGTAGGAGACTCCGTATTCCGACACCCCTCGGACTCGTTTGACTCTGGGTCCCGCGAGCAGAGAGGTCACGACCGGGTAGGTGATCTGATCTTCAATGAGGGTCGGGCTCCGCCCCTGCCATTCGGTATAGACAATGACCTGAACATCAGATAGATCCGGGATCGCATCCAACGGCACCTGAAACACCGCCCATAGGCCCCCGCCTGCCAGCAGTAATGTACAGAGGATGACGAGGACCGGATTCCGTGCACTCCCTTCAATAAGTCGCGTGATCATTGTTTTTCACCCTCCCACCCCGCGGGTTCCGAGACGCCTGCTTCCCCCAACTACATGCCTCCCCCTGCGACCAGGAACTGAAACTTTTCAATAACCGGTGGTTGGCCAGGGATGGTCACGGTAACGGTCACGACCCACGTACCGCCCATACCGAACATCACCTTGCCTTCATAGAGCCCGTCCTTAGTATGGAGCGCCGTCACCTTGGAATCGGTCATGCCTGGCATCGGCATCGTATAGACGAACAGGACTTGCGCATTGGTCACTGGTTTGCCGCTCGAATTCGTCACCCTGAGCCTGAGGAGCACCTCACCGGCCTTGGGTGTTTTAGGCAGAGTCGTGAAGGTCAGGGTGTGTCCGGCTACCATACGGGTTTCGGAGATGGCTTTGGTTGAACCCGTCTCCATACCCGGCATGCCGCTCATATCCTTCATGCCTGGCATTTCTTCCATGCCTTTCATGCCCTCCATGCCCTTCATTCCTTCCATCCCATGCATGCCTTTCATTCCCTCCATTCCTTGCATCCCCTGCATGCCGGACATGCCGTGCATACCTTTCATGCTGTCCATCTCACCCGCCCGCCCTGGCGGCGCCGAGACGCCGCCTTCTCCCATGGCCATCTTGGCTTCATAGGCGCCGCGCATTTGCCAATCGCCCATGCCGATCCGGCCCATCATGCCCTGCATGCTCGAAGCCGATGCCAATTTACTTTCCGCGTCCAACAAGAAATTGGCCGAGGTAACGATTCGATCCCCTTCCTTGAGTCCTTCCATCACTTCCACTGCATCCTGACTCCGGCGCCCCAGCTTGACTGAAGCAGGCTCATACCGACCTTGCCCCCGATCCATGAACACGAGTTGGCGAAGCCCGGTGTTCAGCACGGCTTCCTTGGGCACGACCAAGGTCCTGATCGCATCGGTCTGCAAAGTCACGTTCCCGTACATGCCCGGCTTCAGCTTCAGTTCAGGATTCGGAAATTCAACCCGGACTCGCACTGTGCGGGCTTCGGTATTCAACGTCGGATAGATATAAGTCACCTTTCCACTGAACATTTCTCCCGGATAGGCGGCGAAGGTGACCGAAGCTGGTTGAGCGACTTTTACGGCAGCCACTTCTGATTCGTAAATATCGGCAGAGATCCAGGCTGTGGACAAATCCGCGATCTCGTACAGTGTCGTGCCCGGCTCCACATATTTCCCCGGCAAAGCCTCACGTTTCATCACGATCCCGGAGGAAGGAGCGTAGACTGTGAGCACCGGCTCGGCGTGGCCGCGACGCTCAAGCGCCGCGATTTGTGCATCGGTCACATCCCAGAGTCGCAAGCGCTCCCGCGCACTCGCCACGAGCGCGTCAGCGCCAGCTTTTGCTTCGTCGAGTGGGCTCTCGGCCAGTTGCGCCCGTGTTTTTATGGCGAGGAGATACTCGTCTTGCGTGACCAAGAGATCCGGCGAGTAGACCGTGAAGAGCGGTTCACCTTTCCGTACCGGTCGACCGATCGAATCGACGAAGACCTTTCGAACCCACCCGGAGGTTTTCAGCGTCACTTGCGTGAAACCCCGTTCGTCGTAGCCGACCGTGCCGACCGTACGGATCTCTTCCTGCAGCGTTGCGTGGGCTGTCGGGGCACTGCGGACGCCGATCAACTGTCTTGCCACAGCCGGAACAGTCACGGCTCCGGACGGAGCGTCCGACATATCTGGCGCTGGTTCGATGTCGCTCATGGATTTCGCGCCTTCCATTGGCATTCCCTTCATGTCGCCCACGCCCGCCATGCCTTTCATACCTTCCATCCCACGACCCTTCATCTCTCCACTGCTTTGCATCCCCGACATATCGCTCATCATCCGATGCGCGGCGAAGAATCCGGCGGTGATGCCGACGAACAAACTGACGACCGCGACACCGACAACAAGTCTCTTTCTACGCATGTCGTGATTCATGGCCATTCCTCCGTTTTTAGCTGTTTCCATTCAGGTCGGTTCCGATCACTTGTTCAAGTTCCGCGAGTCGGTGCTCCCGCTCGACCAGCGCTCGGTAGTACTCATGCTGATATCCTCGCCAAGCCCGCTGCGTATCAATAAGATCCAGAAACCCTCCCTTTCCCACACGATATCCCGCCCGTGCCGCTTCAAGGTTCTGTACGGCCTGGGGCAGGATCGTGGTGTGGTACAACCGGGCCACTTGTTCGCTCGCCCGAACCCTGGCCAAGAGGTCGTTGACTTGAAAACGAGTCAGGTTTTCCAGCTGGTGCCGTTGCGCGCGCGCAGCTGCAACGGACGCCGTGGCTTCTTGGACGCCTGCGTCATACTTTGGCTTCGTCCAGAATGCGAAGGGAATGGTCATCGCCACATAGGCGCCGAATCCATCGTTGGCTTGAAAATTCTGGAAACGCTGAAACGCCACGTTGAAGTCCGGGTAGTACTGACGCTGGGCGAGCGCGCGGGACTGCTCGCCGTGTTGGACCGCCAGTTCGGCGGCTTTCAACTCCGGTCTGGCATTCAGTGCAAGACGGTGCAGGTCGTCGATGGTGGTATCGATCGGCGTCGGAGAGGGCTCTTGAGGAATGCCCAAGGGTGATAGGGGGTCTCGGTCCAGAAGCGTATTCAGTTGCGCTGCGGCCGTCTCGCGACGCTGTTCCAGGACGGGCAGTTGCTGGTGCAATACAGACAGCTCGACTTGAGCCTTGAGCACATCAGCCTGCGATCCCTTTCCAGTCCGGAACTTCGCGTTCGCAATCTCGACGAACTGCCTGAGCAATTCGACCTGTTCATGATGAATCTGGATCGCCTTGTGCGCGAGAAACAGGTCGTAGTAGGCCTGCTTGAGGCGGGCAACCAGCTCCCTTTCTTTCCCATGCAACACCTGTTCGGTCATCTCGGCCGACCGACTCGCTATTTCACCCTTCAGAGCCAGTTTGCCGGGGAACGGGAAATTCTGTGAAAGACCGAAGATGCTGTTGTCCGCCCGCGTGACATTGAAGGTCTGCGGGAAATTCCACAAGTGGACTGACAGGGTGGGGTCGTCTAGCGACCGAGCCTGGGTAATTCGATTCGTGGCCGCCTCCCATTGCTTGCGCGCCGCCACAAGTTCTGGATTTCTGGCCAAGGCTTCCGGGATCAGATCCGGTAACGCCAATGACAGCTGCGCCGTCTGATCGGCAGCATGGGCGACATGGCGTTCGCCTGTCGCCAAGGCCATGCCTAAAACTGTTATGACCGACAACAAAAATCGAATTGGATGAGTCATGGGATGGTCCTCCCCAAGAGCTTTCTTGTCCACGCCTGTCGCGGATCTCGGACCCCGGCTTGCTACACAAGAAGCAGCGGGATGAACCGAGGTTCAGCGCCGGGCAGATAACGCAATGATGAAACGGGATAAGGAAGAACCGGGAAGATCAGATGCGAAGCACTGTGCTTGCGAGAGACTGATGCGGAGGAGAACTCGATTCGAGAGATTGATAGGGGTGGAAGATGCGTTGGAGTTGACGGCCCACAGTTGGAAGCGCCGGCAGAATATGGTCCGCTGACCAATGATGGTCCATATGCAACAAAGACAACTGTGGGGAGGACTCTATCCCCAGAGTTTTGAAGGCATCACATAATTGCCGCGCCGATTGCTCATCAGGGGTTGAGCAACCGTTCGCCATCGAGGCATCGGTGGTTCCTGACAGCGGCAGGACACACGCGTAGGCATTGAAACTGAACGCCAGTAGGAACACCACAATGGTTACGGCGAGAAAGGATCGGGAGTGATGGGAACCTAATCGCATGGCGTCAGTCTATCCCTTGTCCATATTACCCGTCAACGGTACTTCCAGAAGCCCTCGATCGGCAAACGCAAACAAATCCACCATCCTTCTGGGTGGACGGGGAGAAATCTACTCCAGCGGCATGCCAACTCATGAGGCTTCTTCCTCATCAGTCTGGTTCCTATCGTCATTCTTACAACAAGCGGACGGCTCTGAGCCTGTCTGACCATCTACACAGTCTTTATACGCTGCGTAGGCCTTGAGAGCCCATTCCTCACCAGGACAACCTTGCATCGTCATCGCAACTTCGAGGAATTCAACGAATTCTTCCCGAGTGATTCCCTGGTCGCAGGCCAGCCGTACGTAGGCTCGAATACAAGGTTCGCAACGGATCGCGATTGAAATCGCCATGGCAGTGAGCAATTTGTACTTGGCGGCCACGGCCCCATCCCGGTACGTCTGTTGCCGCATGCGCAACAGCCCTCCGGTAACCACGGGACTCAGCTTCCGCAGTTCGGCAAACAGACCGTTCGCAGTATTCGTCTCCTGCATCATGACCACGCCTCCTTCAAGTTCGTAGCCCGACAATGGATGGCCGTTGTCTATTTATCGCGCACCTGAGCTCGGTATTTCGCCAGTGGGTTGCCAGCCGCCTCAACGGCTCTAATCAACGTGTCTACGTGTGTCTTCTGAGGATCAAACGTCACTGACGCGTGGGCATCAGAATAATCGGGGAACACGATCCACTTCTTTCCCGTGCTGATCCCAACCTCGTTGACGCCAGATACCTTGGCTAGGGCGGCTTTGACATCCTTGACACACCCCCCGCAGGTCATCCCATCGATCTGCAACGTGACTGTCTGCTGGCTTTGGCTCCCAGCCACGAGTACCTGGAATCCGGCCAGGCTCACAGTCACAACACCGATCACAATCATCGTATGAACGAGTCTCCACATGGTCGGTTTCCTCCTATCCATCGCCTCGCTTCCCCAGTAGGGGAAGGACCGAACAACAAGTGACGCCCAATAGCCCGCATCTCTCGCTTTCCGGAGAATCATAGGCCCAACCAATAAGGCGCCAGAACCAACACCAGCGCCAACGAGGCCATGATCCAGAGCCATGCCCTATTCCCACCCTGCGGATTTCCTTGAGCACACACTTCTCCTGGCGCACATCGCGCTGAGTCCGGCTTTCGATAGGCTAGATAAAAGCCGATGCCCAACAGCAGTATCGTCAGGCCGATGAAAGCCGGCCGAAACGGCAAGAGTCCCTTCAAGACTCCAGCCGTACCGGCCAAGAATCCCGTAACCCCGACTCCCACACCAAGCGCCGCGAAGACCAGCGGCCCAATGCAGCAGATAGAAGCCAGCAATGCTGCGCTCAATCCACTAACTGAGAGTATCGTCACGGGGTTGTTTGATGGTTTGGACCTGGGAGCGGGTTCCCGATACGGACGCATGGCCATTAGCTCCTTGTTCTGCCCCCTACCTGCCCTCCTATTTCCTTATCCAGTCTTTTGAGGATCGGGCAGTGATCGGTCGGCTGCCCCGCCCGGCAAGTGCGGATCAAGCTTTTGAGCGCCCGCGAGAGTGCCAGTAAATCCCGTGTCTTCGCTTCCACCTGTCTGAGCTTTGCCTGTGCCTTCACCTGAATGGTCCCACACCGTGCGACTGAGCTGACCCGGAGATTCAGTAACTCATTGACCTCTCGAAGGGTAAACCCCAGCGCCTGCGCGTTCTTTATAATGCGCAGCCGCATCAACGCATCGTCACCATACATTCGATACCCAGACGCCTTACGATCTGTGGGCTGGAGCAGGTTGCGCCGCTCATAGTAGCGAACGGTCTGCACGTTCACTCCAGCCATCTTGGCAAATTGTCCGATCGTCAGTCCCGAGGCCATGGCGTAACCCTCTTGTCGAATGGTAAACCCTGTACCATAGTACCGAGTCAAGGGGACACAGGAACAGCAGCTACCCTGAGGATTCCTCTACTAGGGTGAGCGACCGGTCTTCCACCCTTCGACGAACTCGGTCGGATCCAACGATCGCTGATACGCCTATTGAGCACATCCTACCGAAACTCCACCATAAGTAACGGTAGAGTCTGGCCACAGAAACTCCTTCGATGTAGCCATTCACCTCCCCGCCGCGAACACCGACCCGCCACGGCCCTCGCAAAGGAATGCAGCAGGACACGAGCAGGGTCGTGAAGGTCCCGCCCGTCGTCCACACCTTCTGGGGATCGCCTTGTGAGCAAGTCGAGTGATGCGCGAAGGTCACCGCGAACCATGGGCTGTTCAGTATGTTGCCTCCTTTTCTGGCGTCCGCAGCTTCGCGAGCAGACCACAACCTGTTGGAGCGGTCCTGAGACCTTTCACACGAACCCACCATGAGTCTTTCTCACCGGCAAGAAGCGCGATCCAAGAAGGTGTGCGGCTGACCAGGTGTCTGTGAGAGAACCATCAACGCGCGGCGAGAAGATCTGAGCCGGAGCTTCACAGCGGCCAGCCCTGATCTGCAAAACTGTAGACGCGCTCGTCACCGAGAATGAGATGGTCGAGCAGCCTGATGCCCAGCAGGTCTCCAGCTTCCCGCAGTCGTGTGGTGAGCGTTCGATCCTCCGGGCTCGGCGCGGGATCTCCGGACGGATGATTGTGAACGGCAATGATCGCACAGGCGTTGAGGAGGATTGCCGGTTTGAACACTTCACGAGGGTGGACAATGCTGAGGGTGAGTGTCCCGATCGAGACGATATTCACGCCGATACTGGCGTTCTTGGCATCGAGACAACAGACGAGGAACTGCTCGCGATCGAGACCAGCAAAGCATGGGCGCAGCGCTGCGGCCGCGGCAGCGGAATCGCGAAGGAGCCCACAAGGAGCGGTGTGACCACCCTCAGGTACGAGCGTGACTCGGTAGCGCGGAATGAACTGTGGAATGGTGAGTCGGTTGATGGATTGTTTGGCCATGGTGGCACCTCCTGCATGTTGAACGAACTGGCGCTTTCGCAGACACCGAAGCGCCAGGGCAGGACAACGGAGGTGACGGGGCGAGGACTGCCGAAGAAGCACGAGCGGATGAGAACTCGGCGGCGGGCGTGACAGATCTGTGCTGGCGCGGGCGCTGCGTCAGACAATCAGTGCGCGGCAGGCCCCCGGCCTTCCATGGCAGAACAATTCCGATCAACCGACAATGAGAGATGAACGCGCCTGTTTCAGCGCGATGAGACATGGACGGAGTCCCTCAATCGGCAGAGCGAAGCGGATCAGAAAGAAAAGCTCAGTTGATGTGAAACCGAGAATGAATAGCGTGATGGGGAATAGTGCAGGGATTGCTGCCTGAGCACGAGACGCGCTGAGCGGCTCACGGCACCATCACATGCCAAAGCGGGTCGGATCGTTCCCTTCAGGCAGCAAGGGCGCTGCCTCGCTCAGCCTCAGAAAGAAGTGCAAGCTGACCGTTCGATGGCGGCGAACGCTCTATGCCATCACCGCACACGTATGCCCGTTCATTCTCGCCGCCACACTTCAATCATGTGATCGCCGCAGCTACGTAGTTCCCACAGGCTTGCACTAAAAACTGAACCTCACTACATGTCACCCCCGTTTGGCGATGAGTGCGAGCAGCAGGCTCTGCAAACTCGCCACAGAGGCCACTTCACAGAAAGGAAGGAAAGATGGAGGACGTGATGACGGGAGCGGATGTGACACAGAAACGTAGCTCAGGGACAGGGTCAGTGAGAGGCATCAGCCAAGGGAATGGGCGTCTGATCGCTACCGCCTCTTGGCTGCTCGGGGTCGTCATCCTGTTGGAATCGGACCCGGCCTGGGCCCAGATCACCAAGGTGAACACGGTGATGCAGAACGTGCAAACGGTCCTGACCAGTGTGGCGGTCACCCTCTTTACCGTTGCCATCATGTGGGCGGGGTTCAAGATGGCCTTCAGCCATGCCCAATGGTCCGACGTGAGCAACGTCGTAATTGGCGGAATCTTGGTGGGCGGCGCTGCAGGCATCGCGGCCTGGTTGATCAACTAAACATGGACGGCTTTCGCGATCCCATCTTTACCGGTTGTACGAGGCCCGCGATGTTGGGCGGCGTACCGATCGTGCCGCTGATCCTGATCGGCGGCCTGACTCTGTTGATGTCGGTCTGGCTGTACTACCTCGTGAGCGGCTACGTCTCGCTTGGGATCATGCTGATCGCGATTCCCATCGTGCTCTGGATGCGCCAGACAACCAAGACCGATGATCAGCGGTTGCGCCAAGTGATGATGCGGGCGCGCATGCGACTCCGGCACGGACCGAGTCGCGCGACGTGGGGCGCCATTTCCTATAGCCCTCTGTCGTTGAAGAGACGACGATCACGGTAGAAGAGTTGAACAGCTGAATATTCCCAAAAACTTATGATCATGAGAACCAGAGCCGCCCTTACAAAAGCAGCCTCCGCGCAGATTCCCGCGAGTGACTATATCCCGCTGGGCACGGCGATCACGCCCACCGTCATCACATTGACCGGTGGCGAGTACCTGGCCTGTTGGAAACTGGAGGGGATCACGTTCGAAACAGCCGACCGATCCGAGGTGCTGCTGCGCAAAGAAGCGCTGCACCAGTTTCTCCGATCCTTAGGCGGCGGTTCCTTCGCCGTCTGGTCGCATAAAATTCGGCGGGTCGTCACTGAGCGGTTGCATGGCACTTCCCCCAATCCGTTCTGCCAACACCTGACCGACCGCTACTATCGGTCGTTTGCTCAGCACCGACAAATGGCGACGGAGTTGTACCTGTCCCTGCTCTACCGACCGTTTCCTTCCAAGGTCGCAAGCTTCTTCACTCGCATGGGCACACGCACCCTGGCCCAACGACGAGAACAGGAAACCGGACAGCTGACCATCCTGGAGGACATGGGCAAACAGCTCGAAGCGAGTCTGAGTCGCTATGGGCCCACCCGCCTCGGCACCTATACGAAACAGGACATCCTGTACTCCGACCAGCTGGCCTTTCTGAGCTATCTCATCAATGGAGTCTGGGAGGAAATCCCCCTCCGCCGGGCGCCGCTGGCCTCGTACCTCCCCACTTCACGCCTGCACTTCGGCGACCGGACGGGCATGATGGAAATTTGGCACCCGCGTGAGAAGAAATTCGCCGGGTTTCTCGACATGCAGGAATATCCGCCGTTCTCCGAGCCGGGGATGAACAACGGCCTGCTCTATAGCGACGCCGAGTACATCGAGACCCAGAGCTTCTCGTGCCTCAACAAACGCGCAGCCCTCAAATCGCTCGCCACCCAGAAAGGGCATTTGATCGCGTCGGAAGACGCGGCGACGCGCGAGATCGAACAGATGGACCAGGCCGCGGACGATCTGCAGAGCGGACTCATCGATCTGGGCCAGTACCATTACAGCCTGGCGATCTTTGGCAATACGATGGAATCGGTCAGCACCGCGCTCGCCGACGCCCGGGCCGTCTTTCAGGATGGGCCTGGGTTCAAGATGGCACGCGTGGATGTGATCCCCGAATGTGCCTGGTTCGCGCAGATCCCGGGCAACTGGAGTCTGCGTCCGCGCGAAGCCGTCATCACGAGTCGGAACTTTGTCTGCCTCAGTCCCTTTCACAACTTTGCCCGTGGCAAACGAGCGGGCAATCCCTGGGGCGAAGCCCTCGCCCTGTTCAAGACACCCAGCGGGCAGCCCTACTATTTCAATTTCCACGTATCCCCAGAGGATCGGGATTCACGCGACGAAAAGTATCCGGGCAACACCTTTATCTGCGGCAGCACTGGTGTGGGCAAGACTGCGCTCGAGCTGTCCTTGTTGGCCTTTGCGACCAAGTACCAGGGGCTCCGCTGCGTGGTCTTCGACAAAGACCGCGGCGCGGAGATCGGAATCCGGGCCATGGGTGGGACGTATCAGTCCCTGAAACGCGGAATGCCGACCGGCTTCAACCCCTTACAGCTCGAACCGAACCCCAACAACTGGCAATTCTGCGAACAACTCGTGGCCCAACTCGTGAAGCAGCCCGGCGACGAGATACCCCTGCTCTCTTCGAAGGAACAGACCGAGATCAGCCATGCCGTGCGGACGGTGATGAGTGAAGCGGTCTCCCCGGACCTGCGTTCTTTGTCCCTCCTCCGCCAGAACCTGCCTGCTACCGGCGACCAGAGTGTGCGGGCACGGTTGAAGCGATGGACCCGCGGTCACGCGCTGGGTTGGGCCTTCGACAATCCAACAGATTCCCACGAGATCAGCGAGGCACGATTATTCGGCTACGACTATACGGACTTTCTGGATGATCCCGAGGTTCGCACCCCGATCATGGCCTATCTGCTCCATCTTACCGAACGGCTGATCACGGGCGAGCCCTTCATCTATGTCATGGAAGAATTCTGGAAGCCGCTGCAAGACCCCCTGTTCGCGGACTTCGCCTTCAACAAGCAGAAGACCATCCGCAAACAATCCGGCCTAGGCGTCTTTGTGACGCAATCACCCTCCGACGTGCTGCAACACCCCATTGGTAAAACCATGGTTGAACAGAGCGTGACCCAGATCTTCTTGCCCAATCCTCGCGCCGACCATGATGACTACGTCCAGGGGTTCAAAGTCACGGAGGCGGAATTTCACATCATCAAAAGTCTCGGAGAGGCGAGCCGTCTGTTTCTGGTGAAGCAGGGCCACAGCTCGGCGATCGTGCAATTCGACCTGGGTGGCATGACGGATCTGTTGAACGTCCTCTCTGGCACGACGGACAACGTGGCGTTGCTGGACCAGATCAGAGCCGACGTGGGCGACGATCCCACAGACTGGCTCCCTCTATTCCATGAACGCATCGCGGCGCGGAAACGTCTCCGGCACGAGAATGGAAGAGGAGAAGCGTAGAGAAATCCCATGGGCATGGCGACCTACATCGAACAGTCGGTGAACAATGCGTTGGACCACTATGTCGTGACCTCCAGCGATGCCGTCATCGGAGTGCTCACGCCGGTCGCTGTGACCGCCATGACGCTCTATGTGATGTGGACCGGCTTTCAAGTCATGCGCGGCGACGTGCAGGAACCGGTCACCGCGCTCGTCTGGCGCTGGTTTCGCGTGGCGCTCATCACCGGGCTGACGTTGAACGGGCCACAGTATCGGAGTCTCGTGAAGGAAGGGTTGGACGGGATTCAAGAAGCCTTCGCGTCCGCCTTCGGCGGAGTCCTCTCGATGGGAGGGACGATCGACCAGATGGCGGACCCCTTCACAACACTCATGGAAACGCTCTTCACCGAAGCGAGTTCCGGATTGGTCCCGCAATTCTCACTCTTCATCGCGGGAGCAATCTGCGCGACGGCGTCGATCGTGATGGCCTTCGTCGCGATGGGACTCTTTCTCGTGGCCAAAGTGAGCCTCGCCCTGCTGCTGTCGGTCGGGCCGGCCTTCATCTTCTGCGCGATGTTTCCGGTGACGCAGCGCTATGCGGAGAATTGGCTGTCCAGCGCGCTCGTCGCCGTCTTCACCAACATCCTCATCATGGCGGTCATCACGTTTCTCGCGAGCCTCCTGCGGAATGCCTGCTTGCATGTCCTGCAAGCCTATTCAACCACCTCGATCCTGGCAGATGTCGTCGGCCTGCTGTTCCTCTCCATTACCGCCGCCTATGTCTTGCTCCACGTCGCGTCCCTTGGGGCAAGTTTGGCCGGTGGCCTCTCGTTGGGGAACCCAGGCGGAGACGCCACCAGGAGTGGAATGCTGCTCCTGCAAAGCGTCACGTCGGGTTTGAGTCGGTTGGTCCCGTTGGCCCTGGCCTCCACCGGCGGGTCGCTGAGTGGGCCCCGAACCGGGGCGGCCCGCCTGCTGAGCACGCTCTCGGCCGGGAAGCCCCAGCCAGGAAGCGACCTCTATCAACGGGCCTCGTTAGAACGGTTACGCAACAGCGTCTCGGGAAAGGAGTAACGCATGTCCTGCATGAAACGAACAGTGATCGCGATCAGCTTGGCCCTGATGATCGTAGTAAGTCCAACATCAAAAGGACAAGCCGGAGGAATTCCCGTCATCGACACGGCCAATCTCGTGCAATCCATCGTGCAGGCCCTGGCCTGGATACAACAGTTCCAGCAGATGCAGCAACAAATCCTCCAAGCCGACCAGCAGATTCACGCGATCATGGGCTCCCGCAACATGGGCAGCCTCATGAACAACCTCACCCTCGCCGGGGTCGTCCCATCCGACGTCAACGCCGTCTACCATGCCATTCGATCCGGCGGAGTCCAGGGCTTGACCGCAGCGGCGCAGATCATTCGTCACAACCGCATGATCTACAACTGCGAGGGCAAAACCGGCGATGCCCTGAGGATCTGTCAAAACATGCTGAACCAGACGCCACAAAGTCAGGCCTACTACGCGAACACCTATCAAATGTTGCTCGGACGAATGCAACAGATCCGGGCCTTGACGACCCGCATCAACCAGACCGAGGACGAAAAAGGGATTCTGGAACTCAATGGCCGGATCGCCGCGGAGCAGGCGCAGGTGAGCAACGACACGAATCGCATTCTGACGATGAAATCGATGATCGAGGCGGAAGAAAAAGCCGCACAACAGGAACAGCAGGAACGTGTCCTGAAAATGTTGGCCCCTGGCACGGCGCGGACCTTCAATCACATGGCCCCCTGGACGCCGTAACTCTATTGAACAGACAGAGGACAGCAAAATGGGAACGATGACGGAGAAGCAGACGGAGCCTTCACTCGTGAATGTCACGGACGAACCGCAATTTTTTGACCAGGGCCGCGACTGGGATACTGACTGGCGGCTGCGATTGGAGGCGTCGGAGCGAAAGGCCTGGTGGGTCGCGGGCACGGCCTGCGCCCTGGCGGTGACCTTGGGAATAGGACTCGCCTGTATCGCTCCGTTCAAAACCACCGTGCCCTATGTCTTCGCGATTGATCGCGCCACCGGCAACGTGGAGCTGGTGAGCGCGGCGGATGATCGCACCGTGTTGGGGTATCAAGAATTGCTCGATAAACATTGGACGCAAAAATACGTGATCGCGCGGGAGTCCTACTCATACCGGCTGCTCCAAGCCGACTACGACCAGGTCCTGGCGATGAGTACGAATGAGATCGGTCGCGATTACGCGAGCCTCTTTGACGGCGTGCACGCCCGCGATAAGCAACTGGGAACTGGCATCGAATGGCGGGTGAACGTCTTGAGTGTCACCGTCCACAACGATGCGATTGGACCGAAGGCCACGGTGCGGTTCGAAAAGACGGTGAAGCGGACCGACGCTCACAGCGGTGAGCCACCGCAGTATTTCATCGCGACGGTCTCCTTCGAGTACCGCCACACGATGAAAGGGCAGGAAAAGGATCTGATCCAGAACCCGCTCGGCTACAAAGTGACGGGCTATCGGGTGGACGCGGAAATCGGGACGATCACGCCACCGACATCGGTCCTATCGATGGCCGAGAAGAAATAGGGAGGGTCTGACCATGCAGACTATGAAGAAGCACACAGGGTCGATCACGGCATGGATCGCCGTCGTCCTCCTCTGTTCAGGCGCCTCATCGGACGCGGCGGAGATTCCGGCGCCGGGCGAGGGAGATCAACGAGTCCGTTACGTGACGTATCAGAAGGACGAAGTGACCAAAGTAACAGTCCGCCGTGGTGTCGTCACACGCATTGTACTGGGAGACGACGAACGCATCGTCATCGCCGGTAGCGGCTTTCTCGCGGACTGTGCGAAGCCGGACGCGGAATGGTGCATCAGGGCCGATGTCGGGACCAATCAGGTCTGGGTGAAGCCCAAGGACCATGCGACGCACAACAATCTGGAAATTCGCACGGACAAGCGGGACTACAGTCTGGAGTTCACCATCGTGGGAGACGGTCGAGTCGGACGGAAGCAGCACGCCGGGCAGGGACAACACGGAAAGGATGAGCCGATGTACCGTGTGATCTTCCGACATCCGCTGGTTCCGCCACACCCAGCCGCCATGACGGCGATGCAAGCCTCGGTCCATCGCGCAAAACAAATGCGCGACAAGGCCGACCTCCTCCACGAGCGGCTGGACTCCTTTACGCCCGAACCGCGCAATTGGTCCTACTCGATGGAAGTGCTTCCGGGAGGTGACGATATTACCCCGGCCCTCGTGTTCGATGACGGCCGCTTCACCTATTTTTTGTTCCCTCCCAATCGCGAGATCCCCGCCATCTTCTACTTCTCACCGTTGGGTGAAGAAACCCGCATCAATTTCCACATGGAGAAGGACCTCGCCGTCGTGCAACGGATGGGACGGCGGTTTGTGTTGCGTTTGGGCGATGCCGTGGTCGGCATCTGGAATGACGCCTACGACAAGACCGGGGTGCCCACTATCGAGGGAACTACCGTCTCGGGGATTACTAGGACGCTACGCTGAGAAACACAAAAATGGAACAACCACAAGAGTCGAGCAAGCGAACAAAGCAAAAGCCTCCCATCGTCGATGGAATTGTGTCGGTCAACCACCAGGCCGATGGAAGAAACGAGACAGCCGCGCGCGTGGCGTTTCTGGTCGTGATGGCCATCGTGCTCGTGGTGGGACTTGTCTTTGCAGCAAACACCTATAGCGCGAAGCGAAAGGCGGACGCCACACAGGAAGAACAGGCTGCGAAGGTGGAGAACAAACCGGCGCAGGTCGGACTCAAGCGGGTCTTCGAGACCGATCCCCTACCACCTCACACAACCGCATTGGTCCGGTCTACCAGCCAGTCACCTGTCGCGTCTGCCGACCGTGCGATGAAGTCGCCCCGCGACAGAGGCATCGATGACGGAAGCCGACCAATGGCACTTGGTCCCGACCAGACACAAGGCAACCCGTCACTCGGCAGACATTCGTCCAGTCGGTTCGGTGGGGAGGTCCTTGTGACGAACTCCCCTGCTTCAGACAGTCCTCGGACTCCACAAGCGGGAACCGGACCAGACGCGGCCCTCTCCTTGGTACGCGAGCTCCTCAACGGCGCGAGACAGCCGGATATGGGGTCCGGGAGCATGCTGGGCGGACCAGCGATGCCTGTCAGCACGACGACAGACACAGGAAGCTCGACGCCATCATCGGTTGGGTATATGGGCGGACCCAGCGGCCCTTCGATTGGCGTGACGAGCGTCGGTCTCGCGGCGCCACCCGGTCCTCCGGCCAGCGGAGCCGGTCCCATCGGTGGGCTCCTGACGCCATCGGAGACCCCAAAAGTCCAAGCCGGTCTCTTGGGTGATCGCAATCTCATCTTGCCGAAAGGCAGAACGATCGATTGCGCCTTGACCGTGCGGGTCATCAATGAAGTCGCCGGCATGGCGACCTGTGTGGTGAACAGCGATGTGTACAGCGACAACGGTCGCGTTGTCCTCTTGGAGCGAGGATCGGAAGCGGTCGGCGAATATGCAGCGACGATGGCACAGGGCCAGCGCCGCCTCTTTCTCCTCTGGACGAGGGTCAAGACTCCGACAGGCGTGGTGATCAATCTGAACTCGCCTGCCGCCGACGCGCTCGGTACCTCAGGGCTAGTCGGGGTCGTCGACAACCATTGGTGGGACCGGCTGGGTGCGGCCTTTCTCCTCTCACTTGTGCAGGACGGGATCGGCTTGGCCACCGCAACGCAGGCCGGGGGCGGGGGCGCGCAGAGTCTCGGGATCTATCAACATTCCGCCACGACGGGGAACCGCATGGCGGAACTCATTCTCCAATCCACCATCAACATCAAACCCACGCTCTACAAGAATCAGGGCGACCGCGGGACCATCTTCGTCGCGCGGGATTTGGATTTCAGCACCGTCTATGAACTGCACCCCCACTGACCTACTCGCGCACGACACGATGGTGCGCGAGTTGTTGCGACCTTTGCTGCAGTACCTCGCGCTTCCCGGGGCGACCGAGATCGTCGTCAATCGGCCCCAGGAAGTCTATATCGAGGTCGGCGCAGCCTGGCAGCATCACCGCTCACCGGACCTGACCCTGGATCGACTCACCGCGCTCGCCACGGCTATCGCGACGGCGACCGAGCAAGAGGTAGGACCGCACCACCCGATCCTCTCGGCCATGTTGCCGGATGGGGAACGGGTGCAAATCGTGCTGCCGCCCGCGGTGGAACTGGGAACCATCTCCATCTCAATCCGACGCCCCAGCGCCTGGATCAAGACACTGGAGGAATATGAAACAGAAGGAGCCTTCAACCGTTATGTCTGGGCCAAGGCGGCGACGCTGGATGATCGTACCGCCGAGCTCGATCCGATCGAACGACAGCTCGTGCAGTATCTGACCAATCGTCAGTTGGGCCGGTTCATTCGGGCGGCGGTGCTGGCGAAGAAGAACATTGCCGTCGTGGGAGACACAGGCTCAGGAAAAACCACCCTGATGAAATCGATCTGTCAGGCGATCCCGGAGCAGGAACGGCTCATCACAATTGAAGATGTGCGCGAACTGTTGCTCCCCCAGCACGGCAACCGGGTGCATCTCTTGTACGCCAAAGGAGGACAGGGAGCGGCAAGCATCACTCCGTCCGAGTTGATTGCTTCCACGCTTCGCATGAAGCCGGACCGGGTGCTCCTCGCCGAGTTGCGCGGCGGAGAAGCCTTCGACTTCCTCAAACTCCTCACCACCGGCCACAGTGGATCGATTACCTCCTACCACGCGGAGTCCTGTGCCCTTGCAGCCGAACGCTATGTCTTCATGTGCAAAGAGCATGAGCAGGCGGCGACCTACGATGTGCCGACCCTGAAGCGTCTGGTGGCCTTGACCATCGACGTGATCCTCCATGTGGTGGCGCAGAATCACCACGACGAAGACGGACGGCCCATCAGAAAAGACCGCTACGTGGCAGAAGTTCACTATGACCCGATCGCGAAACTCGTGGCGCGATTCGGGGAAGCCACCCTGGTGAGGGCGTAGAGGAACCGATGTCACGCAAGAGCATGCGCATCGCGGTGGCCTTGTTGCTCTATCTCCCACTCGGGCTCTGCGGAGCGGATGCCCTCGCCGGAGCCGTCTTCACACTCGCCAACAAACAGATGCCCGCAGATCTCTCCCTAACCAGCTGGCCAGACTCCTGGCGAATCTATAGTGGAGATCCGATTCAGCGGAAGCGGCTGCAATTGTCCGCCGCAGTCGGCGGATTCGTCGGATTCGGTCTCCCGGCGCTGCTGCTGGTGTCCCTGACCAGCCAGAAGAAACCGCTCCATGGCGAGGCACGATTTGCGTCTCATGATGAAATTCAACAGGCCGGGCTCTATGGAGAGCGCGGCGTGATCGTGGGAAAGGTAGGGCGGCGGTACTTGGTCTATGGGGGCCAGGAATTCGTGTTGTTGGCGGCACCGACCAGATCGGGCAAAGGCGTGAGCATCGTACTCCCGAACCTGCTCCACTACGATGAGTCGGTCGTGGTCCTGGACATCAAGATGGAGAACTTCGCGTACACGTCGAAGTTCCGACAGACGCACGGACACCAGGTCTACCTGTTCAATCCCTTTGGCGCGGACGGCCAGACCCATCGCTGGAACCCATTGGATGCGGTCGATCGAGACCTGAATCGCCGCGTGGGCGAAATCCAAGCCATCGGGCAGGTGCTCTATCCGACAGAACAAGTGAAGGATGCTTTCTGGAACGAGTCCGCCCGTAACCTCTTTCTCGGACTGACTCTCTCGATTATGGAGACTCCCTCATTACCCTGCAGTCTCGGGGAAGTGCTCCGCCAGGCCTCCGGCAAGGGTCAGCCCATCAAGGAGTATCTACAAGATCTCATCACCACCAGGGCCAAGAGTGACGCCCCGCTGAGCGACGACTGCACGGCGGCCCTCCAGCGGTTCTGCGCAACTAGCGACAATACCATGGCGAGCATTCTCGCGACCCTGACGGCTCCGCTCACCATCTTCAGTAATCCCATCGTCGATGCGGCGACGAGCGCGACAGACTTCGACATGACACAGGTGCGCGCACAGCGGATGTCGATCTATGTCGGCATCCCCGCCAATCGGCTGAGCGACGCGGCGCTGCTGGTCAACCTGTTCTTCTCACAACTGATTCATCACAACACCATCGACTTGCCCGCGACGAATCCCCGCTTGAGGCACCAGTGCCTCGTGATCCTGGACGAGTTCCCCGCCATCGGGCGGGTCAACATTCTGACCAAAGCCGTCGGCTTCATGGCCGGCTACAATCTGCGTCTGCTCCCGATCATTCAAAGCCTCTCGCAGCTCGAATCGGTCTATGGTGAAAGGGACGCGCGCACCTTCGTCACGAACCATGCCTGCCAGATCCTGTTTGCGCCTCGCGAACAACGAGACGCGCAGTACTATTCCCAGATGCTCGGCACCTATACGGCCGAGGCGCTCTCGACCGGAACGAGCCGACCACTCGCTTGGGGCAACGGCCAACAGGCCTCATCCAGCTCCACCCGGTCGGAACAGGCAAGACCTCTGCTCCTGCCACAGGAAGTGAAGGAACTCGGGGACCAGCGAGCGATCATCAACCTGATGCATACGAAGCCGATTCTCTGCGACAAGGCCAAGTTCTATGCCGATCCGGTCTTCATCGATCGGTTGAAGCGCATCAGTCCGTCCCTCGCGTTGGTCGGGAAGCGGATGCCGACCCAAGCTGAACTCGAAGAGGCGGCGTTCGTACGCCGGGAGCTGTCCGTGGAGATTCCCAGGCTCGACCTGGACCTCCATCGCGCCAAAGTTGAACGACGGGTGCGCCCTGTCCAACCGGATGAGCCGATCGACCTCTCGAAGCTGGCGATGGACCTCACCACCCTGCCGCCGGTGGTTTCGCGTGAACCGCCGACGCTCGAAGAGGTGAATGGATTGGTCGATGCCTTTGTCGCCCAGCTGCAATGGACCGACAAGGTCGACGACGACATCTCAGAGAAGATGAGTCCAGTGAGCGAAGAAGGAAAAGCCCAGAGAACAGAGAGAAACGTTGATCGATCCTTGGCGGATCGAGACAGAGAGGAGAGGGACGTATGATGACATCTGTGAAACGACAGGCACGACTTCAGGGGCTTGTGATCCTCATCGCCTGCACCGCGACGCTGGCTTGTGTGCAGAAGCCAGTCGTGCCATCCGGTGCGGCTCGCGTGCCCATCAACAGCGATGACATGATCCAGCAGTACCGCGAACGGGTGAAGAACGACCAGCGTGAGAAGCAGGAGCGGAGTCTCCTCACCAGGCAGATAGACAGCCTCACGCAACAGGTCCAAGAGTTGAGTGCGGCACTGACCCTCATGCAACTCAACCAGCAAGAATTAACCAAAGGTAAATCTCGATCCGGCCTCACGATCACAAGGACAGCTGTCACGATCCCTCCTGTTTCACCAGAACCGAAAGGCCCACCGACGAACGCGAGTGTATCACCTGACAGCAATACGTCTCCGACTGCGTCTGATCAGAGCCTGTCACGAACGGAGACAATACAGAGTGAAGAGGAGCGATCGACTTCGGTGGGCCCAGCCTGCAGCATCGGACCATCAGCAACGCCATCCCCCTCCCCTCCGTCTCCGATAGACAAAGAGCAGATCAATTCATGGAGACCGCGAGTTGTTGAATTGAGTGAACGGGAACAGGTTGAACTACACCGCCACAGTGTTATCTTCCGGGTGTCGGAACAGACAGGTCGGTCTGAGTTTCGTCCCAGCAAGCCTCTGCAATCCCACCTACAACAGATCCTGAAACGTGGGCCTTGCCTGCATGTGCGTGGGTACACGGACGGCAACTCAGATCGGTGGATTGAACGTGAGACAGCCAAGCAGCGGGCGTACAAGGCCCGGGCCTATCTCATCGCGCAGGGTTATCACCCGAACCACATCGAAATCACCATCGTCCCGATCGGGCAACATGTGGCCGACAATGCGACGAAGAAAGGTCGGGCAAAGAACCGCCGGGTGGAGATTGAAGTGAAGGAGCACAATCCGGCTGCCATCTGGCCGCAGTGGTACGGATAGCAGAGAGGAAGGGACAGAATGAATGAAATAGGAGTGGGCGAAGAACCAGCAACCAAGCGGACCGACGAGCCGACGCCTGCGGAAGGAACTCAGGCTGAGGGTGCTGAACAACCACGACTGAATCAGCGTCATGACGCCGCCGAATCCTTGCGGAAGCGGTTCATCGAATCCGGCGAGCAATTCTATTACCGCACGGCGCCCGGTGAACCGACGAAGATCGCGTTTAGTGATCATGGGAGGCGGCTGGTCACGGAACATGACGATCCAAGCGTCATTCAGGGAATGGTGCTCCGGGCCAAGGCCAAGGGCTGGACTACCGTGCGGGTGAACGGCACCCCTGAGTTCAAAACAGAAGCGTGGGTGCAAGCGACGATCGCCGGACTCGATGTGGAGGGCTATACCCCGCGTGGAATCGACTTGGCGCGAGCGGAAGACCGCAGGGATCACCGCCCGGTTCGTGGCCAGACGGTACAGCAGCCTGTCGATCGCGAGGCGTCACATGATCGAACGACAGATGGTCATGTCAGAAAGCCGGACAAGACTTTGAGTCCCAGCCAACAGGTTGCGGCGGCCACGCTTGAAGCGATTCTGAAAGCGCGGGGAGATTCTCCCACTATGATCGCCGCGGCCGTCGAGAAAGCGAAGGCGCGCCTGCAGGGCGAACGAGTTGTGGTGGGTACCATCGTGGACCATGGTATCGACCATTACAACCATGATGTCCAGAATGCCAAGAGTTATTTTGTGAAGGTGGCGACAGACCGTGGTGAACGAGAGATCTGGGGCGTCGACCTGAGCCGCGCCTGTGAACAGGGGAAGGTGCAGCGAGGTGACGCGGTGGCACTGGTGCAACAGGCGCATGAGCCCGTGACCGTCACGGTTCCGCTCAGAGATGAATCCGGCGCATCGATTGGCACGGCACCACAACCAGCGACTCGCAATCGCTGGGAGGTCATTAAAATGGATTCCCTCGGGCACCGCGAACAGCATCAATTGAAGGAGAGAGCACGCGTCGGCACCCAGGAACCGGTCGTGCCTCGGTACGATCACACAGCCGCTCGGACCGATCGCACGTCGACGGTCACACGGAGCCCTGCCTTGGAGCGGACCAGAGGTGGCCGGTGACTCCTGTCGTCGAGAACAGATCCCAGGATCGTATGGAGGTGAACCCATGAAGTGGTGGAAGAGAAGCAACTGGATCGTGATCCTAGTGGGAGTGGGCCTCCTCGTTATAGCCCACGATTCGCCGGCCCAAACGACGCCGAAGCCATCCTTCTTGGAAGGCGACGTCAGGCTGGCCTGTGAATGTCTGCTATGCTTAGCAGCGGGCCCACAGGCGCCGAAAGAATGCCAAGCCGCATTAACAAAGTACTATATGATCCAGGCAGGGAGCCCCTTCAAAACCATGGTCATGCGAAGAAACTTCCTACAGCTCTGCCCCAAGCAATAGTCCATTCAACAGGACTTCTAGACATCGGCACGGCTCCTCCGGACGTGTGCCTCGGAGTAGCCCCCGCCAAGGACAAGCTTCGCCCCAAGATGCCCACTTTTGTACGCTGACGCTACTGATGAATGATAACTTAGTTTTAAATATGGCCTTATTTATCATGCATTAGTACTACTCACACTATACTCTCCCCTCTTACGTAGAACGTTTCCTACCTCAAGGGAATAGTCTCAAAACCTGACCTTCCTCATAACTACCACGGCGCCACGCGCCTTCTGCGTCTTCTGTACGGTCAACCAGTCGGAGCAGAGGGGCGCTCGTGTGGCGCGATGATTCCCGAGTCAACACGTATCGGAGGAAAGGAAGGACACACATTATGCAGAAAGATCGATTGGCGACGCTCACGATGGATATTGTTGTGAACCATCCGACCAAACGCGCAGCCCTCGACGCCGTCCATTCGAGGCTCAGTCCTTGGGCACAGGCCGAGTGGGACTGCGCAAGTGATGGCGTGTCCATCACCGAACGAGCATCGCGCCTTGGTCACTCGATCCGGGAACAGCGTCGCTGCGACGAGAGTCTGATCGAACACATCTTCGCTGCCCTTAATGGACGAACCTTCGTGGTCCTCGATGCCACCTATTGCTTCATGACGCAACGGATGCTGGATCGGAGGACGGGACGACGAATCCCCCCTGACGCAGTGCGACGCTTTGCCGCGCAGCCCATTGGGAGTCTGCTCCTCAGTGCCCGTGCGCATAAGGATCTGAAACAGCGAGGCGTTAACACGATCAGCGATCTTTTGCCCCATGCCTACGAATGGTTATCGCCAAAGCGCTTAGCACCGGGCAAACCGGTGATGAACGTGCGGCTATCAGTCCGACGTTGTCTGCGTATCTTGGGCGTGGAGATTGTCTTTCCCGAAATCAGACAGCGGGCGATCTATTGCCCCTGCTGTGCGCACACCGAGACGGATGTGATGAAGATCGTGGCATTGGCAGGGGTGTGAGCTGAGTGAAGAGGGATGCTCCTGTCGGCAGGATTTGAATGACAGACCCAGTGTACAGAATGAGGTCGTTCTGAATGACACCGGCACGGTCGTCGCGCTGCCGAGAAGCTGAGTCAGTTTCTTCGCAAACGCCTGAGGACTGTTCATTGTTCTTTTCCTTTGTTGAGATGACGGAAGCCCCCGGCGCGTGAGAGGAGGAGGCCACGCATCAACGGAAAAGGAGCAGGGAAGGACGCCGCCACCCAGCGGGCCGGAGGGCGCGAGGCGAAGGAATGACCGTGGAAGAACGACGCTCAAGACAGCGGCTCACGGGCATGATCGACGCAGCCCGCAGGTAGAAAGCGGGGGTGGGGGCGGCGACGGACATGCACAGGCAACAGATATCACGTCGCACGCATGTGGCGGGAGAAGTTCAACTACAGAGCAAATGGAAAAGCCAAGCACCGAAGGGCCAGGATGTCTGGCGGCAGAGGGAGGTCATGTATTTCAAAGTCAGGATCTGGAAGCGGTGCCAGACTTCGGAATGGCAATTACGGGAGGATACCTCGTCATTATAGCCCGTATTAGGGATATGTTCTTTAGTTACCGGACGAGAAAGACCTAAATCAGGCGGTTACAACTTGGACCACACTACAGCCACTGCCAACCGGAGTAACCTCCACCTTTACTGCGATTCGTTCCTTCATCTCCTCGACATGGCTAATAACACCGACTTGCCGACCTGTTGCTTGAAGTTGTTCTAGGACAGAGACGGCCATCGCGAGACTATTGCTATCTAGTGCACCGAATCCTTCGTCAATAAACAAGCTTTCAACCTTAATCCCGCGATTCGACGACATGCTGGCGAGTCCGAGTGCTAGAGAAAGGCTAACCAGAAATCTTTCACCACCCGAAAGGTTATGAACACCGCGAACCTCATCAGCCATGTTGCGATCGATGACCTGTAATACAAGATCGCTGCCCGGTGCTCGTTGTAGCTCATACCGAGGGTGTAAATTGTTCAGATGTCGGTTTGCCAAATGAATGAGATGATTTAATGTCAGAGATTGAGCGAATCGCCGAAATTTGGTGCCGTCAGCTGAACCGATGAGATCGTCAAGCTGTCCCCATACACGTGCCTGCTGTTGTCGCACATGAAGAGCGGCTTCGATTTTCCCTGTTCTTGAACGCGCTTGGTCGTCACCCAGGAGAACTGAGATTGCTTCCACATATGCCTCTGATGCCTTGCTATGCTGCGCCTCTATCTCCTTAAGGGCCGTAGCGATTTCTTCTCGAGTTTGTGTCGGGTGATCAGTGGCTTCGTGCTCCTTAGCAGACTGCTGTCTCTCAAGGAGAGTTGCCCTTGCTGCCGCGACGGCTTCTCGAAGGGTATCGAGACGAACCTGTTCCGCTACAACCCATGCCTCACCTTTGGCGATTGCGGATTCGGCTTGCGACCTACTAATGTTATTGACCAGGAGTTTTCCTGTGAGCAAAGCTTCTGCCGATTCATGGTCGAATCTTGCTGCCTCAGCGGTCTTACGAGCGGCAAGGGCATTTGACGACATCCCTGCAGCAATCTGCTCAGCCATGGACTTCTTGTGCTCGGCTTCGTTCCAGAGTTTTTCTGTGGCTTCCCACCGCTTTCTGTATTCAGTCCGAACCTCTCCGACGGGC
>WBZO01001184.1_pt1 | contig 43262 bp, 22 predicted proteins | sample 5204261 | NCBI WGS metagenome assembly WBZO01 (sample SAMN12412400, study PRJNA552823) | activated sludge metagenome | isolation source: activated sludge from anammox sidestream of wastewater treatment plant... | place: USA: North Carolina | collected 2017-09
CTCTCCACAATTCTGAGAGCCTTCCCAGGTGGCACTGACTGCGCGGGTGTTGAGCAGGTCGCCATTGCGGGGAGTGAGAAAGAGTGGGACCGGAGGAACCTTGACCAGGATGCGCCTGGTTGTGGAAGGGGCCTGGCGGTTTCCAGCCTCATCGACAGCAGCCAGCGAGATGAGGTGGCTGCCATTGACCAGGCCAACCAGCTCATGACTGGTCGCATTGTTAACCCGGACCGGTTCGGCTTCATCCAGCTGAATCTGGTAACGGAGTTCTTCGGGGAGGGTGTAATTGTCTTTTCCCTGCCAGCTCAACTTCAGGTTTGGCACCAGAAGTTCGCGGGGAATCTCTGTGGTCAGTTCAGTGACAGGGGCTTCATCATCGGTGCGGTTGAACAGCAGCTGGCGGTTTGCTGTGGTTTGGACCCGGTAGAAAGTGCCACGATCCTCGAGAACCGAGGGCGGAATGGGGGGAGGTGTGGCAATCTCGCTGACCCGCCAGTTCACCCCATCATCATTCGGGGAATCCATCTGCTGAAAATCGACTCCATTCCTCATCCAGAGGACCATGGGCCAGCGTCCATTATGAACCAGTCGTGGAGCTGAGACGCGCCTGGCAAAAAAACTGCCGATCTTGGCCGCAGGCTCCCAGTAGGCCCCGGATGCCCTGCCACGCGCCAGCCAGAAGGTGTATTCCGATTCGCCCCCATCACGGGACCGTTCAACCAGAACGATCATGAACATGCGCCCATCCATCTGCCATGCCAGCATCCCACGGATCGGATCGGAATCGCTGAAAATGACCTCTGAGGTGGACCAGTTCTGGCCACGGTCAACAGAAACAAACTGCTGGACTTCATAACGCTGAAGCCTGTTGACAGCCACATAGACCAGCATGCTGTCTCCATCGGAAAGCAGCTCATGAGTCACGGATTGGATGCCGCTGGCCTCGACAGCCATTTTGGGGCGTGACCAGGAGTATCCCTGATCGGTGCTGCGGGTGCAGTAAATCCCACTGACCTGGGGATCGTTATCCGCAGAACCTCGAAAAGTGACGTTGATGCTGCCATCGGTCAATATCACAACCCGGGCTTCGGTTGCGCCATACCCGGGAGGCAATACATTTCTTTCTGCGGACCAGTTCTGGGTAGTCTGGGAAAACACTGAAGTGCTGAACAGAACGATTCCCCACACTGAAAGAATTTTCAGCATGTGCATGGTCGTGGGAATTCCTTTCCTACTGGAAAATACCGGTGTTGGTGCAATCTATTCATCGTACGGTTTTCAGAACACCTGTTCCTGGGTTCACCGAAAACTCGATCATCCGATGAAAAACCACCTTACATACCAAACGTTAGGAGTTTCGGGAAGGAGTGTCAACTTTAGGTCAGGGACCCGCTCCCGGTCACATGGAAATATCCGGTTAAAAATCAGCGAAATATCCGATGGGAAAAAGGCTCTTTCACTCCTTTTTAGGAGAGCTTCCTGAAATCTTTTCCGATACCCTCTGGACTACGACATAGAGCATGGGGACGAACAGGATTCCGATGATCGAGGCCATGAGCATCCCTCCAAAAACCGCTGTTCCAATACTGGCGCGGGCATTGGCTCCAGCGCCATGTGCTTTGACCAGTGGGATCACCCCGAGAATGAATGCAAATGCAGTCATCATAATCGGGCGAAAGCGCAACTTCGCTCCCTCCATTGCAGCCTCAGCGAGGCCCATCCCCGCTCTTTCGTATTTTTCCTTGGCAAATTCCACAATCAGAATTGCATTTTTAGCCGCCAGCCCCATGAGTGTCACAATACCGATCTGGACATAGACATCATTGATGAACCCGCGCCAGGCGACAAACAGGAATGCGCCAAAAACGCCGATCGGCAACCCAAACAGCACCGAAAACGGCACCGCCCAACTCTCGTATTGAGCGGCCAGCACCAGAAAGACGAATATGAGCGCCATGCCGAAAATCAGCCCTTGAGAGCCGCCGGCCAGTTTTTCCTGGAACGCCACACCAGACCACTGGAAACCATACCCCTGAGGCAGCTCGGCAGCCGAGACCTCTTCCATCGCTTTCAAGGCATCACCCGAGGAATAGCCAGCGGCATTGGCGCCACTGATTTCCGCGGTACGGAACATATTGAAGCGCTGCAGAATGTCCGGTCCGGTGACCATCTCGACAGTGCTGAGTGTCGACATCGGAACCATGGAGCCATCGCCGGTGCGAAGGTAAATATCGCGGATATTGTCGGGAGTGCGGCGGAAATCCTGTTCAGCCTGGACCATGACCTTGTATGTTCGCCCAAACAGGTTGAAATCATTGACCTGCAGGCCACCCAGATAGATTTGAAGCCCCTGAAACACCTGATTGATGGGGATATCGAGGGTGCGGGCTTTATCCCGGTCGATATCCAGTTTGACCTGGGGGATGGTGGTGCGAAAGCCGGTGAAGAGACTGGCAACCTCGGGACGCTGCGAAGCGGTCTGAAGGAACTTACGGGCCACATCATCGAGTTCCCGGGGTGTTTTTCCACCTTTGTCCTGCAGTTCGTACTGGAAACCCCCGGCGCTCCCCAGGCCGGGAATGGGAGGAGGAGTGAAGACAATGCTGATGGCTTCCGGGTATGCGGCAAACCGCTTCCGCACATTCATCATGATATTTTTGATCTGTTCCTCTTCTGTGTGGCGCTCCTCCCAGGGTTTGAGCATGGCAATGATGGTCGAGTTGTTGGAGGTGTATGCGTTGGTCAGGAGGTTCAGTCCACCCATGGTAAGAACCTCTCCAATCCCATGCACCTCTTTGAGATCCGCCTCGGCGCGCCGCATGAGCGCATCGGTCCGTTCCATCGAAGCCCCATCCGGGAGGCTGAAGGCGATGAAGAAATACCCCTGGTCCTCATCCGGAACGAAACCGCCTGGCAGCTTCTGGAGCATCGCTCCCGCCCCATACCACAGCCCGATCAGCGCAATGAGCGCGATGACAACTCTGCGCAACAGGAAGCCAACACAGCTGAGATAACCTCCTGTCACCCTCTCAAAGACATGATTGAAGCCCTTCAGAAACATGCCAATCGGGCCCCTCATCGGCTTGCGCGGCCGCAGCAGCATGACGCACAGGGCCGGGGTCAGAGTCAAAGCGACCAGCGCTGAGAGAAGAACTGAAATCGAAAGCGTGATAGCGAACTGCTTGTAGAGCTGGCCGACAATTCCCCCCATGAAAGAAACCGGCACAAAAACCGCACACAGAACAAGGGCGATGGCGACCACCGGGCCGCTGACTTCCTCCATCGCCTTTTCTGTCGCTGCCAGAGGGGCAAGCCCATGCTGAATATGGTGTTCGACCGCCTCGACAACGACAATGGCATCATCGACGACAATTCCCACAGCCAGCACAACTCCCAGCATGGTCAGGGTGTTGATCGAAAATCCCAGCACCATGAATGCTCCAAATGTTCCAACGAGCGACACTGGAACCGCCAGCATCGGGATGAAAGTTGCACGGATGCTGCCGAGAAAGACAAACACAACGATGAGGACCAGGATGATCGCATCGCGCAGCGCCAGGAAGACCTCATGAATAGCCACCTTGACGAACTCGGTGCTGTCCAGCGATACCCTGTACTCAAGGCCGGGCGGGAAGCTTTCGGCAGTTTCTTCGAGGAGTTTGCGAATACTGTCGGCAGTCTGGATGGCATTTGCCCCCGGCAGCTGGTAAACAATGATGAGGGTCGAAGGGATTCCATCTTTGCGCCCGAAGCTGGTGTAGCTCTTTGCGGAAAGCTCGGCGTGTGAGACATCCTTCATGCGAAGAATCGACCCATCCGGCAGTGTCCGCACGATCATGTTTTCGAATTCTTCAGCATTGGTGAGGCGCCCCTTCACATTCACCGAGTACTGAAACTGAGTCCCGGCTGCGGCTGGCGGCTGCCCGACCTGGCCCGCTGCGGCGACAAGGTTCTGCTCCTGGATCACATTGGCGATGTCGGAACCGGTCAATCCCAGCTTGGCGAGCTTATCCGGCCGAACCCAGAAGCGCATGGCATAGTCGCGCTGGCCGACAATCATTGTGGACCCGACACCCGAGGTCCGAGCGATGGCATCCACCAGGTTGATCGAGGCATAATTTGAGAGAAAGGTTTCATCAAGGCTTTTATCGGGAGAATAAAGTGAAATAACCAGCAGCATGTCGGGGGATTTCTTTTTAACCGAAATGCCTGCTGCGACCGCTTCTTTGGGAAGCTTGGGCTGCGCTTTGTTGACCCGGTTGTTGATATCGACATTCGCGAGATCGAGGTTGGTCCCGACATTGAAGGTGCACTGGAGGAGGTAACGCCCATCGCTGGAGGATTTGGACGACATGTAGATCATATTCTCTGCGCCATTGACCTCTGCTTCGACATTCGTGGCGATGGACTGCTCTACTGTTTCCGCATTGGCACCGGGGTAATTAATTTCCACTTCGACAGTCGGCGGAGTGATCTGCGGGTATTGGGCAATCGGAAGGACCCCGATGCTGATGCCTCCGGCAATCAGGATCACCAGGGAGATGACAATGGCAAAAACCGGGCGATGGATAAAGAATTTAGCCATGGCCTAGTGTCCTTCTCCGCTGCCGGCCTTTTCTTCCGTGAGGGGTTTATCGGCAGGGGCAACAACCATGCCTGGCCTGACTTTCATCTGGCCTTCGACAATGACCTTTTCGCCGGCTGCCAATCCCCCGGTGATGATAAAGAATTGCTCGTGCCGGTCCCCGATGGTGATGGTCTTGAATGCCACCTTGTTCTCTGCATCGACAACATAAACCGTCTTGGCACTCTGCTGTTCGACAACCGCCTTCTGGGGAACCAGAAGCGCATTTTCCACCTGCTCGACAGCCACTCGCATTCGTGCAAACTGCCCGGGACGTATGAAAAATCCCGGGTTAGGAAACTCGGCAACAATCGAAAGAGTCCCTGTCTTCAGATCAACCGCGCGGTCAGCCATGATGAAGCGGCCTTTATGTGGATAAATTGAACCATCAGCGAGGATCATTTCAAATTCGGCCGTTCCACGGCCTGCTTCGGCTCGACGGGCCAGATTGAGATAATCGGCTTCGCTGATGCCCATGTAGACACGAATCGGATCGAGTGCCGATATGGTTGCGAGGAGTGTCGGCTCTCCTCTCCCCACCAGGTTTCCGGCATCCACCTGGCTCAAACCGATCAATCCATCAAATGGGGCGGAGATTGTGCAGTAGGACAGATCCAGAGTTGCCTGGGTGATATTTGCCCGGGCGATTTCCACCCCGGCAGAGGCCTGTTCGATATTGGCCTCTGAACTCAGACGGGCATTGGTGAGCTGGGCTTCCCTCGATTCCGCCTCAGCTCTGGCCGATTGTTCCCGGGCGGTGGCCGTTTCCAGATCCTGAGGAGTCTGAACTCCCTGCCTGGTCAAGGCTGTGGTGCGTTCAAGCTCTTTCTCCTCTCGAATCAGCCGTGCTCTGGCTTGAGCCAGCTCCGCCTCGGCCTGAAGAACGGTGACCTGCTTCTGGGCGAATGCCAGATCGGCTTCAGCCTTCTGCATTTTCGCTTGGGCTGATTGGAGGTTGGCCAGGAATGGAAGCGGATCGATTTTTATCAGGACCTGCCCTTTTTTAACCGGCTTTCCTTCCTCGTAAAGCTGCTCCAACAGGATGCCTTCCACCCGGGCACGAAGTTCCACGCTGGCGCTGGCATCAGTCCGGGCTGTCAGTTCACGATAGATCGGGACTGTTTTCTGCTCCACAGCTGCTACAACGACAGCTGGTGGTGGTGCGTTGGAGGCGGCGGGTGATTTGGACGCCTGCTGATCATGGGTGCAGCCGGATATCAGGCCAGTTGCTGCCAGGAGGATCAGGATTCGGTTGGAGGGGAAGATGCGCTTTCGCATGTTCGTCGTTTTAACACCTCGGTTTCAGAATATGCATGCCCCGGTTGATAACCCCCGAGGCGTTCCTGCCGGGACACTCTCGAAAAAAAGCAGAGAAAGCCCCTGTACATTCATTGAGTCATTCAGTCTCGTCAAGCACTAATTTGCCGTAAATCAATCCCGGGATTTGCCAATGATGGCAACACCATTGACAACTCTTTTTATCTCACTCCTTCGACCTCAATGAGGCACTTTCTGCTGCAACTGCAGCATCGGTTTGAGCCGCCTCAATTCCTTGAAAGTGGATAACCTTTCTCGATCCGCCAGAAATTCGGACCAACAGGAATCAGGGGGCGTCCATTTTCAGCCCCAGGCTTTCGCCCATACCCCATGAGAAGAATGAGATCCGAGCTGACAGCTGGGTCAGAATAGAAATAGGAATGGCCAACAAAACCTGGAGATCCTCTGGCATCGATCATCGCGGCGCTGCTGTTCTGCCCCAGGCGCCTTTTCAGGTCTGGAGGCAGCTCTCCAAAGGTCACCTTCCCGACCCTTTTTATGCCCCGAAAAAGCCAGGTCGAAAGGCCCAGCGCCCTGTCTTCCTCTGAGACATAGATGGTCATCTCTCCGACCTCGTATCCCAATCGATCCCCTAACATCCTCTGAGTGAAAACCTCGATGTCAAAATCGGGAGCAGCCAGCGTGAGATCGGAGATCTTGAGCGCTTCTTCCGGATTTTCTCCGGCGCTCCGGGCCTCGAGGATAACCTCCCGGAGGGCGCTGGTGAGAACATCCGTTCCCCGGCTGTGGGCGAGAAAGTGAATTTTTTCGATATCCGGGCAGGATGCGAGAAGCTGAATGAATTGTTTGAGATGGAGGAAGGTAAACTCACCCGACTCGCGGTCATAGTTGTACCCACGCAGGCTGCCCCGGCCCGCAGGCCAGGAATAAACCACCGGAAGCCCTTTCCTGCCGAGGAAGTGCCACAAATCCGCCATGACATAGACCGAATCTTCGAAGGTGTTGTTATAACCATGAACGAAGACAAAGGCTTCCTTGCATGCTGTTCCGGAAAGCCGCCGGGAAACTTCGCTGCGGAAGGCCTGGCTGGCCTGCTCATTTCTGGCAGCCACCGCCGGATCATCTTCAAAAGCCTCTCCACGCCTGATGAAGGGGAATGGAGTATCGGGGAATCTCCCAATCTCCCTGATGCTCTGAACAGTCAAAGGCATGGAAACATTTCTTTTCGCAAGACGACTGTTCTCTTCAACGACTGGCCAGGGCAGGTTTTCACCAATTTCAACGACACACCTCCCGAACGCCAGAGAACGTGATCTGAGGTAACCGTACTCCTGGCCACCACCCTTCCGTTCCACAGGAAGACGGTCTGTTGCATAGAGTATCTCGACACGGTTATTGCGTGCCTCAGCAGGACAGGCGATGAAAGGATCAAACCGCCTGTCAAGAAACAGGTTGGGGGTCTGGATCAATTGCCTCTGGCCACAACCCGGCTCCAGGATCGAAAATGCCGCAAGCAGCACAAGCCAGCCCGCCCGGCTCCAATGGGCAGGGTTTAAATGACAGCCAGGTGAAAGAATTTTTGGTGTCAGAATCACACCCGGTCAGTTTTTACCCCACTCTTCATGAACAGTGATACCCAATGCCGCCAGCTTCTCCTTGGCAAGCGGAGAGCATGTGCCGGTGATGCACAGATCGCACCTGGCTTTCCCAAGCTTGGCGCGGATCTGCTTAATCCGGCTGGCAAGGTTCTCATTCCAATAGAGGTAATCGACACTGATGCCGACAGCGATGTTTCCATTCCGATCGAGAAACACAGGGGTGGCTCCAATGGTGATCATTTTATCCAGAGGGCGGACAGATCGATGAAACTTTTCAGCGAGCTGGATGCGGCGCTGGAAAAACAATGCCACCTCAGGTGCTGGAACCTCCTGGATGACATGGATGTAATTCTGCACTCCTGACACCCCGGCCAGGCCCTCCATGGCTTCGGTGATGGCGGCGCGTACCGACGGCGAGTAGCCCGGGTTGCGGATAAACAGATCGGTCTCACTCTTCGAGACACCAAGTTGAATCAAATTTTTCCTGGTCTCTACCTGGAGTTCCGATGCGGACAGGCTGGCAAGCCTTTCCTGAAGACCTTTGTTCAGCTGGGCTGCACCCAGGGCAGGCCCAGCAGCTGGAATGAATGCTGTGCCGATTCGTGTCGCCAAGGCTCCACGGTTTTTATTGGTCGCGACTTGGTTGAGAGCTTCCTGGAGCGGGCGGTTGTCCGAATAGGGATCCACGCCGAGAGAAACCGCCAGCTCCCGTTTTGCCTTTTCGTGGATGAAACGGACCTCGTCATCAGGCAGTGTATCTCCTTCCAGAGTCCTGGCATGGACCTGCTTCCCGAACTTGTGAAGCCCCAACGGGATGTTGGCTACAGTCTTGAAGGGGTGCTTCACCGCATTGATGGTGGATTCGCCGGTTCCTTTCGCCTGATCCCAAACCCCCTCAAGAAAGAGCGGATCCTGTTTCATAGCGGTAAGAGCATCGAGCGCCCGTATCTCCGCTAAACGGATTTTCAGCATATCCAGGCTTTGAGGGTGGTACCAGCCATACCGTGACCAGAGATCGAAAGAGAACAGCATCCCTTCCATGGTTACTTCCTCTTTCAATTTATAACTCGCTCCAGTCAACAGATCGGGAGGCAGCAAGCTGGATGCGCGGAATACCGGCGGTTGTTCAAAAATCGATCCCTGGGCAGACACTGGGGGAGCAATGGCCACCCCTGCCAGCAGCAATGATATGACTGCCAGGCTCCAGATCTTGCGGGAGCTGATCAATAGACATGCAGAATACATCGAATTTCTCCTTTGAATGAAAATCATCATTTCTCTGATTCTATATATGCCGTCATTAACGACGGCCACCGCCTCGCCCACCACCACCTCGGCCTCCACCGCCCCTGCTGCCGCCACCACGTGTCGCCGCACCCCGGCTGCTACCACCACGTGGCGCTGAATCGAAACTTCTTCCACTGCCCGCGCCACGCTCAGACCGCGACATCGAACCTTCAAAGGCCCTAGCATTGCGGTCACCCCGCTGGCGGGAATTGAAATCACTGTTGAGCCGGTCGATTTGCGGTGAGGAAGGCAGCTGTGCCGGACGCCGCCCAGCCGTTGGCTGTCCTGGACGGGCACCTGGTCCTCCTCCTGAAGTGCTGCGGTCAAGCTGTTGGGGGCGGTTCCTGATCGAACCGGTGGAGGGCTGGCCTGCTCCAATGCCCAGCTGGCCCTGGCGATCCGTCAACCTGCCCCGGTCTGTCTGTTGCGCCCGGTTCTGAGTGGCGCCTGTGGATGCCTGTCGATCGGAAATGGAAGATTGACGGCCTGTTCCAGTTTCCGCCCGCCGTTCACCTGGAGTCCTCGATTCGAGAGAGCCTGCTGATTCCCGGGCGGCGGCACGATCCCCGGACCTCTGTTCGGGTTCCACCCACCCGTTCGTCCCATCATATTTCGACCAGTCCCCGGAACTGTCACGTTTATAAACATTCCCGTCATGGCCCACATAAACATCTCCGTACTTGTTTTTCGCGATGGCTCCCGACTCACCGGTGATCTTGTTTTTTCCAGCGACAATTCCGGAGCCTTCTGAGGTGCGGATCCCGCCAACGGCGCCTGCAGCATTTGACCGGTGTCCGGCCTGTGCCCATTGATCTCCCTGGCCAACCACAGTCCGCCCCCATGAACCATAAGGCGAATTGACCTGTGCATGGCCGGCGTATCCACCGGTGTAAGGGTTGTAAGCGCCGCGGGCATAGGCACTCCCATTGGGGCCATAGGCATAAGCGCCACGGCCGTAAGTCCCGGTCGCCGGATTATAAACTGCGGCACGACCCGCACCGCCATAAGGGCCATAGTACGATGCAGCACGGACATATCCGCCGGAGTAATAATCGTAGTGTGCACCGCAGCCATACCCCCAGTAGCAGGAACCATGATGGTAGCAGTAGTCATGCCAGTGATCGTCATGCAGCTCATCGGCAAGCCAATAACCAAGCCCGAACATCAGAACCCCTGTCGATGCCACATAGGCTCCTGAATATCCTCCAGTGTATCCAACTGTCACTGTCTGTGGATTGGAATCATATACATAAACATAGGTTACATTGTGGGTGGGGTGGCTGGCGGGTATTGAATAGATTTCCTTTGGGACGGAATCACAGACAATCCAGGGGCCATTGGGGCTGGGTGCGGAAAACCAGATCCCCTGGCGGCAGCAGTAGTAGGAGCCATTCACCAGGAAGACACTGTCTGGAGTATTGGTGGCATAGGAAATTTGTGTGGTCTCGATCGGTTTGAATACAGGCTCCCCCTCATAAGCCACCTGGATGGTGGTGTCCTTGCGCTCCACGCTGGCCTTTTGAGGGATCGATGCGAGCAGCACCGCAGCATCGGCTTCAGGAGAGCCGGGAACAGAAGCGAGAACCGAGGCCTTCGCGCTTGCCTCAGGAATTTTTTTGAATTCCTCGGGCAGGTCCCGGGAGGCTTCCTGCCAGGGACCCCACAGATCCCGGGAGCGGAACCAACGGCCAGCGACTGTCAAATAGTGAAGCCCCTCGGCCGGGTTCAGGAAAAGCTGGCTTTCTGTGTTATCCACATAGAGAAGTGAGGTTCCCGAGATGGGTTTATAAGTCGGCCGCCCTTTGGTGACAATCAGTTCGGCCGGTTGTTCAGTCATATAAACTGCAGGAACAACAGCGGCTGGAGTTCCAGGTATATTTTGTCTGACATCCCGCCAGTTTTCGTCATCCGGTAATGTCGAGAGCGTGGGCGGCAATTTTTGCGCCGCAGCCCATGGCCCTTTGGCAAGATCCCGAGTGGTGAGCCATGACTGATCATTCCGGAGGAAGTAATCCCCGCCGGTTGGGTTGAGGAACAGATCCCAGTTGGTGTTGGCCGCAAAAAGCAGCCCCTCGACCGCTGTCTCGAACTTTGGCTCTCCGATGAAAATGACCAGGATGGCCGGTTTTTCACTGTAGAATATTTTCGGCGGTGCAAGGTTGACATCGACATTCTTCTTCTGAACTTCGGACAGCTCCATGGCGGAGATGACTCGATCCAGGGATATCATCATCTCTGATTGTCCCGAGACAAATTCCATATAGATCGCCCGTGCCGATTCAGCCTGGTCATCGGGTGTCCCTGGAAAGCGGAGATCTTTGACCTGGACATTTTTAAGCAGAACCATCCGGGTCTGCATATTGGTCTCAGTATCCATTTCCAGTTTGACAGCCCCATACACACCGGTCGTCTTCCCTTTGGGTATGACCTGGATGGCAGCCTGGGCTGTAAGATGCGAATAATTATCCCATTTCTCGATTTGAGGCTGGTAAACAATGATTTTTCCAGCCTCGATCTGGTAGGCACGTGGCCATCCCTCATCTGGTGATGGCAGTTGGCCAGATGCAGAAACAGACAGGATGGTGATAAAGGCTGATATAAGGATGATCGAAGGGAAAGGGTGATGGTGCGGGGATGTCATCGGCATCCTCCTCTTTTTTGGGGAAGGCCCGATCAGGAAAACTCGAGCCTCCTGCGGATGGATAAATCCCCATTTCAGGGGGAAGAAAAGCTAGCAGGCCACAGCATGAAAGTCCAGCCTATTTCCCAGGCACATTTCTGTTCCGCCTCAGGCATCATCTCTCCATCTTTGCTCCGAATGCGACAGAAAGAGGCACACTGTTGCCTTACGGTTTATTTCCCTGTTTTTTTATTATTATATCCTTGACTGTCAATGCAGGTTTTGCCTGCCATTTCTGGACATGACGCAGAAAGATTTTGCTTGACATTTCTATGTGAAAGAGGTTTGATTTTGCTCAATAAAGTACCAGAGTATGGCATATATCATCATCCGGATTTCCTATCCTTTGTCTCTGGTATTTCGAAGCTGAAACCGCCTGTTCCGAAGTCGTCCGATTAACTGTTCTGCAACACTTTTTTTAAGTTGCCGCAAATCTGACATTCGAGCGACTGTCCGTTTCCAAATCAACCGACGAGGAGGAAGAAGACCATGAATTGTTTCCGAGAATATCTGATTATTCTTTTTGCGGCTTTCTCGATGATGTGCAATTCCCTGAGCCATGCGGCACCCGAAGAACTGCTTCCCGGAGAATCTGTTTCAGTCGATATCCCGGCAGAGCTGAAATCCTTCGGGATTCATGAAGGTTATTTTTACACCCCGGGACCCCTGCTGGTTTTCGCCTATGACCGTCCCTGTGTCATCGCAGTTCGTGATCCAGCCCATCCGAATCCACCGGTTGCTCAAGGTTCGATCGATGGCGCCATGAGATCCTGGGAGACCACGCTTGCACCCGGGTTCTACTACATCCAGACCACCCAGGATGCGGGTGTGCTGGCGGGAGTGGATGCAACCCATCGTTGCAGTGGTTTTTACCAATACCGGTCGAGCGGTGATCCTTATGGAGATTCCCCGCTCGAGTCGCTGTTTTATTTTCGGACTACCATTGGCTGCGAGGGCCGTTGCTACATTTTTTCGCCGGGAGGCGCTTCTTCCGGGAGAACCTGCTGTGACCCGATCTGCCTGGATCCTTGCGGAATCACTTTCGATAATTCAGGAAGCCTGGATTATACTGGATTTGATTCTGGAGAAACACTGGGTGTTCTGCAGGTGGATTCGGGAGCTCCGGTGATGGTTTTATCCCGTGATGATGGGGGATATTTCGTTCCTCCCTATTCGGCAGAGGGATCCGTGTATTCCTATTTTTACACTTACCAAGGCTCCGATGACAATCTGAACATTCACAGTTTTGAGGATGATGTGGATGTAGTCATTCAGAGCCTGCAGACTTCTCCTCCGACAACTATCTGGTCAGGCAATCTTGACAAAGGGGAAACACATGTTCATCCAGGTTCGATCATCTTTGGACGCCAGGTCATCCGTGTCCGGACAGACAGGAACCAGGCGGCTGTATCGGTGCTGGGTGGCAGTGTGGCAAACGACACCAACTACATGACTTATGCCCTTGATTCAGTGGGGAATATGCAGGGGACCGATTTTATCACTCAAAGCCATGCGGGCGGGTTCATCTATATCACCGGCCTCACGGATGGGACTCAAGTCGAGGTGCGGGATACGCCAGGAGGCGGATTGCGGTCGACTCAACTGTTGAACAGAGGCCAGGTTGTCAATGTCAATCCGGGAACTGGAACCTGGCGGATCCGGGGTGACAAAGATTTTACAGCCTGTGTCGGCAAAGGTGTCGCTGGAACGTATATCCCGCTTACAAAAAATACCAGTGGCTATTCACCCTATCCGCCGATCATTGCGGGAGTGAACTGGACACCCTATTTCCCAACGACATTGAACAGCACTCTGACTGTGCGCTGGCTGACCGATGAAAAAACGACGACATCGTTAAGTTACCGATTCGGCGCAGGCGTCTGGCAGAATCTTAGCAATCCCGGATATCGGACAGAGCATCAGTTAAATATCAACATCGAGCCACTTACCCTGGAAACCGAGGTTCAGTTCAGGATCTCCGCAACAGATCAGTCCGGCGCAACGACAGTCGATGATAACTCAGGCGCTCATTACCGTGTCATGGTGCGCCGGGGTGTCCCGAATCTGAATGTAACTCTGAATAATGTAGTTGACCAGGGATCCTACTACACCATGAATTTTATGGTTCAGAATTCCGGTGCCGCCAGGGCGGTCAATTCCAAGGTGAAACTCAGGCTGTTTGGCATGCAGCCTTTCAGCGCCAATGTCACTTCGGATTATGTCAATGTCGAATATGCGCGAATCGACCCAACTCTCCCAGTGCAAAATCTCGATCCGGGTGGAACAACATTCGTTTCCCTGAATGTCAAACCTTTCCTGAGCCATGCAGGTTCTATCAATTACCGCATGGAGGCCTGCGCATCGGATTATGAAGATGAGTGGGGCCATTCTTTTCACTCGGACTATCCCACAGCGGTTCATGACTGGGATGACAACCAGGTCGAGGGGAAGCTCTATGCAACCAGTTACGTCATCCTTGCCAACCCAATCCGTTTTTATTCGGCCCATTCGCAGTCTGGTGCTTCGGCTCAATCGGTGATGAGGGAGCTGGCGGTGTTCGCCAATTTCCGCAACGCGACTCTGGCGTATATCACCTCCGGGCATCCGGAAGATATCAGGAACTATATTCAGGGCCGCTTCAATGGCAAGGTGCGCAGTGCCTGGACCAATGGAGGATATCTGCTGCTGGTTGGCAGCAGCGCCATCATGCCCTCCTTTGGCTGGCATCTAGAGTGCACCTTGTTTGAATCATTTGACCTGTGGATGAGCGACAACACTTATGCAAACCTGGATAATGATGGCCATTTTACTCCAGAGTTGTGCGTTGGGCGGCTGACAGGAGACAGCCCTGATACGTATGTTGCGCTCCTCTCCCGTGCACAGTCTCCGCATTTTTTCGATAAAGCGCTTTGTATATCCGGCACCGGGGATGGAGAGGGCACCTTTGCCGACAATGCCAGCAATTGCCGGGACCGCCTGGATGCGCGTTACTTCGATGCTCCTTTCTATCGACTGGGCAGCTACCCTGAGGCTAACCGTGCTGGAATCTATCCATCAAATGCCAACAACACCGATTTTCTTTATTACCGGAATCATGGCAGTGTTGATGGCTGGGATTATCTTTCGACCGGGGATGTTGCCTCATTGAATTTTGGAACCAAATTCCCAATGGTTTATTCCAATGCCTGCCTGACCGGACAGATTCAGACTGACGGCAATCTTGCAGAAGAGTTTCTGGCACGCTGCGCCTCTGTTTTTATTGGCGCCACACAGGTTTCACCCCGCAGCGAGAACAACAGCATGGGGAACAAGATTACCGCCCACCACCGGAGCGGGCTGTCAATCGGGCAGGCATTCAGGAATGCAAAGAGGGAACTCGCGGGTGATATTCATTGGTATACGCTATGCATGAATGATATCCAGGTCTTGAAAGAAATTCTGATGTATAACCTGTATGGGGATCCAATGCGCGGTGGCAGCGTCAAAGCGGATAAGGATGCAACAGACAAAGCTGTATATGACACACCGACAAATAAAATAAATATCACTGTGCCCATGTATCAGGTTGATTCGGGCCTGGATGGGCTTGATCATCCCACAATACCGGATTCCGAGCATGGAGACCTGCTCCTTTCGCTCAATGAGCCAATCGTCCCAATCTACCGTTGGAAGGCCAGCTTTGCGCCGGGAGTGCGGGTCAACAAGATAGAAATGAGTTCCCGGACGGGATTAACCCAGACCGCCGGGCTGAATCTCCCGCTGGCATGGGGGAATGAGAAGCGTTCTCCCGGGCCTGGAGATGTTCCCTCCCCGGGTTTCTTCCCGACTGATGACTTCCACTGGACCTCGATTGAAAGGCCGGATGGCGGCATCGATGTCGTCCTGACTGTCCATCCATTCTTCCATAACTCTCAAACCCTCGAATCGAATTTCTACTCGAACTATGCCTTCCAGATGGACTGGTCCACATCGAAAATATCCATCGATAAAATCGATATGAAGTTTGACTCGGCGCCCGTGGGAAGTAAGCAGGTTTTCACTGTGGCAATCCTCAATGGAGAAACGACAAACCAGAATGTGGATGTCTTCCTGGAAATCAGCAACATCGGAACCGGTGATTCCGCTGGAACGATATCCAAGAGCGGAATTAACCTGGCTGCGTCAAACACGCAAAGTGTTGTATTTACCTGGAATACAGCCGGCCACACTCCAGGTGGGTATATGGCCAAAGTCCGGGTTGCTGACCATAACTCCGGGGATGAACGGGATGTTGCCTACTCTCCCTTCCACCTGGGAGTCTATGATCTGAAGTCCAAGAGCTTCTACATGAATCCGAAAACAAGCGGATTCGTGGATGTCAATGAAAAAGTCCCACTCTCTATGACTGTCGAGAACAGCGGCGACATTCCCAACAGTGTGACGGCATTCCTGCAGATCAAAAACACTGATACTGCTGAAATCATCGATGAGTTTACCTTTTCCAATCCGAATGTGGCGGTCAATGGCAACCTGATCTGCAACCAGCTGTGGGATTCAACCGGTCTTGAGCCTGGCAATTATCAGTATGTCGGATGGGCGGAGCATCGTGGAGGGACACTGGGGCCATTCTCGATACCCTTCGAGCGTGTCCGCCGAATGCGCACCGGATGGTCGATGCCATCGGATACTTACCGCCGCGGTGACAAGATCATGGCTGTCGCAAACCTGTTTGACGACCAGGGGCACCTGGTCGGCCCGGGAAACGCTGCTGCACTGTCCATCCTGAAACCGAACTGGGCCTTCTTTTCACAACCTCTCATCCCTCACGCGAATTCACCTTACTACTCCACCTCATTCATCATCAATGCACAAGAGCTTCAGGGGGCTTATGCACTCGTTTCGGCAGTTACAAAAACGGGGTATCAGACATCACTCGGAGGCCGCTGGTTTGTTGTCGATGATCAAGCTTTCGGAATGACTGCGACTCCCCCAGTCGCAATTGCGGATGGAGCCTCCATCATCCAGGTCCAGAGTGAAGTCGTGAATGAGGGCGGAAACCCGATACCTAACGGGACGCAGATGACCTGCACACCATGGACGGGAACAGTCATCTCTCCTGATGTAAATCCAATCCTCCCGGGAATTCAGGTGGCCTCTTCCGGGGGAAGGTTCACCATTGACTGGAAGGCTCCAACCGCCCCTTCTCCGGATGCCTTTCTCTATGGCACCCTGGGTGACACACGTCCGAAGTCCGGTGTCACAGCACAGTTCAAAGGGATTGATTTCAACAATAACAGACATGCGGATGTCATGGACATCCTGTTTGTCCAGGACGGGAACCAGCAGGTCTTTGGATCACCGGCTTACGATATCCGAAAAGACCTGAACGAGAACGAGATCATCGATCTGGCCGATAGAAACCAGGTGCTTGCACGCTGGGGAATGCAGCTGGGTGGAACTCCAGCAGGTGTGACAGCCACAGCACCGGTTAAAGACAACGGGATCATCCTTCGCCTGGTTCCCGGATATGCCAACATGGCACCCGGGAGCAATCTGACAGTTGATATTGTCGCTGAAAATGTCAGCGACTTCGGCGGATATGAGTTTGTTTCTGCACTGAATGGCACCGCCTGCAGCTTCCAGGCTCCGCCACAGGTGACCACCATTCTTGAATCTACCGGAAACAGCCAGACAGTGCTCGGGCCAGACACTTACATGACTGGCTTCCGCAATGGAGTTTTCGCCACAGGCTCCAATCCCGGACCTGATGGCACTCGAACACTGGCCACAGTTACACTTCATGCCGATCATTACGGGACTTCCAGCCTGATCTTGTCCTCGATTGTCCTGTCAACCATGAATGGCGAAGAAATTCCTCTGATGCAGGCCTCGGAGGGTGTTTATGTTGTCGAGGACGCCACACCGATCCCAACTCCAACTCCAACTCACACTCAACTCGTAACAGCGACACCCACCCGATCATCCACACCCACCCCCTCTCCAACTGGGCAGCCGGTCGAGGGCGATACCAATGGAGATGGACAAGTGAACATGAACGATGTGTTTTACTTCAGCCAGTACTGGCGCAACCCCTCGAGTGAAGCGGATCCATCCTGCAATCCGGAAACGGATCCGATTATTGACCAGAAGGATCTGTTGATCCTTATGAAGAACTGGAGCTGGGAAACAAAGTAAGAATGATCCGGCCATGAAAAGGGGAGCACTCCGCCTCCGCTCCCCTTTTACCTGCCGGCAGGCAGCATCTCTCTGGCCTTTCCTGCAAGCGCCTGAAAATGGCGGTCAATTTCTTGAGCTGTCAAGGCTCGATCATACAACCGGACCTCATCCAGAAGTCCGGTGAAGAAGGCCGGATGATCTATGTCATAGGATCCGAGGCAGAGATGAAAGGCATTCGGATTGGGAGCTCCCGGGCGTGAGAGGCTCCCTCTCTCGACTCCATCGACATAGATCCGCTGCATGTTTCCATCGAAAGTTCCCGCCAGATGGACCCATTGGCCGGCAGGGAGATCCCTGTCGGCTTTGAGGTGATGGCTCCAGTCGGTCAATGGCACTTCGAAACAGGGTTTGCCCTGAAGGATTCCAAGCCGGTAGCCTGTGGCTGTCCCTCCGGCGAAAACCCGGTTGACCAGCCAATGGTTGTCCTGGCCAGGCAGGTCTGTGTACACCCAGCACATCACGGTCAGCGCAGCGGCAGGTGAAAGCCTCCTTGCAGGAATCACCTCCACACATCCCCCGCGGCAATCCAGGGCCAGGCCATCCAGCCCTTGAACCCGGCTGGCCTGATGGACGATTCCGCCGAGACGGTTCCCAGAGCAGTCCCAGGCATAAGGGGATCCCTGTTCTTCATCAAAAGCCCACCAGCCGATCAACCCCTGCTCCGGTGCGCCTGGCTTCAGCTTTTTAACCGCCACCTGGGGCCGAATTTCTTTCTGTTGAGCCGAATGCTTCTGATAGGCCCCGTCATAAGGCCCCAGCCCGATATCTTCCGGCAGAAGATCGATATGCGGCTCCGGGGCATCGGAGAAAACTTCGCGCACCGCATCGAGGTATCCGAAGCCATATTCCCGGTAAGGCGCGATATAGTGCCCCTCCCCCCATTCATTCCAGTTATCCAGGAGCAGCAGCCGGCTCCCGAGTTCATTTCCGGGGAAGGTCGTGATGATCTGTTTCGCCTGCTGCAAAAGAGTTTTGAAATCTGCGGGTGGTATTTTCCAGATCGTGCCTTCATCCGCCCAGCCGCTCCAGGCCTGCGACACAGTGACTACCTGCGGCAGAATCCCCAGGGCTTGTGTCTTGCGGATGGAGTCCAGCTGGGCCGATATGGCCTGAGCGGGAGTGGGATTATCCGGGACATGCCAGCAGTACGCGAAGGAGTAATCCAACCCCAGATCTTTCATGTGCTGCAGATGCTTTGGATCCAGTCCACGATACTCCCCCAGCAGGTAAAGGCCATCGAATCCTGCTTCCCGGCAAGCCTGGCGCATTTTCTCGAAAGCCGCTCGCACCTGTTCAACTCCCCCGAGATCCTCCACGAGGAATTCCGGACGGTAAACGAACAGCAGCGGTTTATTATCGATCTTCAGATAACTGGGGTGCCTGAAGTAATTTTCCATCCAGAACGGCAGCAGGTTGTCCATGAGATCTTTTTCATCCGAAACGCCAGAGGTCCCACGCGACTGGTTTTCCCACATGATGGTGAACTTCATCCGGTCCACAAAACGCGATTTGAGGAACGCCTCATGAATGGCGCTGCCGAAGTTCATTTTAACTGGTTCTCCCTGGCTGGCGCGGTACCAGCAATAGATGAAGAACGAGACGCCATGTTCGACAGCCCATTTGGTCTCCCAATCGGCGACCTCCGGATTTTCCTGTCCATAAAAACCAAGTGCGGGGGTCCGCTCCGGATGCTTGAGGATCTGGGTCCACATGGAGAAACGGTCCGACTCCCACAGAGGGCAGTTGTGGGCACCGACCAGGATGTCGGTTTTCACCGGCTGAGGATCGAGAATAAAATCCAGCTGCCTCTTCTCGAGTGGAGCAAGAAAATCAATGGAGAGATTTGCCTCTGTGAGGCGGCACGCTTTCGAGGTCAATTCGAGTTTAAAGGCAGCAGGCCCTTGATGATCCGATTGAACCTGCCAGTTAATCTCGCGCTCTTCGGATGGTTCCAGAACGACAGCCTGTCTGAGAGAACCTGCCAGCAGAGTCACCCCATCCGGAATAATGAACCGGATCTCCACTTCAACCGGATCGATGGCTTCATTGAGAAGAATCGCTACCATCCCGGCGGGGCGTTGGGCGCGATTCATTGGCTTTTGCGGATCAAAGGACAGGATGCGGATACTGTCATTCGGATCTCCAGAAACCTGGTCTTCCGCAACCAGATAACCTGATGAAAATATGGCGAACAGGGAACACAGTTTCATCAGGAACGCCAATCTTCGGGGATGCCGCATCAAAGAAACTCCTCAGGGTTGCCGAATGCCTCTTCATGGCGATATTACGCCTTTTCAGACAGAATGGAGCCAGCCTTGGTAAAGATTGGATCCTCTCTGCTGGGCACTCTGGTGAAAAAAAATCTCGGAAAAGTCGAATCAGGAACTTGACAATCAGGAGAGAAGTGATACATTTCTACTCTATCGATACAGTGAATCTGCAACCGGTCCTCCTGTTCACCCGGAAACCGGTTAAAAATTAAAAAATTCAAGGACCTCATTGAGGAGGAGAGCCTGCGGTGAATAAACGGCCGGATTGCCTGATCGGAATCGATGCGGGAACAACTGGATTAAAATGTCTGGCATTCGATCTCCAGGGCCGTTGTCTGGCAAGGTCCTACCGGGAATACCCATTATTTCATCCTAAGCCCAATCGTGTCGAACAGGATCCGGAGGATTGGTGGAGGGCACTTACATCAACCCTGCGGGAGGTTCTGGAGAAGGGTGAGATCGAGCCGGGCCGAGTCGCCGGGGTGAGCATTTCATCCCAGGGCAGCACACTGGTCGCCCTGGGGAGCGATGGAAAGGTTATCCGGCCGGCGATCTCCTGGCTGGATAAACGTGCCGCTGAAATTCCCCGCGAGCCGGAATGGGAAGATGAAACCCTTTTCGGAACAACCGGTTTGAGATACAGCCCGGCCTGGACCGGTCCGATGCTCCACTGGTTATCGATCCACGAAGAACAAACCATCCAGAAAGCTTCGAAGTTCCTGCTCGTAGGTGACTACCTGATTTATAGGCTGACAGGGGTGATTGCGACCGATTATTCGTCAGCGAGCCGAACACGGATGCTGGATGTCCGGCGCCAGCAGTGGTCTGAGGATATTGTCGCATCGGCAGGCATAAGCCTTTCCCAGCTGCCAGATATAGCCGGATCCGGACAGATCGCAGGCAGGATATCCCCAGAGAGCGCCCGGCTAACCGGGCTTTGCGAAGGAACTCCGGTGATGCTGGGGGGTTTTGACCAGATCTGTGCGGGGTTGGGTGCAGGGACAGTGACATCGGATTCATTGATGGTGTCTCTGGGCACTGCGACCATGCTGGTAATGACAGTCTTCGACCCGATTGTGGATCCGGCGCGAAGGGTGACAACCTCCTGCCATGTCATTCCTCAGGCCTGGACTCTGCAGGCCCCGATTCTGACCAGCGGGGTGCTGCTGCGCTGGTGGCGGGATCATTTTTTCAAGGGAAAAACAGGGGATCCCTATGTCGAAATGGATGCCCTGGCTGGAAGCTGCCCGATTGGAGCGGATGGCCTGCTGGTGTTCCCTCATTTTGCGGGAGGCGGGGCGCCCTGGTGGGACCATGACCGCCGTGGCGCAATTCTCGGGCTGTCGCTGACCCACACTGCCTCTCACATCATCCGCGGGATCCTCGAAGGGATTGCCATGGAAATCCGGGCCAATCTGGAGACTCTCGAGAGCCTTGGAATTCAGGTCCGGACAGTCCGGATTGTTGGTGGAGGGGCTGCCAGCCAGTTGTGGCGCTCGATCATTGGAGATGTGGTCGGACGCCCCCAGATTCACATGAAAGAAGTTGAGGTAGGAGCCTTGGGAGCGGCGATTCTGGCGGGTGTCGGAGCGGGAATTTTCGATAACCCGGCCCAAGGGGCTGCGGCCATGGTGAACACCGGGGATATCAGCCCTTTTTCAGCGGACAATCATGCGGAATACAACAGAATTTATGCCCGCTATGAAGACTACAGCCGGCGTTTGTATGGGGAAGCCCCCTGGGAGACTGCATCGGCGGATGCCGCCGCCGATGGAGAAACCTGGCAGCAGACAGAGGCCACCTGAAATCTGAAAACAAAAAATCCTAAAAAGGAGCCTATACAATGACACAACCAGTACAGGATATGATCGATCTTCGAGATGTGCGTGAGGGAGATGCTCCGATCATGCTGACAGAATCTCCCGGACCAAAGTCACTCGAAATCTGGGAAAAAGAGTGCGCCTATATTTCACCGGGCCTTTCCGGATCCACCAGCACCAGCCGCCTGGTGCTCGATGAAGGGTATATGTCGTACCTGAGAGATGTGGATGGGAATATCTACATCGACTTCAGTTCGGGGGTGGTAATGACCAATCCTGGCCACTGCCATCCCAAGGTGGTCGAAGCAATCAACCAGCAGACCTCGCGGCTGATGAATGTGCATGACCATGCGGTTCCGAATCGTTGGGAACTGTGTAAAAAGCTGGCTGAAATCACCCCGGGCAACCTGAAACGCACCCAGCTGTATTCCGGCGGAACCGAGACAGTCGAGGCAGCCATCCGCCTTGCCAAGTCCTACACAGGCGGAACCGAGGTCTATTCATTCTGGAATGGATTTCATGGAAAAACTCTCGGATCCCTGGGACTGGATGGAACCGGATTCAGCAAGGGATTTGGCCCCCTCGCGCCAGGATTTCATCGCCTCCCTTACCCGAATCCCTATCGTCCGCTGGTGGGCGGGGAGGTGTGTTCTCAGGCGGGGCATGGAGCTCTTGCGGAAAAAGGTGCCTGCTCGAAATGCACCGGGCCGCTGTGCACCGATCGATATATCAGCTTCATCGAAAAAGCGATCGAAACCCTGTCTGTCGGAAAACCGGCCGCTATCATTGCGGAACCAATACAGGGGGCAGGGGGAACAGTGATCCCGCCGCTCGACTTCTTCAAGAAACTCAAGGCATTGACTCAAAAGCTCGGATGCCTGCTGATCATCGATGAAATCCTGACCGGTTTCGGCCGAACCGGCAAATGGTGGGCGATCGAACATTTTGGGGTGGAACCGGATATCATGCTGATGGGCAAAGGCATGGGTTGTGGTTATCCGGTAGGCGCATTAATTTCCACCGAAGAGATCATCAAGAGCAAGCCATTTGCCAACTCCAGCGGGGGATCCAGCAGTTTCGGCGGAAATCCGATGGCTTGCGCTGCTGCCATGGCCAATATCGAGGTCCTTGAAACCGAGGGATATATTGAAAATGCTGCTGTAGTCGGAGAAAAGCTCCTTCGGAAGCTTGAAGGGATGAAATCCAGCCATCCACTAATCGGGGATGTCCGTGGGATGGGGTACCTGATCACAGTGGAGCTGGTCAAGAATCGTGAAACCAAAGAGGTTGCCGATGCCGAGGGGAAGAGTATGTTTCTCAAGATGCTCAACAAGGGAGTCCTGACCATCACCCCCAAAGCCAATCTCCGGATGGCTCCTCCACTCTGCATGACCGAGCCTGTGGCTATGAAGGCTCTGGATATCTTCGAAGAAGCCCTGGCCGAAACCGAGAAAGAATTCGGTTATGCCTGAGGATTGATGAAAAAAAGGAATACAGGCTGTCTCCGGGATTTTCGGTAGAAGCCTGGCAAATAACATCAGATTGAGGGAGAAGCACTTTGAAACAGATGAGAATGCTGGTGCAGACCGCACCCGGGAAGCTCGAAATACAGCAGGTGGCCTGTCCTCAGCCCGGTCCGGGAGAGATCCTGATGCGTGTTCACTATTGTGGAATCTGCGGGACCGACCTGATGAACTACCGTGGCCAGTATGTCTGGGGGCGGGATTCATTTCCGAAATTCCCCGGGCATGAAGCCTCCGGTGTGGTGGAAGCACTGGGCGAAGGGGTCAATCACTTCAAGATCGGGGATCGAATCCTGCCGGAATGCACGATCGGCTGCGGAGTCTGCGAATGGTGCAAAGCCGGCAATTACAGTCTGTGCCGGAACCGCATGAAAACCTCCAATGGGGCCATGGCGGATTACCTGACTGTTCCAGCCAAGGGGGTTCTGAAGCTCCCCGACAGCCTGGAGCTGCTCGAGGGGGCCTTGATCGAACCGGTAGCGGTCGGCGCCAGTGCGGCTCTGAAATGTGGAAGTATTTTCGGGAAATCGGTGGGTGTCATCGGTGCGGGAACCATCGGATTAGGATCTCTGGAAACCTTCCATGTCCTGGGTGCGGCGAAATCCTTTGTCTTTGACCTGGCCGAGCCACGCCTCGAGCTGGCTGAGAAGCTTGGAGCGACACGCGGGGTCAACCCTTCCCGGGTGGATCCGATCAATGCGGTTCATGAAGCCACCCGGGGAGCTGGGCTGGACCGGGTGGTGGTGGCCAGCGCAGGAACCGCGGCCACAGTCGGACTGGCCTTGAAGCTGGTGGCTCCACTGGGGGTTATTTCAATTGTGGGATTGAGTGGCGGGCAGCTTTCAGAGATCGATGCCGATGAGATCTCCGAAAAAGAGGTGACAGTAATCGGCAGCCATTCCAGTCCGGGGGTGTGGGAAGACCTGCTGGCCTGTGCAGCGGCCGGGCGGTATGACCTCAAATCCCTGGTCAGCCATATCCTGCCATTGGAAGAGGCAGAACGCGCCTTCCAGCTGCTGGACACTTCCAGCGAGCCGGCTCACAAAGTAGTCCTCAGTATGGTGGAGGGATAAGCGAATTCTCCCTCATCAAGGGGGCTTTGCAGGCGGCTGTCGAAGAACGCACCACCAGGTTCGGGACAATCAGAATCTCACGAGGCCTGAGCCGGTGATTCTTTGAGCGGATCCCTTCGATGAGGCATTCGACCGTCTTCCGGCCGATCTGGTCTTCATACTGTTCCACTGTGGTCAGAGGGATTTCCAGAAACCTCGATGCCTCGACATTATCATACCCCACCAGAGAGATGTCCGCCGGGATGTTGTAACCATGCGAGCGCAGGCATTTCATGGCCCGCATGGCAATCATGTCATTGACAAAAGCCAATGCGGTCAAATTCCAGCGCTGGACAAAACCGGCCACCTCTGTTTCGACCTGCCAGGCGGAATCGATGGTCAGGATCCAGTCCTCCTGGAGGCGCACCCCGGACTCATCAAAGCCACGCCGGAATCCTTCGAGGCGCTGAAGGGAACCATAAGGCAAATTGATGTATCCGACACGCTCATGCCCCAGTGAGGCCAGGTGGGCCGCGGCGAAGTGCCCTCCTGTGAAGTTATCGCAGGTGATCGAAACACATCTGCCTTCCAGCTCCGGCGGACAGTGGTCGACCAGGACCAGAGGCATATCGGGAGGAATTTCCACTGAAGGGTGTGTCCCCTGAACCGAAATCCACACAATTCCGGCCACATGCCCTTCTGAGACAATCGTCGACAGGAGGCGGTGCTCAACCTCCGTCTGGTAGTTGGTGCCGGCCAGTTCGACTGCGATGCCTTCATCACGGATGTGCTTTTCGATATTGCCGACCACCTCGCTGTAAAAGGGGTTGGCCATATCCGGGACAATGATGAAAACACTGGGGCGAACACGGACCTGGGAGGCTTTCTTTTTCAGGTCGGAGACGAATGTCCCGCTGCCATGCCTGCGCTGCACCATGCCATCCGCTTCAAGCTCCGCGAGGGCACGAACCGCTGTGACCTTGCTGACATTGAAGCGTTCCATCAGCTCGGAAATCGAAGGGACCTGCTGGCCGGGTATTAATCCATTCTCCCGTATCCGTTCGGCGATTATCTGTTTGATGTGGATATACTTTGGAACCCGCGCTCCGTCGCTCAAAGCAAACCTCCTCGATGCCAGACCATCCTGATCATCAGCCTATTTTCTTCCAAGCCTGCACAGCCTGGCAACTCCATCCAGATGATACTGAGAGAAAAAGGCCTGAAATTCATCCGCATAAATGTATGAGCATCGAAGCCATCTGGAAAGATCATCATCAGCAGGAGGCTTGGAAAGGCTGCCTTCCCGCAGAATTTATGGGCACACCCGATTTCGCATGGGTGGTGGCTTTGGTTAAAAAGAAACCGCCGGTTTGGACTATCCTCGATCTCCGGACAGCCGCCTGAACAGGCGTTCTGCGGCTTCACACAACCTGCCGCCTGCTTCAGGCGCCAGCTGGCTGGAGCGTGCGGTGCGTGTTTCATACCCTCCCGCCTCGAAGGATTGTGGTGTTGGAACATAACCGAAAAAGCCATTGGCCAGTTCAACCACCATCACTTCCCGGAAAAGCCTGCGCCCTCCCTCTTTGATCCTCAAGCCAAACTCGCAGAACAGCTCCACCGGGACACCGATGATAACCAGATCTCCGATACGGATTCCCTGGACCTCGAGAGTGGCTGTGGGAGAGGCTTTTTTCATCCTTGCGAGGTGGAGGATTTCTTTGGCATAGACACGTTCTTTATCCAGGCTTGGACGGCATGTCCCTCGTGTGAGGAAAAGATCCTCAGCCTGGCCACGCGACACAACCGCTTGCGCCCAGCCGATTTCCTCTTCAGAAAGATGCCTCAAAGGGATTTCAACCAGTTCGCTGGCGGCAGAGATCGGAGCAGATGGGAGTGGCAGGCAGTGCGGGAGGGCCTGCAGGGCTGCGCCAGCGATCTGTTCGGCAATCACCCGGGCGCGTTCAGGACCATACGCTACTGTCTCGAGTTCGGGTGTTTTTGAATCGATGTTTCCACAGGGGCCATTGGCAAAGAGCGAGATGACTTTCTCATGAAGCTGTTTTTCCAGGGCTTCGGCAAGGTATCCAGGAAAATCAGCACAGATCCGATCCCCGCGCACATTGGTGGGATGGAGGGGGAAATTCATCAGGAATATTTTCGGTGAGGAATCCCTGACTGCCACTTCAAGCAGGATCAGTTCCTGATCGACCGGCCCTTCGCGTCCGACAATTTTATCGAGGTCTTTTTCAGTGATGTGTGTGTGGACAGTGCCATCGGCAAACACCATACGGCGATTGCAGCTGATCTTTTCCACTTCTGTTCGTGTGATGCGCAGCGAGGCGGGCTGCAAATTATTGAGCGCTTCCTCGAATCCGAGCAGGACTTCCTGTTCCAGGAAGTTAAGGTAATCCTGATCGGCCTCACCTTCGAAGATGTCGAGGGTGTAAGGGCCAGTGTGGGTATGAGTCGCCGAGATGAGGATCTCATGCGGCTGAAAGGAGGTCTTGGTGCTGATCTGTCGGCGGATTTTCCGGACAGTCTCCTCACTCAGGCCGATGACATCGCAGTCGATCAGGGCCGCCTGACCGCCGGTTTCGGAGCGTAAGATGAGAATTTCAGCAAACAGATCATTGATGATTTCAACGGCGGCATGAGGCTCAAAATATCCCGCGACAGAGGCGCCGATTGGTGGAGTGATGGACTTTTGAGCCAATCCGGCAAGAAGTGATGGCATGGAATCTCCTCAGGCTAGTGAGCCGATCAGCGGGTTAAATCAGAGCTGATCACTGTATCGATAGAGTAGCCGAACCCTGCAAAATGATCAAGGATCAGCCCGGAGAAACCATGGGGATTTTTCGATTGGGGCCAGATCAGGGCTGCCAGCATTACCTGCGGACCTGCCAAGTTTCCGTGAAAATCCTCAGGCCTTACTCCATCTCGATGTCTGCCACTGAATCGACAATCCGGGTCGGCTGGTAGGGGAAACGGGCGACATCTTCACGGCTGCTGATGCCGCTCAGAACCAGGATGGTCTCCAGGCCGCTCTCGACCCCCGCGATGATATCGGTATCCATTCGGTCCCCCACCATCACTGCATTCTCCGAATGAACTCCGAGGTGGTTGAGCGCCATGCGCATCATCAAAGGGTTCGGTTTTCCGACAAAGAATGGATGAGCGCCGCTGGCTTTTTCGATCAGCGCCGCCATCGCCCCGCAAGCTGGAACCAGGCCGCTTTCAGTCGGGCCGGAGGGATCTGGATTGGTGGCGATGAAATGCGCTCCAGCCGATACCAGCCGGATGGCTTTGGTGATCTGCTCGAGGTTGTAGGTGTTTGTCTCCCCAAGGACTACATAATCGGGATCGTGGTCGGTGATGACATACCCGATGGAATGAATTGGTTCGGTCAGGCCGCTTTCACCTATGACAAAAGCGGTTCCATGGGATTTCTGGGAGGCCAGGAACCTGGCGGTGGCCATGGCGGAAGTGAAAATCCGCTCAGGCGGGACTTCCATTCCGATGATCTTCAGGCGGTGTGCCAGGTCGCGCGGGGTATACACAGGATTGTTGGTCAACACCAGGTATTCGAGCTCTGCCTGGCGGAGCCGATCCAGAAACTCAGCGGCGCCGGGAATAACTTCCCTCCCCCGGATCAGCACTCCATCCATATCGGTCAGGTAAGCTTTTCTAATGCGTGTGGTCATAATTTTCCTTCAAGCAAGATTCAGGTCCCTGTGGGTTATCTGGGCGCCAGTTGAACCTGGGCATATCCCAGGGTCTGAGGTTTCGGATGGTTTCCGAAGAGATCGAGTGTCCAGGAAGGCGGAGAGCCGCCTCTCTCTGTGGCAGTGAAAAAGGTCCCCAGAGGTTCTTTCAAATCGAAAGCAACCTTGTTGCTGCGTTGCAGGTCGGGTGAGACCGGCATGAGATAAAAGCGGGTCCCTGTGGTTCCAATGACCTGAGCGGAATATACCGCCCAGAGCCTTCCATCCGGAGTTGAATGAAAGCGCCCATAGAGGACATCGGTTCCGGATGGGATCTCTCCTCCAGCGAGAAGAGTCTCACGCCGTGTGATTTTCCCATCCTTGAGCGCGGTGTATTCCAGGGTCCGCAGGATCGGCAGGCCGGGGAAAAAACGATCCCGAAGTTCCTGGGTCTGGACAGTATTCCGTAGATACAGGATATGGGCAGTTCCATCCCTTCCGATCCAGAGATCCAGGTTGGCGATATGGCCAGCGGTTGAATCGACCGAATCGATCTCGACTGGCGGGATGAAATCCTGCCTGGCAATATCCGGGGTGCAGGTGTAGAACAGCCTGCGGAAGACATAATCCCAATCCCTTCCAGTCAAATCGTGTTTGAATGTCCTCCACTCATCGATCGGTTCAACAATATCCCCGATGGCCAGGACATGCGCGCTGCCATTCTGAAGCGCCACCTGCTGATAACAGGAACGAACAGGGAAGGCGATCCCTCCATTGCGGCTCCACTGCCCTTCTGCATTCCGGAAGGACCAGTTCTGGGCACTTGTATGGGCATCGATATTGAGCCACAGGGCTTCTTTCCTTGCCGAATCGACTGCAAAGCCACGATAGGAATGGTCGGTAAAGTATGGGGTACCGGGCCATGCGGGCCTTTCGACTTCGGGCCTGGCTGAATCCACCGGAAGCGTAAACACGAGGAGTTCAGGATCGCAGGTGCCATATTTCGTTCCCGGAGGCTGATTGGAAGGGTTGGTGGTCAACAGCAGCCCAGAACCGGGAAATCCACCCAGCGGGCTGGGTTCACGCTGTCTATAAGAGGCATCTGACTGGACTGCTTTCCAGCCATCCCGTGTCCTCCGATAGAGTGCCCAACGGGTATTAGATAATGGGGGAACATCGGCACCGGTTTCAGAAACACTGGCATAAACATCTTCTCCATCGCGGAACAGAAGAGGTGAGCCATAGCACCAGAGAGGTCCGGCGCCATTTTCAGGCGGCAGCCAGACAGTCACAGTCTCTTCACAGATCACTTTGGCAGCCAGCGGAGGCTCTGCCTGGCACACGAAGCAGGAGGCTGCAAGGATGCCGACTGCCAGGATTCTATTAAATGAACGGAGCGTAAATTTCATTTCAGAAATCCTTTCGAAATCAGTGACTTGAAAGACTCACCGGCACGATACGAAGGGTGAGGTGTGCAGCTTCATTCTCCGCCTTGCGAGTCAATGCCAGCCTTCGGACAATCGGTTTGGCCTCGGCGGTTCGCAGTTTTTCGGCTTTCGAATCAAATTCCTGAACAGATGCTGCAGTCCCTTCTTCGGGCTGGTAAGAGATCTCAATCGCACCGTGCTGTCCTTGAATCCGCACCAGCCCGGGTTTGGCAATCTCAATCTGCCCATAGGTGATCAGCGCCGATTCGAAGGTGGCATCGGGGATCGAGACTGAGCAATCATCCCGCACTTCAACCCAGCCATCTCCCGGCTTTCGATGCAGTTTTATGGTGCGCACCAGAGACTTCAAGCCGGCTGCAGGTGGATAAGCCGAGGTGATATCCGCCCGGAATGTATCCACTTCATCGGTCCGGGTAACAGCGGCAATGGCGCGGGCCTGCGCACCGGCGATCTGCTCGATTCCATGCACCCGCGGAACCGAGTGCCCAAGGGACCGTGCTGCCAGGTAAGAATACCTTCTTGAACTGAAAAATCCACGGTCATAAACGGGAGCGCCGAGATCGGCCAGAATGGATTCCCCCTTGTAATGCAGTATCATATTGCCGACATCGTTATGATTGTGGTTTTCGCCATTGTTGCCACCCTGTGCAGCAATCACCAGCCCATCGGTTTCAGCGGGATCCGCTCTCGAGATGAACCACTCGATGCCACTGAAGAAATTGGATTTCTCCGCCAGGAAGGGCTGAGCCGTTTCAGCATCTTTGAGCAGCAGGGCTTCCTGGAGAAAGCCATCCAGTGAGGCCACACTTCCTTTCGGTCCTTTTCGGGCCTGAATAAAGGCTTTGAGATCCTCCAGGCCACAGGCTTCGGCAACCGCGGATATCCATCCAAAAGAAAACTCGATTTTTTCACCTCCATCGGAAAAGCTGGGGTACATGCCTGGGGAGAGCTCGGCGCGCATGGGGAAGCAGGCAATATCTTTCACCAGTTGGGGAGCAAACAGATCCAGCTGGCCAGCTGTCCGGGAGCAGCTGTTCAAAAACCAGCCCGCCTGGACAAAGTGGGAAAAGCCATAGTTCCAGTACCCGATTCCCTCAGCGGTCCCACCATCCTGGTCGAATCCTTCGAGAAAATATTCCAGGCTGTTTTGGGCGCGTGTGATGATCTGCGCCAGCTGGTCGCGATCCTCAATCACCAGGAGTGCAGCCCGGATGATGTTGCCATTGCACACTGCATTCCAGTTGTGGCGCGAGGTCATCCAGCCGAACTCGCGCGAGAGGAATGGCAGAAAGGTGCGTTGCTGCAGTTCATAATGGATTCGCTGGCGGACCTCGGGGAGCAAGGCATCATTAAAAACATAATCTGCCACTGCCAGGTCGAGGCTGACCCGGGTCGAACGCAGGTCGATGGTTGGGAGTGGAGGATTCACCAGGCCTTTCGTGTGTGCCGGATAGCACCAGTCACTTTCTTCGCAGTAAGCCCACAGGATATCCATGAGTGGATCGAGGTAGTCTCCCCTGCCCTGAAAACATTCAGCCAGCGAGAAGGCATTGAGGAACCGTGCACGTTCTGATAGAAGGTTCTGGTACTGCTCGCGATCTCCATTGCGCTGAAAATCGAGATACTTTGAGGCACGCAGAAAGGGCGGGTCGGTGGATTTCAGCCCCTCAGCTTCAGCCTGAATCTTTTCAACACCCTCCTGGAACAGGGACAATTTTCCGGCATGGTCCCAGAATTCCCGTTGCTGATATGTGGGATAAGGAATACAGGCTGTTGTGGACTGGATTGCTTTGTGAACCTGTTCGAGAGACCAAGCGGGCAAAACCGGTTCGGCTTGTGCAGTAAAACTTCCCAGAAAACAGATTATCAACAACAACCATAAAGAGGCCATGGAAACCATCCTCCTCGAAGTCAATCACCCGATTCTAGGCACGAATCAGGATCTGAACAGGCCAGGCACGCCGAAGAAGTAAAAAAAAGGTTAAAAAGTCAGGGCAGCCTGTTCAGCTGCCCTGCTCTTGGATGAGGCCGGAAGAAATGGATTTTATTTATCGAACATTTTTACTTCGGGTGGCACCCAGCCCCCATATTTGGCGATATCCCCTCGTGAGCGGGTCCCATTGGTTGGGCTGTAGAACACTACCAATGAGCCTGGGTCAAAATGGACCCCTTTCTTTTTGGCATTCACCACGATCTGAGGGAACCAGGAGCATCCGCTGTCATACGTGTCCAAAGCCCAGGAACACAAGCACCAGGCATCGAAATAGTTCTTGTCCGATGGGCGATGGTAGGCGAAGGTTTCATACTGGAGATAATAATAAGACCATTCATAATCTTTATGCTGGTCAGAAACTGCACCGGAACCGATGAATGGATCAATGAAGTTGACACTCTGAAGGTATTTGACCGGAGTTGTGAGTTCATAGGCAAAGCGGATCCTCGGTCCAGATGGCCAGTAGGCGCGCCGGATAAAGGGAGCCTTTCCAGTCGGCTCGGTAAACGGGTAATGGGGGTTGATCTGGCGATAGGCAAACATGGCAGTTTCGATCGAGCGAAACTCTCCTTTGACCTTGGTCACCTTGGCACGGATTTGTGCTTCCATAAAATTCGGCAGCGCAATACTGATAAGGATCAGAATGATGGCGATAACAATCAGCAGCTCAATCAGGGTGAATGCTCTTTTTCGAGACCAGGAAAATGGAAGTGACTGAAACATGGAGACCCCCCTCGCTTGTCAATGAAGCCCGGCAGTGAGGCTGCCGACGATATGGCCGGTTTTTCTTTTTTGATTATCAGTATTGCCAGTATTTAATCATATTCCGGAAATGGGGAACAGAATGCCTGTTTTTTTTCCAAAAACCTGAAAACACACGGAGCCTCTGTCGAAGCTCAGAAACCAGTTCCCGTTAACCGTTTGATATGCTATCTTTAATATTTCGGCAAGTCAATAAATTTATTACCCTTGGAATCATTTTTCTGTGAGGTGGAAGGGGCCGCAATCAAGTTGGCAAATCATGGTGAAAGCCTTTCCTCCTGGGATGTGCCCCAGCAGGAATTCGGCGGCAGATTCGATCCGGGGAACCATTTTCTGTAGAGGGTGGGCCGTGTATACTTTACAATTAAGGTAAAAACGCACTCATATCAGATACTTATGCTGGGGGCAGGTGAAAAAAGACTGTACAAAGCAACTCAATCCTGCTCACAATCTGGATATTGGCAAAATTTTCCTGAAAGCCACCCTTTTCAAACGGATTGAATGAATCGAGTGGCTTTGGTTTGAATAAATGAGGACTGACTGGATGTCTGCCATCTGGGGAAAATCCGTGAGGTTTTCACTCTGCTTCTTACTCTGCCTGATATCTTTGGCCAGTAAATCTTTCTCTCAAATACCGGTTTATTATTATTCAGGCTCCACTCGTGTCGACCTTGAGGTTTCACTGGAAGAAATCCACCTCGATAGTCTGAAAGATCTCTCGGTGTTCACACGACCCCACAAATCCATCGATCCAAATCTCCTGTCCATTCGCCGATCCGCCGGTGAGAAACCTGCGGCGGATATCCGGATCCGAGCCGCCACGGATCTGGTATCTCTGTCAGCAGCGAGTGAGAAACTTCGCCACTCGCTGGATGCACAGGAGCGCCAGGCAGTCCTGTATCCCCATGCGGTTCCGCAGGTCGAGTTCCATCGCCAGCTGCTCTCGTCAAGGCTTGTGGTTCAACTGCATCCGGATCAGAAAATCTCGACTATCGAGGGAAGATTCCCGGTTAAAACAATCCGAAGCCTGCCTTATGGAGCTGGGATGTGGTTGCTGGAACCGAGGGAGAATGGCCTGTTATCGAGCCTCGAGATCGCAAATCAGATTTATGAGCAGGCAGATGTGGTCTTTTCGCAGCCACTCCTGCGTCATCGAGCTCAAAAACGCTTCATCCCAAATGATCCCCTGTTTCAATACCAATGGCACCTGCTGAACTCAGGGAACCAGGTTTTCCCCTCTCTTGAGGGAATCGATATCCATGCAGTTCCAGCCTGGGATTATGCACGTGGAGCCGGGGTCAATATCGCGATCGTGGATGACGGGCTTCAGGTGACTCACCCGGACCTGACAGCCAACACACGCAAAGATATCGATATCGATATCAATTATGGGGATTCCGATCCAACTCCTGAGACATCCGATGATAACCATGGAACCTCATGTGCCGGGATCGCCGCCGGAAGGGGAAACAATGGAATCGGAATCAGCGGTGCTGCCCCGGAGGCGGGCCTGGTGGGTGTGCGATTGATATCCAGCAATTTCTCGGATTTGGATGTCGCGCAGGCCCTGACCCATCAGGTTACCAGTATTAACCCACAGGATATCGTAGGCATTTCCAGCAATTCCTGGGGGGATCCGGATGACGGGCTGGCAAAGACCCACCTCAACCCGATCATTCTGTCAGCTCTGCAGCAGGGCATTCAGCAGGGGCGGCAGGGCAAGGGAATCATCTATGTCTGGGCCGGTGGAAACGGAAAACAGAGCAAAGACCGTACAGACTATGACAGCCTGGCGAACAACCGTTATACGATTGCCGTGGCGGCTTCCGGAGCAGATGGATCCGCCAGCTGGTACAGCGAGGAGGGGGCCTGTGTGTTTGTCAACACGGGATCGAGCAACGAGGGTTATGGAACAGCCACAACCTCACTGACCAACAGTGGTGACCTGGAAGACCATTATACCACTGGCTTCGGAGGAACCTCCTCGGCGGCACCACTGGCAGCAGGAGTCATCGCACTGCTGCTGGAGGCCAATCCCAGCCTGACCTGGCGGGATGTCCAGCATATTCTCGCCAGGACATCCACACGGAACCTGCCTGAAGACCCCTCATGGCAGGAAAATGGGGCTGGGATTTTTCACAGCCATCGATTCGGTTTCGGGAGGGCCAATGCCCAGGCAGCGGTAGAAGCCGCACAGGCCTGGGTCCCGGTTCCACCGGAAGCCACACCACTCTCCGCTTCGGAGGAGGTGGCCGCCGGTATCCCCGATAACAATCCGAATGGCTTGGTTCGAACACTCAGTTTGGCGGGTCCTTCCGGATTTAAGATGGAGTCGGTCAACCTGAAAGTCACCATCATACACCCTTTCCGGGGCGACCTGGAAATCACATTGACCTCCCCATCGGGGAGTGTTTCGACCTTCGCCACACTCCATAATGATTTTCAGGCCGACTACACCAACTGGGAATTCTCAAGCGTGGTCCACTGGGGGGAAGATCCCACAGGCACCTGGACACTCCAGATCACAGACCGAAGGAACAACCATGTGGGATCTTTGAAGAGCTGGTCTCTGACCGCCCATGGCGCTGTTGGTGAAAATGATGGCAGTCCAACTCCAACAGCCACTCCATCCTCCACCCTGACCCATGGCCCTTCTCCAACACGGACTTCCACCCCGCTGCCTCCAACTGCCTCCCCCACTCACACCCGGACACCGACAAAAACTCTCACCCGGACTCCTACAAGAACACGCACCCCGAATCCATCGACACCGACACCCTCAGCGACCCTGCAAGATGGCTGCTCTGAGGTGATACTGGATGGCGATTTCGAGGATTTCAACCGTGGGAATCCCTCCTGGACCAAATATTCCACCAATTTTGGAAGCCCCTTGTTCCAGGATTCGCTCAGCGCCCATTCAGGGAAAACATTCGCCCTGTTTGGAGCATTCGAGGGTTATGAAGAAGGGAGCCTTTCGCAGGCAACCCGCATCCCCACCGGCACTGCAAGGCTTTCATTTTTCCTGATGATCGATAATTCTGGAGCCAAACTTTCAGACTATTTGAAGGTCAGGATCGATGGGCACCTGGTGGCCAGTTATACCGCTGCCGATTCCCCCGACTATTATGATTACCGCCTGGTCGAGATCGATGTTTCCTCTTATGCCGATGGTGCGAGCCACTCGATTACTTTCGAGAGTGTTGTCTCTGGAAGCCAGAATGGTTTTTCTTCTTTTTTCCTCGACCAGGTGTCCTTGCGCGTCTGTCGATCGCCTCTTGCCACTTCCACACGGACTCCTTCACCGACAGAAGCCCCGTTACCGACCCTTACACCGACACCAACCCTCCCTCCCCAAGCCACCTCAACTCCAACACCGACTTCTCCGGTTTCCACCATCGAACACTGGTGGTTGAACCAATAACAGGCTGCTTCAGGGCCGACTCCCTGATACAGAAATAACCCCTGCCTCGCATCAAACTCCCTGGGGCCAAAGATTCGGAATGAATTTTCTTGAGATAATCTCATCTAAAAACTCAGACTTATGTTCATAATAAAAATAAATTAAAGATGTTACGTCCATAGACGATACTCCCTGATGGAAGTATTTGTGCCTGGAGGGGGGGAAAATGTATCGCTGGGATGGGGGAATCGACCCCCGAAAACCATCTTTTTCTCACTTTTACCCATCAATTCTATGGGGTGTGCTCTTCGTCTGTCTTGCCTGCACTCCTGCCTGGCCCCAGATCGATGCCAGCCTCGATTCAGATTCAGATGGCCTGATCGACCTCGATGAGGTCTCTGCGCAGATCAGCATCTCCGCCGGTCCATCCAATAATCATGTTTTCGAGCAGGCTTCCGGATATCTGGTCAAACCGGGACTGAAACTGAAAATCGGAGCTGTTGGGACCATCTTCGGGGATGTTCAGGCCCAGCTGCAGAGCGGCCCGGAGGGCCTGGAACAGAAACCTTCTTTTCCGCTGGTTCTTGATTCTGCGCCCCACCTTTCCCTGATTGGAAGAATCGGACAGGGAAACTGGTTTGCCGCAGGAGCCGCAAGAACCATCGAAGGATCTGCCGAAGGGATGCTTTCCTTTGCAGTCAATGATGTCATCGGAGGTTTCGCAAACAACTCTGGATCATTCACAGTCACACTTGGAAAAGGGCTTGGAACCGACCCGAAGAAACCGGATACCGATGGAGATGGATACAAAGATGGCATCGATGGCGCTCCGCTCGATCCGACAGAACATCTCGATTCGGATGGCGATGGGATCGGAGACAATGTGGATCCGGATGATGACAATGACCGTCTGAGCGATCTCGAGGAAACCGGAACAACCTTCACAGTTCCAGCCACCGGAACCCCGGCCGGCCTGCCGGTGGTTTCAACAGGCCTGCAGCTGCTCCTCGGGGAGTTCATCACCCTTTCCGCCACCGGGACTGTCACGGATGGAGCCATTCTCGAATCCGCCACACCCGATGGGCGCCCCGACCTCAACACCAATGGGATGGTGCTGACCCGCCGGAACTCTCCCATCTACCAGCTGCTGGGCCGTTTTGGTGCTGGAGAGTGGTTCGGAATCGGGACCCGCAAACGGGTTGGATTGAATCAGGACATCCTGATTTCCGACAAAGTCACCCACCTGGGCGATAACACAGTATCCACCTGGCAGGTGCCAAAACCGGAAGGGACTGACAAGTCTTTCACTTTTTCAATCCCGGAAACACCACTCGGAGACGCATTGCTGGAAATGGAAGTCCTCAGTTCGCGTGAAAACAACATTGTGACCATCAACAACCTGATCTTCGGGAGGCTGTGCGCCAACCGGACCAACAATTTCGAGCCTTGCCGCATCGTGGTTCCACTGTCAGTGCTGCGACATGGGGCGAACACACTGCGGATCCTCGCCGGGCTGGATGATGACACACTGGATACCACCTCAATTTTCGATGACTTCCTGGTGCGGAATATCCGCATCGGTTTCAGACCGACCGGCATTCGCATTATCGAAACCCAGCCTCATCACCTCGGAGATGAAACAGTCTCCACATTTGAGGTCCCTGAAGCAGAAGGCGCATCGTTTACCGATAATTTCACACTGACACAGGTGCCCTCCAACGGGACAGCATCCATCACTTTTGACACATTCGATGTCACAACTGCACGGGCACCGCTTCCAATGTACCTGAATGGGGTTCATGTCGGGGATTTATGCGCCCGCAATCCGCAGCTTTCAGATTACTGGACTCCCTGCTCGATCGAGGTGGATGTTTCACTGCTGCAGGTTGGAAGCAATTCACTCCGCATCGAGAGCATGCAGGATCCCCAAAACGGCGATTACGATGATTTCATGGTTCGATTTGTGCAGATCCAGCTGCCGCTCGATGAGTCATCCATGGAGCTTTTCCTGGCCTACAATGAGCAGATCGGAGGGTATGCAGACAACACCGGAGCCTACCAGGTCACGCTCGGAGCAGGAGTTCCCACAGATCCATTCAATCCCGACAGTGATGGGGATGGCATCGGTGATGGGGCCGAGTTCGAGATCGGCTCGAATCCAGCCAGTCCGGAAAGCCCGATGCAGTTCGATTTCAAAGCGGATGGAAAGCTGGATGGAATCGACTTTTTCGAGCTGAGCCGCCGCTGGCAGAAACAACCGGAAACACTCACTCCCGATCTGCTGGGAGATGCTGATAAATCGGGCCGGATCGATGAGAAGGACCTGCTTCTTTTTCAATCCGCCTGGCTGCAATGAAGGAGAAAAACCATGTACCTGAATTTCTTCGGATTCCATAAGAAACCCTTTTCATTAACCCCGGACCCGGAGTTTTTCTTTCCGAGCAAATCGCACCGCCAGGGAATCGCACACCTGCGTTACGGCATCAAGGAGCGCATGGGATTCGTGGCTCTCTCAGGCGAAGTGGGAACCGGGAAAACACATCTGCTGCGGATGCTGCTTCAGGAGCTGGGAGATGATATCAAGCGTGCCTTGATCCTGAATCCGGTCCTCAATCCCGATGATCTGCTGGTCGCAATTCTGCAGGATCTCGAAATTCCATTCGATCCGAGCATGGGTCTGCGAGAAAGGCTCGAGGTCTTTGTGGATTACCTGCTGAAGGAACACAGCAAAGGGCACCGGGTCCTGATCATTGTCGATGAAAGCCACAACCTGTCGATCCAGTCACTGGAAAGGCTGCGCCTGCTTTCCAACCTGGAGACAGCGGGAGAGAAACTGGTCCAGGTCATTCTTGTGGGGCAGCCCGAACTGGACCTGATCCTGAAGCTGCCACCCCTGCGCTCATTGAACCAGCGGATCAATGTCCGTCATCACCTCGAACCGCTCAATGCAGCCGAAACCGAACTGTTCATCCGCCACCGCCTGGTGGTGGCCGGAGGCCAGGGGGTTGAGGCGGAATTCACCCGCAGCGCAAGCCGTTTGATTTACAAAGCCTCCAAAGGGACCCCGCGTGTGATCAGCACCCTGTGCGACTATTGCCTGGTGATCGCCTTTACCGAGGAGTCCCATGCCATCACTCGCAAAGTAGCCCGTGAGGCTATTCGCCTCCACAGGAGCAAAGAGGTGGTCTCGGCGCCGCGCCGGATGGAATCCAGATATAAGAAACGCGCGCTGATTCCGGCTCTGGCAGGCGCGCTGGCACTTCTGGTGGGGTTGGGGCTGACCGGCTGGAACTTGTATGGATCCTCCGGAGCCACCAGCGGAAAGCCATCCGGGAAGGGCGGGATTGTCAGTGCCTCTTTCCTGGCAAATCCTGCTCCGAGTGTCGTTGTCGATTCGCCTGATCCGATCATTGGAGAGGCCATCACCGAACCTGCTGCCGCTGCCGCTCCAACAGCGCAGGTCGCGGTGGCTGCGCCCAGTCCTCAGCCAACTGCAGCCGGTCAGTCTTCGGCGATAACCTCCTCCTTCCTCATGATCGAAGAGGACCAACCCGCCGCTGCCATACCGGCACCACCCCAGCCAAAAATCCAGGAAACTATTCCGGTTCCATCAGTCATGCCCGCCCAAATCACCGGCGCGGCACTGGCAGCACTTCCAGCAGCCCCGCCGGAAGAACCCCCGGCTCCCCTTCCCAGTGCTCCGGTAAAAAAGGCGCCGGAAAAGAAGGCGGCAGCCACCGGGAAAGTTTTCAGTGTCCAGGTCGCCTCTGTGAAAAGCAAAGAAAAGGCGGAGTCAGCCGCCCGCCAGTTCGAGCCGCTTGGGGAAGTTTATATTATCCCGACCACATCCGGAAAAACCAAAGGGTGGTACAAGATTCTGGTGGGAACATTTTCCAGCTACCAGGAGGCATTGGCTGTCGCACGCCAGATGAACCATGTCGGCATGACCAAAGATGCCCTTGCAGTTGAAAACCACACCCCGGAGGCTGCGGCCGATCACCCGGGTGCCGATGTCAATCTGGTGGATGCTGGAAGCGGATTAAAAACTTTCTGAGGCTGTTTTGGTTGATGAGATTGAGAAAACAGGGGGTGCTGCCAAAGGCACCCCCTGTGCTGTTCAGTTCCTGGTCAGGCGATCGCGACCGGATTGAGGTGAATGGTCTGGACCACATTGGTCTGTATGGCTTGATTAGCAGCAAACACAGCCGCTGCAGCACGCCGGCCACCCTCTCCAGAGCAGCCGACCCGGCTTGGGTCACCAGCCCGTATGGCCTCGGCAAACATGCGAATTTCTTCACCATAGGCTTTGAAGCGATCTTTGCCATCTCCAATGGAATCTCCGGTCTGGGCACCCTTTCCGGTCGAGTGAGTCACCGCGGCCGGTTTTCCAGCCTTGCCTTTGGCAACCCCGACTTCGGTCTTTTTGGCTGCTTCTTCCGCTTTGGCCTCTTCGGTTTTGACCAGAGTGCCCTCAGACTCACCTGTCAGGAACACGGTTCCTTTGGTTCCCATGATCTGGTCATAATAATCATCGAAGGCATTGGTGGTGATGGCGGTGAATGTAAACACACGGTCAGTCGGGTAACGGAATGTCACATAGGCATGGTCCGCCAGGTCGCGTTCATCCTTGTAGTGGTAAATTCCTCCAACACCGCAGACAGTCTCCGGGGGAGCTCCCCAGAGCCAGGTGGCCACATCGATCTGATGGCTTCCCAGTTCGCTCATCAGGCCATGCGAAAACTTGGAGTAAAGCCGCCAGTTGGCCAGCTGGTCCGGCGTTTCATATCCATGTGAAACCCAGTCGAAATTGGGATCTTTTTCTTTCAGCAGATCGAAATAATGGGCGATTTTCTCGGGGGTGGGCATTGCCACAAAGGCTTTTGGTTTCAGGTCCGGCAATTTCTTGCGCAGCCAGTCGAGGGGTGACTCGCCCCATCTTTCTTTGAGCAGCTCATTTTCCCAATCGGGAACATTGCGCCACTCATTGTTGCGGTGCCAGAGAGAGCGGATGTGGTAGACATCGCCGATTTCTTTATCCTCGACCCATTTTTTCGCACGCTGGTAAAGAGGATTGGCATGGCGTTGATGGCCGACAGCCAGGACGAGATTGTTTTTCCGGGCTGTGCTGATCATCTCATCGCAGTGCTCGAGTGAATATGCCATTGTTTTTTCGCACAGGACATGCTTGCCCGCGGAAAGGCATTTGACTGTCAGCGGGCCATGGGTATGCAGCGGGGTGGCGATGATGACCGCTTCGAACCCTCCATCGGAGAGCATTTTATCGACATCATCATAGACACGCACCTGGGGGTTGTAGCGGTATTGAATGACTGCCTCCCCCAGCAGGCGATGGTCCGGGCGGAAATCACACATCGCATTGAACTTGATGACAGAAGGGTCTGCATTCTCAAGCAGCACACGGCCCTGATTGCCAGTGCCGATAATGGCTGCCTGAAGCGGCCTGGCCTGGAGCGCAGCATAGGTGTATGCTCCGGCGGCAGGCAGTACCGCGGCTGCCTTCATGAAATTCCTTCGCCCAATCACCAATCTTTCCTTCTCCGGCATCGGTTTCTCCCTTATTCTGTTGACAGTGCAGGTTGCCTGAACCTTTCCTGTCTGGCTGACAAAATCGATCGATCCTCAATGTGCTGCTGCAATCACCTCGGGCAGATTGCAGGGTTGTACTGTATTGGTCCGGATGGTTTCATTGGCGGCAAAGACCGCAATCGCCGCCTTTCGGCCATCCTGCCCGGAACATCCAACCAGGGCCGGGTTTCCGGTCCGGCAGGCTTCGGCAAACATGTTGATCTCGATGCCATAAGCTTTGAAGCGTTCAGTGCCATCCATCAGCGGGGCTGTGCTGCCCAATTTCAGGTTGGATTCACCGGTGACAAGAACCGGTTTTTTGGATTTCTTGTCGGTGGCAATGGCCACTTCCGCAGTCCGGGGTTCTCCCTCTTTGAACAGCAGGCCATCTGATTCTCCTGTGAGATAAATGGTCCCGAGTGTTCCCATGACCTGATCATAATAATTATCAAAATCATTGGTTGTGATGGAAGAAAAGACCAATGTGCGGTCTCCCGGGTAACGGAAGGTGGTGAAGACATGGTCAAAGACATCTCTGCCATCATTTTTGTAATGGAAGATGCCGCCAGCACCCACGACACTTTCCGGTGCAGACTTCCACAGCCAGTTGCAGGCATCGATCTGGTGGCTGCCCAACTCACTCATCAATCCATGCGAAAACTTGTGATAAAGCCTCCAGTTGGCCATCTGGTCCGGGGTTTCATAACCATAACGGGTGCAATCGAATTCGGGATCCTGTTCGTGGAGGTATTCGAAATGGAGGTTGATTTTTTCGACAGTGGACATTTTTTTAAAGTCTTCCGGCTTGGCATCCGGCATCTTCTTCCTAGCCCATGAAAGCAGGGTGCTGCCCCAGACTTCCTTGAGATAATCATTTTCCCATTCCGGGATGTTGCGCCATTCGTTATTGCGATGCCAAAGCGATCGGATATGGTAAATATCCCCAAGAAGGCCTTCATCGATCCAGCCCTGGGTCTGAAGGTAAAGCGGATTGGCGTGGCGTTGATGGCCAATCGCCAGGACCAGCCCATTCTTTTCGGCGGCCTGGATCATTTCATCACATTCCCCGACTGTGTATGCCATGGTTTTCTCGCACAGGACATGTTTTCCCGCGGAGAGGCATTTCAGGGTGAGTGGCGCATGGGTATGAAGGGGGGTGGCGATCAGGACAGCCTCGAACCCTCCATCGGAGAGCATCTTGTCCACATCGGAATAGACCCGCACATCGGGGTTGTAACGGCTTTTAATGACACCGGTACCGAGAGCACGATGGTCCGGCCGAAGATCACAGCAGGCTTTGAAGGTAATATGCCCTGGATTGGCATTCTCCAGCAGCACCCGCCCCTGGTTGCCGGTTCCAATAATGGCTGCCTCCAGCGGCTTGGCCTGGCTGGCTGGAAATTCGCGTTCAGTCCATTTTGGATAAAGCATGGCTGCCCTCTCGAAGTTGCGGCGGCCAACGATTATTTCTTCCTGTTTCAGCATAAGTCTTGTCCTTGTGGCGGGATATAACCTCTACGAGGCTCTCCTACTTTGAAGTATCCACCCGTTGCAGCTTTGTTTCAAGCACATTCATTCCAGAATCAGGATGCCAGAAGAAACCGTGGGCTATTCACCGGCACGCCGGGTTCCGGGCGCATCAATTGGAATTCCCTGAGCACAAAAAGGACAGTCTGTTTCGCTAAAGGTCGGAAAGCGAACCTCCAGGAGGCTGAAATAAGGGACCTCTTCACCAAAGGGAGATTGCCTGCCCGAACGATTGAGAATCGAACAGATCCCAGCCAATCTGCCGCCTGCCGCAATGGCGAGTTGCGCCGCCTCCATCACGGAGCCGCCTGTGGTGACCACATCCTCGACTGCGATGAATGGCTTCCCTTCCGGAACGCGGAACCCCCTCCGGATCGACATTTCTCCCTGTTTGCGTTCGGCGAAGATGTGGGGAGTTCCCAGGGCGCGTGCCAGCTCATGGCCGATAATCATCCCTCCCAGCGCCGGGGAGAGCACCCATTCCGGCTTGAGGTGTG
>WBZO01001048.1_pt1 | contig 43250 bp, 33 predicted proteins | sample 5204261 | NCBI WGS metagenome assembly WBZO01 (sample SAMN12412400, study PRJNA552823) | activated sludge metagenome | isolation source: activated sludge from anammox sidestream of wastewater treatment plant... | place: USA: North Carolina | collected 2017-09
TGCCGATTGGGGTTCAAATGAATCCGCAATCCGTAATCCGCAATCTGCAATCCGTTATGCCGGTTACTGGTCTCGAAAAATTCGAGCACTTGCAGGACAAGATTCGTCTCGCCCTGGAGGCTTGCAAAACGCTCAGGCAGGAGAAAGAGCGGCTCGAGGCGGAACTGGCCCACGCGCGCGAACTGCTGGCCGAATCGAACATGGAAAATGAGCGTCTGAGATCGCAAATCGAGCGGTTGCAGACCGAGCGTGAGACGATGCGCGGCAGCATTGAGGCGATGTTGCACGAAATCGCCACCCTTGAAATCGAAGCGGAATCGGTCAACAGGTAACCCCAGAGCTTGTCGAGATGGCCCCGAAACAAAACCGTGGGAATATGGAATCGCAAGGGCAGAGCGTGAACGTCAGAATCTACAATCAGACCTACGCCATCCGGGCCAGCGACGGCAACGTCGAACGCACGCAGCAACTGGCCGCGATGGTTGACGAACGGATGCGCGAGATTGCGAAAAGCGCCCTGACTTCGGACTCGCTCAAACTGGCGATCCTGGCCGCCCTGCACATCGCCGATGAACTGGACAAGGCCAACAGCAAGTACGAAGAATTGGATCAGGCGCTCCTCACGCGCAGCAATGAATGCGCCACGATGCTCGACCAATTGCTTAAAGACCATAAACAGTGAGCTGGTTATCACGCCCATCGCGGCCAATGTCTTTACACCTCTTTTACAACAATCCCGCAACTGGCTTCACACCGGCGGCGTATTCGCCAATCCACATTCGAATCAAATCGAAATCTACTTGGAGGATTTGTGAAAAGATTTTTTCCAGCAAGCGTTCTGCTGATGTGCGCGCTGGCGGTTTCATTTCCGTCAACATTTGCGCAGCGCAATCAGGACAAGGCGAAACCGGCGGCGACGGCCACAGCCGGGCAATTCGGCAATGTCGAGGCGATCACGGCGGCGGAGTTGAAAGATTATCTCTACTTCGTCGCCTCCGACGAGATGGAAGGGCGCGACACGCCGTCGCGCGGGCTTGATCTGACAGCCAAATTCATTGCGATGAACCTGTCGCGATGGGGAGTCAAACCGGGTGGGACGGACGGAACATATCTTCAGAAGTTCGCGCTGACCAGTAGACGTTTGCTGCCCGAACAGACGACGGCCAGCGTCGGCGGGCAGAGTTTCAAGATCGGCGAAGATTTCATCGCCGCGCCGGTCGAAGGGAAGGCAAGCGGCCAGATTGTTTTTGCCGGTCACGGCTATATGGTCAAAGCCAAAAACATCAATCCGTATCAAGGCATTGATGTGAAGGACAAGATTCTGCTTGTCGCCGCGGGTCTCCCGAAAGGCGTAACTTTTCAGGATCTGCGCGGCAGAGCCGGCGTTGATTTCGATAGTCCGGCAACCTATGCCAACGCGCACGGCGCCAAAGGCCTCATCATCATTCCCAACTCATCAATGATCACGTTCTGGGAGAACCGTTACAAGGCTTTCTTGAATCCGTCGCGCCTGACGATGGAGAGACCGCAGCAAGGCGCCAGCATTCCCGTCATCACCGCTTCTGAAAAAATGGCCGCCGTGATTCTGCAAGGCGAGAAGCTGGATTACGAGACCATCAAGAAGCAGATAAACGATGGCGCGCCGAGCGAGTCGTTCGCGCTCAGCGCCGCTAAACAGGCCAGCTTCAACGTCGCGGCTAAGACTGAAGCGACGATGACGCAGAACGTGGTCGGCATCATCGAAGGTAGCGATCCAGTTTTGAAAAACGAATACGTCGCGGTCGGCGCGCATTACGATCACGTCGGCAACAGTCCGCAAGGCGGTTGCCGTCCCGTAAACGGCGACAGCATCTGCAACGGCGCTGATGACGACGGATCGGGGACTGTTGCGACTCTGGCGATTGCCGAGGCGCTGGCCAAGAGCGCGCAGCGTCCGAAGCGGTCGGTCATCTTCGTCTGGCACGCGGGCGAAGAGAAAAGTTTGTGGGGGTCGGAATATTTCACCGATAACCCGGCTGTGCCGATCAATCAGATTGTCACGCAACTGAACATTGACATGATCGGGCGCAGCAGGAAGGAAGGCGACACCAATCCGGCGAACAAGAACCTGACCGGGCCGAACGGGATCTACGTCATCGGGTCGAAGATGATGAGCACACAGCTTGGCGCGTTGAGCGAGGAGGTCAACAACTCGTATCTCAAACTCAATTTCGATTACAAATATGACGCGCCGGACGATCCCGAACGGTTCTTCTATCGCAGTGATCATTACAACTACGCGAAGAAAGGCGTCCCGATCATTTTCTATTTCGACGGCGTGCACGAAGATTATCACCGAGCGTCCGATCACCCCGACAAGATTGATTACGAGAAGATGGAGAAGGTGGCGCGCACCATCTACGCCACGATGTGGAAACTGGCCAACGCGCCAACGCGCCCGAAGGTTGATAAACCGTTGCCGCCGCAGTTGGCGAATTGAGATGCAGCCCGGTTCAAACCAGATCGAACGCATCATCGTTAGAAGCGCAAACTGGATCGGTGACGCGGTGATGACCACACCTGCGCTTGAACGCCTGCGTTCGTCTTTTCCTAAATCTCACATTGCGCTTCTGGCCACGCCGCGCACGGCTGGACTGTTTGAAGGCTCGCCGTTTGTTGACGAGATCATCGAATATCGCCGCCGGGAAGAAGGGGCGCGGGCTTTTCTCCGAACGATGAAGCTGTTGCGCGCGCGCCGCTTCGATCTGGCCCTGCTGTTTCAAAACGCGTTCGAGGCCGCGCTGCTCGCGTGGATGGGCGGCGCGCGGTTGCGCATCGGCTTTGCCGAGCAGGGGCGAAGCTTGTTGCTCACGCACAGGCTTCATCGCGGCTCGCGGCATCGCAACCGGCATCAGATTCACGATTACCTGGACATAGTCGCCGAATGCGAGCGCGTCTTCCTGGGCGGGAATCTCAAATCTCAAATCTCGCCTCCTCTGCCTCATTTGATCGCCAGCCAAACGCAGCGACGCGCCGCTGCGAGCCTGCTTCAAAGTCGCGGGATCGAATCAGGCTCGCGTCCGCTCGTCGCGCTCAACGCCGGAGCCACCAACAGCCGCGCGAAATGCTGGCCTGAAGATCGCTTCACCGCGCTCGCCGATCAATTGGTGGATGCGCTCAACGCGCAAATCGTTTTTATCGGCGCGGCCTCGGAGCGCGATGGCGCTGACCGAATCATTCAGCGGATGAAAAGGCGTGGCGCGATCAATCTCGCAGGCGAAACAAGCATGGCTGAATTGATCGGCGCGCTCGACACTTGCGACCTGCTGGTCAGCAACGACACCGGCCCCGCGCATATTTCATCCGCGCTTGGCCGTCCGACTCTGACGATCTTCGGCCCGACGAACGAATTCGAGACCGCGCCAATGGGGCCGCGCGCCGAATTGATTCGCGCCGAAGGCATTGAATGCGCGCGGTGCATGCTGCGCGATTGCCCGATTGATCATCGGTGCATGACTCGGATCGCGCCGCAGGAAGTTTTCGAGCGCGCGTTGAAGTTGCTGGAAGAAAAACGCCCGGCGCAGGGATAGAGAAGAAAGGTTTATAGGTTGTAGGCGCTCGGTCGTAGGTTTTAGCTTGTCAGCAAAGGCCCTGCCGCGTGACCGAGGCCGCTTCGTTCGTTCGCGCGGCTGTAGTAAGCTTGTGACATCCGAAGAGGAGATTCGTGGGACACAATGAATGAGAGACGTGAGACGTGGAGCGATCGCTACTGCGTCTTTGAAATAATCACGCCGCGTGTTCAAACGATGCGCGTCGTTCTGGTGGATAATCTGATCGCGGACGAGAGCCAGTATTCCGATGCTGCGCGGCGCGAACCGGATTTTCACGCCGGGCGCTGGGTGCGGCTGGAACGGATGATCGCCTCGCTGGCGATGGGAAACATCGAAAACAATGTGCGCAGGCTGGTAGTCGAACCCGATGTGCGCGTCGTTCATCTCTCGCAACTCAACGATGAGCTAGTGCGCGAATTCGACCCCGACGCGATTGTCCTCGGCGGCACGCTCCGCGATTTCGATCTTTACAACCCGGCGCTGATCGAAGGCTTCAATCAGTTCATCAAAAATACGCGCGTGCCCGTCCTGGCGATCTGCGGTGGGCATCAACTGGTCGGTCAGGCTTTCGGCGCGAAGATCACAACGCTCGATGACAAACCGCCGAGCGAAAAACGCAGCGGGCGTTTGATCGAATATCAGTACCGGTTCGTCAAGATCACGGACACGGGCGACCCGATATTCGCCGGAATCGAAGACCGCCCCGACGCGCGCTGGCAGCGATACACCAAACGCCGCCACCTGCTTCGCGTCTGGCAGAATCATGGATTGCAGCTTGACCGGCTGCCCGACGGATTCAAACAACTGGCGCGAGGTTACCTGTCGGAATACCAGATGATCGTGCGCCGTACGGCTGAGCAGTTGATTTACGGCGTGCAGTTCCACATCGAGAAATCTTTTCAGGACTGGCAGACCGACAAATACTGGGATCATCGCAACGAGAGCCGTGATGGGCGGATGATCTTCGACAACTTCCTGGTCGAAGCGCTGCGGTTCAGGGGCAGGGAAGCGAATCTGGCCGGCGACAGGAACGGCAAAGCGGTTGCCGGAAAAACCAGGGCGACCACGGCTGGCGGCTCGATGGATGCGCCGGCCACGGGATTCTGAGGCGTAGAGCAATGAGCGATAACGCAATCAAGGTAAATGTGCTGTTGTTCGGAGCGTGCCGCGAAGTGGCTGGCGCGAGCGAACTGCAATTCAATCTGACCGCGCCAGCCGATGTCGCAAGCGCGTGGGCCGAGATCAAAAACCGTTTCCCGAACCTGGAGAAATTCGAGCGGAGCGCGCTCTTCGCGGTCAACGAAGAGCACTCGCGAAAAGATCAGCCATTGAAAGATGGAGACACTTTGGCTATCTTCCCGCCCGTTTCCGGCGGATGAAAAATCGTATGGATATATTCGAGATCACGCGCGAGCCGATTGACAAACTCGGCCTGGAAAAAAGATTGCTGACCGGCGGCGCAGGCGCCATCGTGACTTTCGACGGCGTCGTGCGCGACAATACAAAAGGCCGCCGCGTCGTCAGCTTGCAATACGAAGCTTATGAGCCGATGGCCGTCAAGGAGATGCGGCGCATCGGCGATGAAATTCGCCAGCAATGGCCCGATGTCGAACGCGTCGGCATCATTCATCGCTTCGGCCCCTTGAGGATTTCGGAATCTTCGGTCGTGATTGTCATCACTTCGCCCCATCGCCGCGTAGCTTTTGAAGCCTGCCGCTATGCGATTGATCGCCTGAAACAGACCGTGCCCATCTGGAAGAAAGAGATTTTTGAAGACGGCGAGGAATGGGTAGAAGGTCAAGCGCCCGAAGTGAAGGAGTAGTAAGGACACCCCATCCGTCAATTCATCCGACCCCCCATTCAGTTCATTCAAACCGGTGTGTTTCCGGTCAATCTCAGGCCCCAACAATTCAATCTTGCAAAGGAGTTTTTTGCATGGCGCTCATCCAATTTACCGCTAACCACGACGACCTTTCGACCGACAGAGGGTTTCAATTCCGTTTCCGCTGCGACAAATGCGGCAACGGTTACCAGAGCAGGTTTCAGCCTTACACGGTGGGAATCGTGTCGGACGTGCTTCGCTCAGCCGGAAACATTTTCGGAGGCATACTGGGCAGCGCGGGCAATAGCGCCTACGACATCCAGCGCGCCATCGGCGGCAAGGCTCACGACGACGCCTTCGCCATCGCGGTCGAAGAGGCCAAGCCGCATTTTCATCAATGCACGCGCTGCGGCAAATGGGTCTGTCCTGACGTTTGCTGGAACGCTTCGGCTGGTTTGTGCGAAGACTGCGCGCCGAATTACGAAGAGGAATTCTCCGCCAGCCACGCGCGCGCCAAAGCCGACGCCGCGCGCCAACAGCTTTACGAACGCGCGCAGCAGACCGATTACGCGTCGTCAACCGACATGAGCGCGGGCGCCGTGCATCAGGCGCCGTCGCGTCCATCGGTCAACCCGATGACCAACGCGGCGAACGCGCCGTCAATCGTCGGCGTGGCGTGCTCGAATTGCGGCACACACTCGAACAGCAAATTCTGCCCGGAATGCGGCCAGCCGATGAACGCAAAACTGAGTTGCAAGGCTTGCGGCTGTGAGCTGGAAGGGAAGCCGAAGTTCTGCAAGGAGTGCGGGGCGAGGATGGAATACCAAAACTAAATCAAACCGGGTAACTCTGGGGCAGAATCCTTGTCACAGAACCACAAGCCACAGAGAGGATGGAAAGAAAAGAGACGCCTCTCTTGATTTCTTCTGCATTTCTCCGTGGCTCCGTGGCTCTGTGGCAAATTCGTTACACCCACAACTGCTGCGCCAGCAGATTCAAAAACGTCCCCACATCCGTCACCACTCCAATCGTCTGCTGCGAGCCGCGATCCGAAAGCTTCGTCACGACCGCCGGGTTGATGTCCACGCAGACCATCCGCACCCACGACGGTGTCATGTTGCCCGCCCCTATCGAATGCAGCATTGACGACAGGCAAACGATCATCTTCGCGCCTTCGATCTGTTTGGCGTACTCCTCCTGCGCTTTGATCAAATCCATCTCGGTGTCGGGCAGCGGGCCGTCGTCGCGGATCGAACCGGCCAGCACGTACGGCACGTTGTTCCTGACCAGTTCGTACATGATGCCGGAGCGCAGAACGCCGGCTTTGACCGCTCCTTCAATCGAGCCGTAGCGGTTGATGGCGTTGATGGCGCGCATGTGATTCTTGTGGCCTTCTTCAATCGGGATGCCGTTTTCCAGATCAACGCCGAGCGATGTGCCGAAGAGTTGATGCTCGATGTCGTGGACGGCAATGGCGTTTCCGGCCAGCAGCGCGTCAACGAAGCCTTTGCGGATGATTTCGCAAAACGCCGCCGTGCCGCCGGTGTGGACGACGACGGGGCCTGCGACAAAAACTATGCGCCCGCCTTCCGCACCTCCTTCAGCTTTGATCCGGCGCATCATCTCGGCGATTTTGCGGACGGCGGTCTCGGCCCGGCGTTCGGATGAGATGTCGTTGGCCATGAACGCGAAGCCCAGACGGTCGCGCTCCTTGAATTCGGGTTGGATGCGGATGCCGTTCGCGCCGCAGACGATCATCTCGCCCTGCTTCACGTCGCGCAGCTTGCGGCATTCAGCCTTGCCGTCGGCGACTACGATCACCGCGTCCATCCGTTGCCTGGCCACCTCGACCCAGGCGCCGCCGATGCGCGCGTAGGTTCGATGATTGGTCGTCGAATAAAAATCGTCAGGCACGACGCAGTCTTTCGGCGAGGGTTTGAGCGTCGCGTCAGTGATCTGGGCCTGGTAACAACCCAGCTCGACCAACTCTTCGAGCGTCTTGTCCAGAATCTCTTTGGCCGGCGCGAGCACGCGCAATTGCAACTGCGAGAACTCGTCGTTGGTGCGTCCGAGTTTGAATTCGATCACTTCATAGACCGCGCCGCACTCAATCACGCGATCCATAATGTTCGACAGAATCTGCGAATCAACCAGATGTCCCTCAGCTTCGACTATTTCAACGTAATTCATGGTCATAATTCTGAAATCCTCGATTAATTATGATCAGCGCCGCGAGCGTTAGCGAACGCGGCCTCTCGGCAAGACGCGTTCGGTAACGCTCGCGGTACTGATCCGAAGCACTCTAGCGGAGCGGCGGCGGATTAGTCCAGCCGGGAATTCTTCAGGAGTTTCGCCACAAGCGTATAGACTTACCGAGCGGTTGGTATATAATGCGCGCGCTACTAGAACCTGATTGACTCAATCGAGATCAATTTAAATACGAATAGACAAGACATCGTATCAACGAACAATTTACGGACCTGCGAAATAGCAGGAGAAAACTTTCCTTCCTGAAGGCTAGCTGGGCGTTCCTGCGTTTATCTCGATCTCAAATGGTCGAAAAAGAACTCCGTGGGGCCGTGATCCTGGGTGAATATCGCCGCAGGTTGTCATGGTTTTATCGGGAACCATCAACTTTTTAGCCATTCGGCTTACAAGCTCTTCGACAAGTTCGATAAGGAGATAACCATTATGCGAAGTTTCGCCAGTTATGTTCGTTCCCCCTTGTCGGGAAAGTGGCCTTGTTGGTCCTCATTTTTCCGTTGCGTATCGTGCCTGTGCCTGGCCGCATTCCTGGCGGCTGTTTCGTTGGCGCAGGCGCCGGTCGGAACTATCTCAGGCACAGTTACTGATCCGTCGGGCGCGGTCATCGGTGACGCCCCGATCATCGTTAAAAATAAAGCGACCGGGGCCGAGCGCAGGACTAAATCCGAAAACGACGGCGCATACTCCGCCCCAGCGTTGCCCGCCGGCCAGTACGAGGTGAAGGTTCAGGTGCAGGGCTTCCGCACGCTGCTGCGCGAAGTGACGGTCGAGACCGGCAAAGTCGCGACCATTGATTTGCAATTGGAGATTGGCCAGACGACCGAGATTGTCACTGTGCAGTCGGCTGGCGCGGCGCAGATCAATTACGAGGCTCACTCGATTGACGGCGTCATCACGCGCGAAAAGATTCAGGATTTGCCACTCAATGGCCGCAGCTTCCTGAACCTGGCGTTTCTGGAGCCGGGCGTGACGGTAAGTCCGGGCACGACCTCGCAATACAACTCGCTCTTCTCGGTCTCGGTGCTCGGCGGCGCGTCCGACAAGACCGCCATCACCGTTGATGGCGGCAACGTCCGCAACTCCATCGAGGGCAACACCGGCATGAACTTCTCGCAGGAAGTCGTGCAGGAGTTCCAACTCTCTTCGACCAATTTCGATCTTTCGACCGGCATCACTTCGGTGGGATCGGTCAATATCGTTTCGCGTTCGGGCGGCAACCAGTTTCACGGATCGGGCTACTACTTTTTCCGCGACCACAACATGGCCGCCTATCCGGGTCTGGGGCGTAATCCGCTCAGCCCCGATCCGTTCTTCGCGCGACGTAACCCCGGCGTCTCGGTCGGCGGGCCGATCATCAAAGATCGTCTCTTCTTCTTCACAAACTACGAGTATATGAACCAGACACAGGTCTTCACGGTGCAGCCTGATTTGCCGTCAGTCCGCGGACTGGCGGGCAATTTCCCCAGCCCGTATCGCGGTCACCTGTTCAGTGTTAAGTTCGACCTGAAACTGTCCGATAAGCACAATCTCTTCGCGCGCTATTCGCACGACCAGAACAAGGGCTTCGGCCCGAACGGCGGGCCGGTGCTGCCGTCGAACTGGCTTCAGAATAAAAACTTCTCCGACCAGAGCGTGCTCGGCGTCACGTCGGTCTTCACGCCGACGCTGACCAACGATTTCCGTTTCAATTACACCTATTGGCAGAATCGTAATCTCTTCGCCGACGACAACACATGCCCCAACTGCCTGGGCCTCGGTTTTCCCGAAATCAGCCTTCAGGGTTCGAGCAACTTCCGCGTCGGCAACACGCAAAACGCGACGCAGGGCCGCGACCTGCGCCGCTTCACTTTCACGGACACCTTGACCTGGCAGAAAGGTTCGCACCGATTGCGCTTCGGCACGGAACTGGAGCACGCGCCCGGTACCGGTTTCTGGGGCTATTGCGATCCGGGCTGCACCAGCCTCTTTTCGCCGGAAGTCGTGCGGAGTCTGGTTCCGGCGGCGCTCGTCGCAGCGCTCTTCCCGAATCTGCCGACGACGATCCGCACCAACGCCGACCTGCTCAACCTGCCGTTCGCTGGCGCGGTGATCGGCGTGGGCGACCCATCGCAACCGCCGCCGTACAACGTTGACAAGGCGAAGATCAACAACCGCATGCGCTTTTACGGGCAGGACACCTGGAAGGTCAAACCCAGCTTCACGCTCAACTACGGTCTGGCGTGGAATTTCGAGAGCACGCTGGTCAACCGCGATCTGGACAAGCCGAAATACCTGGCGCCGCTTTACGGCAGCGATCTCTCGCCGACCAATAACAACTACGATAATTTCTCGCCGTCGCTCGGCTTCGCCTGGAACCTGGGCAATGATAACAAGACGGTGGTGCGAGGCGGCGCGGGTATCTACTGGGAAACCGAACTGCTGTGGCGGCGTTTGCAGGAGCGCGCATTCACCGGCCCGGTTGGCAATGGCCGCATCCAGTTCCCGTCAACCGGTTTCACCAACATCTTCCCCGGCATCATTGACCTGGGCGCGGGCGGAGCTCCTGTCCCGGTCGGAGCGCCGGTGCCACAGAGCCTGACCAATATGACGCTGGGGCAGTTTCTGCAGATTTACAACCAGCAGATCGGCGCGATCCAGCAGACGTTCGGCACATTGTCCAACGACCTCTCGATTCGCAACATCCAGCTCAACAAGTCCGCCGCGCAGCTTTACCCGAAAGAATACCCGGTGCAGCGCAGCTATCACATGAACATCGGCATCCAGCGCGAACTGCGCCAGGATATGGTTTTGACGGTGGATTACGTGCGGCGGGTCTTCGTCAACACGCTGCTCGGCGAGATTGATTACAATCGCTACAACCGCTTCATCAACGGCGCGCGCACGCCGGTCATCCCCATCTGCGCGAATGCGGCGCAGCGCAGAGACCCGAACGCGCAATGCTCGACCGGCGGCATATCTTTCTGGACGCCAGGCGGACGCCAGGTTTACAACGCGATGCTGCTGAAACTCGACAAGCGGTTGTCGAATCGTTTGTCGTTCACCGCGTCTTACGCGCTGACCGCGCAGAGCGGTGTCAACGGCATTGCGAACCTGGACAACTGGTTCCAGAGCTACGGGCCGCAAGGCTCGCGCCACATCCTCAATGTTTCGGGTAAGGTGGTTATGCCCTGGGGATTCGAACTAGGTGTCATCTCGTCCATGGCTTCGCGCGGCGCGCTGATGCCGGGCATTTCAGGCGTGGACCTGGACGGCGACGGTTCGGGCGGCGAGCCGCTTCCGGGCGTCGAACGTCACAACTGCTTCAATCGCGGCTGCGGCAAGCGGGATTTGGAGACGGCGGTGCGGAACTGGAACTCGCGTTTCTATCCGAACGGCGCGCCGGTCAACCCGGCGGACTTCAAGAAAGATGCGCGCGGCCAGAACATTCCGTTCCTGACCCTTCCGGCAAGCTACGAGTTCGGCGACTGGTTCAGCTCGCAGGACATCAGACTGACCAAGAAATTCACCTGGAAGGATCGTTACACGCTGGCTGTCTTCGGCGAGATGTTCAACGTCTTCAACATCGCAAACCTGAGCGGCTACAACTTCACGATCAACTCTGGAGCGTTCGGCCAGCCGACGCAGCGGCAGTCGCAGGTCTTCGGCTCCGGCGGCCCGCGCGCGCTGCAACTGGGCGCGCGAGTCAGCTTCTAGGCTCGACCGATCGCGTCTGTCATTAAACTGGCCCGGCTACCATCAACGGCAGCCGGGCTTTTTCTGTCTGTTACAAGCCGATAAGGCGAGGTTTCGTATTTCGGGGACAAAGAAATTTGCCTTACCGACCGGTTGGCATATAATGCGCCGCGTCACATCATCATCCTTCTTGTTGTATTTATCCTTTCATCGAAGCGACAACTGAATAACAGACCGAGAACCAATCGCGAGCAGGAGAAGGTTTCTTCAGAAAGATAATTTGAGGGCTGGCTGAGAGTTCAAGGAGTTCACCGGGGCGTAAAAGAGTCCGTCTCTTTCGGCCTCTTCTATGCCTCCACCCACCTCAACTTCCTTCACAACAAGGAGAGACCTGTATGAAACGTTCCGCCAGATACATTCTTTCGCTCCTACTGATTCAAATCGCGCTCACCGCTTCCGTTATGGCGCAAACAGCTACGGGCGCGATTCGCGGCATTGTCAGCGATCCATCGAAAGCGATCATCTCCGGAGCCAGAGTGACCGCCACCAACAAAGCCACCGGCGCCGAACGTCACTTCGCGACTAAAGCCGATGGCGAATATCAGATCGGCAATTTGCCGCCCGGCGAGTACGATGTGAAAGCGGCGGCCAACGGTTTCAAAACCAGCCTGACGCCGGTGACGATTCAGGTCGGCGAAAACATCACGCTCGATTTCAAGCTCGAAATCGGCGCAGCCTCCGAAACCGTCGTCATCACCAGCGACACGCCGACGATCAATACCACCGATTTCAAGATTGACGGCGTGGTCAATCGGCAGCAGATCGAGAACCTGCCGCTCAATGGCCGCAACTTTCTGCAACTGGCGATGCTCGAACCCGGCGTGAGTGTTGACGCGACCGCCGCGCCCGGCACCAGCCCGAACAACTTTTTCCGCGTCTCGATAGCCGGCGCCAATCAAACCCAGACGCGCATCTCGGTTGACGGCGCCACCATCAACGACCGCATCACTGGCGGCACGTCGCAGAACTTCTCGCAGGAGTCGGTGCAGGAGTTCCAGATTTCGACCTTCAACTACGATCTTTCGACCAGCGTGACCTCGGTCGGCTCGGTCAACGTCGTTTCGCGCAGCGGCTCGAACGACCTGCATGGCAGCGCATTTTTCTATTACCGCGATCACAACATCGCCGCCTTCCCCGGCTTCGGGCGCGACCCGCGACGGTTTACCGACCCGAAGCTGAACGATCCGTTTTTCGCGCGGCGACAGGCGGGCGGCAGCCTCGGCGGCCCGATCAGGAAAGACAAGCTCTTCTGGTTTTTCAATTTTGAGAACAACAACCAGGACGGCGTTTTCACCGTCACCAACAATCACTCGATCTTCTCGCAATACGACCACGTCGCGCCGAACCCGCTCACCGCCAAACAGGCCAACGCCAAGTTCGATTGGCGAATCAACGACAAATACAACGCCTTCCTGCGGCTGAGCACCGACAACAACGACAACTACAATCCGAACTCCGGCGTGCGCATGCCCTCGAACTGGATCGTCACCAGGAACGTTGCGACGCAGGTTCTCGGCGGTCTGGGATCGGTCTTCACTCCGCGACTGGTCAACGACCTGCGATATTCCTACGGCTTCTACAGCGGCCATCTGAACAATCCGACGAGCGAGGATTGCCGCGACCCGGTTTTATGCATCGGTCTGGGCAGCCCGCAGATTCGCGCTGGCGGCAGCTTCCGCATCGGCGCCAACGACCAGACGCCGCAAAACCGCGTCCTGCGCACGTATCAATTGACCGACACGCTCTCTTGGCAGAAAGGCAGCCACCGGCTGCGCTTCGGCGGCGAGTGGGAACACTTTTATGGCGTCGGCAGTTGGGCCTTCGACGATCCGGCGACCATCACGCTGCACGATCCCATAACGCTATATACGCGCGCTTTCCCAACCGGCGGGACGGGAACCGCGACCGACATTGCTCTCTACAACGCTCTGCCCGCGAGTTTGAAAGTGATTTCGCGCGACGGCAATCGGACCTTCGTTCCGCTCAATCCCGGCCTGCTTCCGACCCAGGCTGATCTTTTGCGGCTGCCGCTGCGTTCGTTCGTTACCGGCATCGGCGACCCGGGACAGCCACAGCCATTCCGCCGCGATGATGCGGCGCGCAACGACCGGCTTCGCTTCTTTGTCGCCGACGGCTGGCGCGCCAAACCTGGCTTCACGCTCGTTTACGGCGTCGCCTACGTTTACGAAAACAAACTGCTCAATCACGACCTCGACCGCCCGGCGATCCTCGGCGCGCTGCTGGGAGGCGATCTGAGCGCGCCCAAGCGGGACAAGAACAATTTCGATCCGAGCGTCGGTTTCGCCTGGGACGTGCGCAAGAACGGCAAGACAGTGATTCGCGGCGGCGCTGGCATTTATCACGACTCGAATGTCTTTTACGTCCGGCTGGGCGAACGATTTCTGGTTGGGCCTTCGGGCAATGGGCGCGGGCAGATTCCCGGTTCGCTGCTCGGGCTGGATTTCAACAACCCGACGCCGTTTCTCGGCGCCAACCTGCTGGCGCAATTGCCGACCATTCGCGGCGCTCTTCAAGCCCAGTTGGGCGACGGCACGAATCTGGCGGTGCGCGGCGTCGAAGTCTTTAAGACGGCGATTGGGTTGTTCGATCCGAACACGGTCATCGGTTACGCCGGCAACACGACCATCGGCGTCCAGCGTGAAGTCGCGCGCAACCTTGTGGTCACGGCAGATTTCATCATGCGCCGCTCGATTCATTTCGGCGGATTGAACGAAATCTTCAATTACGACCGCAACCGCTTCGATCGCCGGCGCGTGATCTCGGTCAACCCGAACACCGGAGCGGTGACCAATGTCCGCGACCCGATCATCCCGCTTTGCGCTTCGACCGCGCAGGCGCTCAATCCGAAGGCTATCTGCTCACAAGGCTCGTTCCAGGTCTCCGAAAGCAGCGCCAATTACCGTTACACGGCGCTGCATGTCAAAGTGGACAAGCGCTTCGCCGAGCGTTACCAGTTCACCGGCTCTTACGCCCTCTCGCGTTTCACGGGCTTTAACGGCGTGATTGATTTCAACAACCTGTTCGCCTCGAACGGCTACATCGGCTCCGACCGAACGCACCGCTTCACCTTCAGCGGTCTGTTGGAACTGCCGAGCTACAAGGGCGACTCGCGCTTCCTGAAAGGGCTGGCCAACACCTGGCAGGTTTCGTTGATTTCACAGATAGTCAGCAAGCCGCCTCTCAACACCAACATCGGAGTAGACCTCGACGGCGACGGCAATAGCACGACGCCGATACCGGGAAGCTCGTTCAACAGCTTTGGCCGGAGCGTCACTGCGACCGAACTGCGCAACATGGTGGCGGCCTACAACGCGGAGATCGAAAGGAAAACCACAATCGCCGGTACCAACCCGGATGGCACACCGCGCCTGATTCGCCCGCGCACGAACAAAGACGAGGTGCTCAATCCGATTCTGCTGCCTGACAATTTCGACAGCGGCGACAACTTCTTCGCGCAGGACGTGCGACTGACCCGCTTCATCCGATTCAGCGAAAAGTACAAGCTCTCGCTGATCGGCGAGGTTTTCAACCTGTTCAACGTCTCGAACCTCGGCGGTTACGACAGCGGATTGAATTCGGGGCGCTACGGCCAGCCGAGTTCCCGCGTCGGACAGGTGTTCGGCACGGGCGGGCCGCGCGCGTTCCAGTTCGCGGCCAGGTTTACGTTCTGATCCGGCAGCGAATATCCGCCACAGAGACGTGGAGAAAGGAATGGTTTTACTTGTCCTGCGTTCCCACTCTCTGTGTTTCCGTGTCTCTGTGGCGATTTCCCATGATTTTGCGTAAGTCCTGACAGGCATATTTAAAACGAAAGGCGCAGATGAGATTGAAGCGTTTGAACTCTCAATCTCATTTGCGCCTTTCGCGTTTGAGGACAGCCGCCTGTTGATCCGATGAGGATTTAAAATGTGATCCGGCTTCACCGCCTTCAAGCGCCTGTGGTAAAACTCTTTCTCCTGATGGTCGAATTTCAAACCCGATTGAATCGCTGCTCGATTATGGCTGAAGTCACAACGCTCAACCCGCATCCGATACCGCTGCGAGGCGCCGTCCGCGCTGAAACAATTGCCGCCGAAATCAAACGCCAGTTGGGCGATCAACTGATTTCGGTGATCTACCGCGACCGCATCCGAGCGATGCGCACGCGCAGTTATCCGCTTAACGCGCCGGTGAAGAAAGCCGATATCGAAATCATGCACACACTGCTCGGCATCGAATTGAAAATCGGCAAGCGGCGGTTGTTGTGTCCCGACCTGGCGATGGCGCGGTATCTGTCGGTTTTTGCGCGGCTGGGAGTGGCGGAAGTCGCCGCGCCTTACGACATCACGCAGGTTTCGAGGCTGGCAGACGAGTTGGAGTCTTCGTGGTATCGTATGCTCATGCTGGTTGAACATCTGGCGGTCGAACAAAGTGAGAGATTCCGTAACAAAGTGCGCGCGGCCCTGATCGCGGACGAACGGAACGGAATCATCGAAGCGGGCGCTGGGCCTGCCATTCCGCAGTTTAACCAGAACACGAAACAAAGGAAGGCAAAGTTTTAATGAAGACACTTTTATCACTGGCATTCACGTTCGCGCTCGCGGGCGCATTCGCAATCACACTCGCGGGCAATGCGTCGGCGCAACAGCCACAACCTGCGGCGCCGACTCTCGATCAACTCAAGGCCCGGAATTTCACCGTGACGACTTTCGACGGCAAGCGGGTCAGCCTCAATAAACTGCTCGAAGAAGGCAAACCGGTGGTGCTCGATTTCTGGGCCACCTGGTGCGGACCGTGCCGTCAGGAGATTCCGCATCTGAACGAGATAGACAAAAAGCACGGCAAAAACGGGCTGATCGTGATCGGGTTGAATCTGGAGAACCCTTTGGAAGACCGGCAGGCGGCTCAGAATTTCGTGAGAGAATTCGGCATGAAATATCAGAACGTCTTCGCTCCGGGGCAGATTTACCAGTTCTTCAACGGCGCGGCGAGTTCCTACCGCATTCCGCAAACTATCGTGTTCGGCGCCGACGGCAAACTGATTAAACGGCTGGTCGGGTTCAGCCCACAGGCGGGCAGAGCGGCTTTGACCAGCGCAGTCGAACAAGCCATGCGCACCAGGGAGATCGGGGCGCGGCAGACGGCGGAATAAACTCAACCTCTTACAGCCTTCAGGAGTGGGACGATTTGACAAACCGTCCCACTCTTTTCGAGAAGGCGCGCCGAAATCATGACGGAATTTCTAATTGACGAACTCGCACAGAAAATCTGGGATTACCACCACCTCAATCACAAGCTGGAAAAGAGCGATGTGATTCTCGCTTTGGGCAGCAACGATCTGCGCGTGGCCGAGTACGCCGCCGATCTTTACTTGCAGGGCTGGGCGCCGTTGCTCGCGCTTTCCGGTAACGCCGGGGCGTTGACGCGTGAGCGTTTCAATAAGCCCGAAGCCGAGATTTTCGCCGAGATCGCGTTGAAAAAGGGCGTGCCCGAAAGCGCGATATTGATCGAGGCGGAATCAACCAACACCGGCGAGAACGTCACCTTCAGCCGCCGCCTGCTCGAATCGAAAGGAATCAATACTGACAGCCTGATCCTCGCGCAGAAGCCGTACATGGAGCGGCGCGCTTACGCCACGTTCATGAATTTCTGGCCGGGCAAGCGGGTCATCTCCGCATCTCCGCCAATATCTTTTCCCGACTACCCAACCGAAGAATTACCGAAAGACCTGGTCATCAACATCATGGTCGGCGACCTGCAGCGGATCAGAATCTATCCGAGCCTGGGTTTTCAGATCGAACAGGAAATCCCCGATGACGTTTGGCGAGCCTTCGAGAAACTGGTCGAATTGGGATACGACAAGCATCTGGCGCGCACGGCGCCACGATGACGGATGGTTCGATTAAATCCTGGTTGTCAACGCGCAAACAGGCAGGCTATGATACGCCCGCATTCGCAACCGGGCATTCATTCTCGCGCCCGCGACCGCAATGCGATCTTCAGTAATTCAGTGACTAAGGTAGACCAAGCCGATGTTTCAACGCTCAAGCACCCAAGGCTCTCAAAGCTTATGGATTCGCGCTTCTTTGACTCTCATCCTAATCTCGGTGGCGCTCTCGCTTTCCTGCTCGAAGAGCGTTGTTGACGAAGAGATCAACGCCGCCGCCAAAAATTACACCCCGCCCAGCGCCGCGCGACCTCCGATTGACTCCCGAATCAACGATTACGACATCAAGCTGCTCGATGGCGGGAACGTCAAAATGTCGAACCTGGTGGGCGCCGGCAAGGTCACGCTGGTCAACATCTGGGCTACGTGGTGCGGGCCGTGCCGCCGCGAAATCCCCGATCTGGTCGCGTTGCATGGTAAGTTCAAAGACAACGGCGTTGAGGTCATTGGCCTGACCGTTGATGAACTCGATAAGGAAAACTTTGTGCGGGCTTTCGCCAAACAGTATTCGATCAATTACCGGATCGCGTTTTCGCCCCTCGATGTTTTCGCTCTCTTCAATCAGGCCAATGGAGGCAATCCCCGTGCGCCGATTCCGCAATCATTCGTTTTCGACAAGAACGGCAAGCTGATTGACAGCGTTGTCGGATTGCGTCCCGATTTCCGCGCCTGGGCCGAAGGCGCGGTCAGTTATGCCCTGAAAAATTCTTGAAATGGTGGTTGGTGATCGGTGGTTGGTGGCTGGTGGCCAAAGACCCGGCCAACCACCAGCCACCGACCACCAAACACCGACTTCTCACCCCGTAACCCCTCACATTCCATCTTCAGTGATTCGGAGGCATTCGAGTTATATGCGTAGTAATCAACGTCACGTGTTTTTTGTTCTCGCGCTGGTTTCTTTGTGCGCGCTGTTGGGCGCTTTCGGCGTGAGCGCGCAAAAGAAATCGCAACAGACGACCAGGCAGGACCAGGCGCCGGTTAAGCGGAAGGCGGCTCAGCCGCCAGCTCAGTCGCCGATCCAGCCGCCGCCCTCAGCAAAAGATGACGAGCCGGTCGCCGTTACTGACAAAATAGCAGTCGAGAAGAAGACCGAAACTAAGGCGCCAGGCGAAGAGGCGTTCGGCAATTTCCGTCCGCCGATTATCAACAACAAAGGCGAGATCGCATTCGTCTCGTTGTTCAACTCGCAGAAGGCCAGAGACGGCTTCGCTCAATCCATCTTCGTGCGCAGCCCCGACGGTAGCTGGAAAGTCACGCGTCAGGGCGAGAAGGCCGTCAATTTGCCGAAGGGAATTGACGGATTCGGCGGATTGCTGGCGTTCAACGACAATGGCGATCTGACCTTCATCGCCGATTTCGGCGACGATGGGCCGAAACCGGCGCCGGCTCCGGCGCACGATCCGAACGACCCGCTGTCGGTACAGACTCCCGAACGGAACAAGAGCATCTACGTCAAATCGTCGAGCGGGCTGAAGAGCCTGATCAAACTCGGCGATGAGGTGCCGGCGATGCCGTCGCATTTCTCAGGCTTCGCCAACGCTTCGACCAACAGCCAGGGCGTGACAGCGTTCATCGGGACTTACAGCGATCCTGACGGGAAAGGGTTGTTTATGGTCGAAGGCGGTAAATTGCGTCTCGTTTGCCGCAGCGGCCAGCGCATCGGCAACGGCGAAGAGGGCACTTTTTCCGAACACTACTATCCGACGCACATCAACGAGCGCAGCGAAGTCGCCTTCCTTGCGCGCGTCGGAGACAAGAGCGGAATTTTCGTCTCCCGCCCGAAGGGCATCGAACTGATCACCCTCATCGGCAGGCCCGCGCCGATCAAAGAGGCGAATTTCATCGGATTCGGCAATCGGGCGCCCACGCTCAGCGACAGCGGCGAAGTGGCTTTTGTCGGATTTTTCGACGGCCCGAACGCCGGGCGAGGCCTGTTTACGAAAGGCGAAGGCCCGATCAAGATCGTCGCCAAGAGCGGCGACAAGATCAGCGACACGAACTTCGCCTTTACCGACTTCCTCTATCCGGCGATCAACACGCGCGGCGACATCGTGTTCCTCGGAAAATACGGCGGGCGCAATCAAGGTCTTTTCATCAAGTCGGCGAAAGGCATTGAGCTGATCGCAGCCGTTGATCAGCCTGTTCCGGGCGGAACCAAAGAGGAAACTTTCAACAACTTCACTCAGCCTTCGATCAACGACCGGGGCGAAGTGGTCTTTTACGCTCAGACCAAAAATCCCAAGACCGGCGTTGACATCGGAATCTTCTACCGCGACGAGAAAGGCAATCTGAAGCCGCTGGTCAGGCGCGGCGAGAAAATGCCGAAGTAGAAAGACCAGGGGACAAGGGGACAAGGGGACAGGGAGACAAGGAAAAGGATTCACAGAAGTGACTTTGTCTCCTTGTCCCCCTGTCCCCTTGTCTTTATTTATCTGAGAGGGCTTGTCTTACAAGATTTGGGCGTCTTGTGCATTGCTGGTTCAGCAGGTAAAATCGCATATCAATCAATGAGCGCAAATCGTCTGGATAATGAACCGCTGAGCGGTACGACAACTTCGTGAGGAGGATTATTACGGTTACGAATTGGGAGAATTTCGGTGCTGAAGTACATAAAATCCAGGATTCCCGCGCCATTAAAACAAACCGTTCGACAAACTCTTCTCGATCCTATTCAGCGTAAAGTTGGTGATTGGCATTTGAAGCGATCGGTTCAGGCCTTTCGTTCAGGTCGCGCCCTTGATCGGGACTTCATTGAAAATTTTCGCCGCGCCTGGGGCAACGAGGGTTTCTCGGCGGATGCTACTTATATCAGCGAGACCGTCTCTCGCATTGAACGCTGCAACACTCCCATTCTCGAATGCGGTAGCGGCATAACCACTCTGGTGGCGGCGTTGGTCGGGGAGCGGCGCAACCTGACCATCTGGAGCCTGGAGCAGGATTCCGAATGGGCGGATTTTGTCGGACGCAGATTGAAGAAGAACAACATTCGTAACGTAGAACTCAAACACACGCCCCTCCGGAATTATGGCGGCTTTGTCTGGTACGACATTGAGAAGATCGAACTTCCAAACTACTTTGAATTTGTTCTGTGTGACGGCCCGGCTGTGTTTGACGTGTGGGGAGCCGCGCACGCGCAATGGCGATATGGTCTCCTGCCGGCTCTTGCAGGCAGAGGCGCAAAAGTCGGCGATATTTTGCTCGATGACGCCACAGAGCCGCGCGCCGCAAACCTGCTCCGCAGATGGCGCCAGGAATATGGAATGGGCCATCGTTTGATTCGGGCCGCCGACGGGGACTGCGCTTTTGTGAGCCGGATGACCTCGCGTCATTGACGTCCGTCCAGCGCTCATCATGGCGAACCATTCCAAATGGAAGTGTGAAAATACCTTCCCATCGCGCTTTTGCGCGCCCTCAGAACTGGTTCTTGCGGGGCGGTCAAACCGGCCAGTTCTATCTCAGTTTTTATTATGGACAATCAACTCAAACAACAGGTCAACATTGAAGACGAAATGAGGCGTAGTTATCTCGATTACGCCATGTCTGTGATCATCGGACGCGCGCTGCCTGATGTGCGCGACGGCTTGAAACCGGTTCATCGCCGCATTCTATACTCGATGAACGAGAAGGGATTGACACCCGGCAAGCCTTACAAGAAATCGGCCAACGTCGTCGGCGACGTGCTCGGCGCGTACCATCCACACGGTGACTCGGCGGTGTACGATTCGATGGTGAGAATGGCGCAGGATTTTTCGATGCGCTATCCGCTGATTGACGGACAGGGAAATTGGGGCAGCGTTGACGGCGACGCGGCGGCGGCTTACCGCTACACCGAAGCCCGCCTGACCCGCATTGCCACCGAGATGCTCGCCGACATCGAGAAGGAAACCGTCAAGTTCGTTCCCAACTACGACGAATCGCGGCAGGAGCCGACCGTGCTGCCGACGCGCGTGCCGAATCTGCTGGTCAACGGCTCGGACGGAATTGCAGTCGGAATGGCGACTAAAATTCCTCCGCACAACCTGGGCGAAATCATCGAGGCGACTATCCAACTGGTTCAGCATCCGAACACCAAAGCAGACGATTTGATCAAGATGGTGCCGGGGCCTGATTTCCCGACCGGCGGATTCATTTACGGTCGTGAAGGCATCAAGCAGGCTTACGAGACCGGGCGCGGCGTGATGCAGATTCGCGCGCGCGCCGCCATTGACCGCATCGGACGCGGCGCCCAGGAGCGCGACGCCATCGTCATCACCGAGATTCCGTTCCAGGTCAACAAATCCAAACTGATCGAGCAGATCGCTGATCTGGTCAACGACAAGAAGGTCGAAGGCATTTCGGAAATCCGTGACGAGACCGACCGCGAATCAGCCGCGCAGAAGAAAGTCCGCATCGTCGTCGAACTAAAACGCGACGCCGTCCCGCAGATCATCCTGAACAAGCTTTACAAGATGACGCAGATGCAAATCTCGTTCGGGATGATCAATCTCTCAATCGTCAACGGTCAGCCGAGGATTCTCAATCTGGTTGACACGCTCAACGAGTTCATCTCATTCCGCCGCGAAGTCGTGCGCAACCGCACGATGTACGAATTGAAGAAGGCCAGGCTCCGCGCGCACATTTTGGAAGGCTTGAAAAAGGCCATTGACATCATTGATGAGATCATCAAGCTGATCCGCGCGTCGAAATCAACCGACGACGCCAAACAGGGCCTGGTCAATAAATTCAAGTTTTCGGAGATTCAGGCGCAGGCGATTCTCGATATGCAGTTGCGCCGCCTGGCCGCGCTCGAACGCCAGAAGATCATTGATGAGTATGAAGAAGTGATCAAGCTGATCGCTGAACTCGAAGAGATTCTGGCCAACGAACGCGCGCTGAGAAACGTGATCGTCAAGGAATTGCGCGCCGTCCAGAAGGATTACGCCGACGAGCGCCGCACGCAGATCGTTGACAGCGGCGTCGAGTTGACGCTGGAAGACCTGATCGCTGACGAAGACGTGGTGATCACGCTCACGCATTCGGGCTACGTCAAACGCACGCCGCTGACGATGTACAAATCGCAGCGTCGCGGCGGAACCGGGCGAAAGGGCATGAGCACGCGGTCTGAAGACGTCGTTTCGCACATCTTCATCGCCTCGACGCACAGTTACCTGATGGTCTTCACCGGTTCGGGGCAGGTCTACAAGCTGAAGGTTCACGAAATTCCCGACGCGACGGCGGCGGGCAAGGGCAAGGCCATCGTCAATCTGATCAATCTGCCGTCGAACGAGAAGATCGCGGGCGTCATCCCGGTGCGCGAATTCGCCGAGGGGCAGTACGCGGTGATGGTCACGCGCCAGGGAGTGATCAAGAAAACCGAATTGTCGGAGTTCGCCAACATACGCGCCAACGGCATCATCGCTATGGGAGTTGATGAAGGCGACGAATTGATGACGGTCGAGTTGACCGACGGCACGAAGAAGATATTCCTGGCCACGCACGAAGGCATGGCGATCTGTTTCGAGGAAGAGGAAGTGCGCGACATGGGCCGTCAGGCTCGCGGCGTGCGCGGCGTCACGCTGCGCGACGGCGATTACGTCGTCAGCGTCGTGGCCGTCAACGGCGACGAGCAGATGCTGAGCGTGACCAGCAACGGGTTCGGCAAACAGACGCCGCTCTCGGAATACCGTGTGCAATCGCGGGGCGGCAAAGGCGTGATCAACATCAAGACGACCGAGAAGAACGGCAAGGTCGTCGCCGTTATGCCGGTCACGAAAGAGAGCGAATTGTTGATCATCACCAGCAACGGCAAACTGATCCGTCTGGAAGCCGAAAAGATTCGCGCCACAGGCCGCAGCGCTCAGGGCGTCAAGCTGATTGATACTTCAAGCGAAGACCTGGTCGCCAGCGCCTCGCTCATCGAACAGCAGACCGGACAGGTGGCCGAAGAAGCGGAAGCCGAAAAAGTGTAGACAGGAGACAGAAGACAGGAGACGGAAGACGGAAGGCGGAAGGCGGTAAGGCCGCAAGCAGATGAAATTGAGTTGAAGATGATTGATCAAAAATTTGGGCGATTATTACTCAGAGGACAGACGCGCCGCCGCCAGGCTTTCCCGAATCTCCCGTCTTCTGTCTTCCGCTTTCCGTCTTCCGCCTTCTGTCTTCCGCCTTCTGTCTTCCGTCTTCTGTCTTCCGTCTTCTGTCTTCTGCTTGTCGTTTTCTTTTCTTCCTGTTCCCGCCGCGCGTTGCTCGACAGCGCGCAGGCGGCCTGGGACAGGGCCGATTACGCCGCCGCCGCCGATTATTACGAACAGTTCCTCAAGGAAAATCCGCAGAGCGACAAAGCGGAGTTCGCCCGCTTGAGAGCGGCGACGGTCTGTCAGCGCGATCTCAAACAATATGACCGCGCGATTCAGCACTACATCCATTTCATCGAGGAGTTCTCGCGGTCGCCCGACATCGTTCAGGCGCGAATGCAACTCGCCGCCTGTTACGGGCTGACGGGCAAGCGCCGCGAGGCCATCGGCGAATACGAGAGCGTGCTGCCGAAGATCAGCGACGAGAAAGAACGCCGGCGGTTGCGGCTCAACATCGCCGACATGTATTTCGATCTGAACGACCGGGGACAGGCGCTGGCCGAATACCAGAAAGTGGTCGCAGACGCGTCTTACGATGAACTGGCTGAGCGCGCCTATCTGCGGATCGGGGGCATCAGGCTTCTGCGCGACGAGTACGAGGAAGCCATTCCGGCTTACGAGGCTGTCGTAGCGCACACCAAAGACCAGATGGTTCGCCGTTCCGCTCGCTTCGGAATGGCCGATTGTTACGAACGCACGTTCCAGTACGACAAGGCGATTCAGACGCTGGAACAGACCGAGCCTGATCCGAAATCGCCGAACTACATTCAACAACGCATCGCAAACGTTCGAGAGCAACAACGTCAACGCAACCTGTCCGCGCCGTCCAAGGCGGAGTGGCCGGGCAAAAAATAATCCGGAGTCTCTATGCCTATATTCAGAGGTGGGGGCCGCAAGCCCACAAAAAAGAAATCATTCGGTGGAAAGCCCGGCGGTAAACCGGGCAGGGGCGGTGGTAAATTCGGAGGCAAACCTGGCGGCAGGTTTGGTAAACCGGCCGGTGGCGGTAAAAGGGGCAAGAAGCGCGCGCCTAAACGCAAAAAGAAAGCCGTGAAAAAAGCTCCGGCGCCCAGCATCGAAAGCACCGGTATGGAAGCCTGGTACCTGAAACAATTGATGACCAGCGAAACGCCGGTCGTCGTCGTGCTCAACACGGGCGAAAAAGTGCGCGGGTTTGTGCGCTATTACGATGTGGACACCTTCAGCCTCGGGCCCGCCGACGGCAGCCCCAAGATGTTTTTGCGTAAAGAGGGCATCCGCTATTTGTACGAAGAGCCGGAAGATGAAGAAGAATACGAAGCAGAAGACGAGGAGCAGGAAGAAGAAGAATAACCTCCGCAGAGCTTCAGTAACTCCAATCCCCGGGAAGTCACGCTCAATTTTGGAATCAACGGAACTTTGGGCGTGACTTCCGCGTCTATCCCCGCGTCGCAATCCTCCCATTGCCAAATGGCCCGTTGCCAACTCCCCTGCCGGGGCGCTCCGGCGCAAGTTGTAACGGCCCGAAACGTTCACTGTTCGACAAACGCTGCTTTGATCGTGGGACAAGACGCCATCTTGCCTCACACCCGTAGAAGAATTTTTACGTTGTTGGCGATGTCCTGAAACGATGAAAACGCGCCACATAGTGACGAATTATGACGTTTGAAAATTAACGACAACCACATCGTACGGGCGGGTTTTCCCCGCCCGTATCCGCTATCGAAGAGCCTGGGCGGGGAAAACCCGCCCCTACGATGTGATTGCATTATTTGATCAAAGAGCATAATTCGCGGATTTGCAGAGGAGTGTTCATCATGACGCTGAAGCGGATTACGGCCTCATTTCTCGCCGCGCTGTTAATTTGCCTGCCTGCATTCGCGCAAACTCCCGCGCCGGCTCAATCGCAAAAGGAACAGAAGGAACTTGAGAAAAAGGCGCTCGTCCTGCTCGACGAACTGGTCGGCGAGGCGATGTCGCTGAAACTGGTCGAGAATCGCATCTACGCGCTGACCACGACGGCTGATCTGTTCTGGAAACACAACGAGGACCGCGCCCGCGCGCTGCTGCGCGAAGCCGTCAACCAGTTCATGACGATTGAACAGCCTGCGGAACTCGACGACCCACGAGCCATGCAGACGATGCAGCTTCGCATCGAGCTTCGCACGCAATTGCTTCAGTCGCTGGCCGCGCGCGACAGCCGGATGGCGCTGGACTTCCTACGCGCTTCGCGTCTTCCGGACGCCGGGAAGATGTTCGGCGGCAGAGGCGTCTCGCCCGATTTCGAGCGGCAGTTTGAAATGCAGTTGGCCATCCGCATCGCCGAGAACGATCCGCAATTGGCCTTGCAGATGGCTGAAGAGAGTCTCAAGGATGGCGTTGATCATCAAGTCTACCAAATCTGGTCGAATCTGATGAGCAAAGACCCGAAGACCGCCGCGAAACTCTTCGGCGAAATTGTCTCCGCTGTGAAATCATCCGACGTGTTGAAAAACTATCAACCCATGTCGGTTGTATTGTCCATGCTGCAATCCCTGCGCGCGCAGATGCAGACGGCGGAGAAAAGCGCGAAAGATTCACAGCCCCCACAGCCGCAGCAAACGTCCCAGCAGGAGATGCGGCAGTCGTTCCGCGAACTGCTCGATCTTGTCGTTTCGGCGGCTCTCAAAATCACGGCGGCGCAATTCCTGGACATCAACGAACAGGGGCAGGCGCGAAATTTGCTGTCGCAGGTTCAGATGTTGACGCCGGACATCGAGAAGAATCTGCCGGGGCGCGCGCAGGCTGTGCGCGCAAAACTCGCCCAGTTTGACAAGGCGTTATACAGACCGTCGGTTCCGTCGGATGAAATCCTCGAAGACCTGGCGAAGAAAACGCCGGATGAACTGGTCGCAATGGCCGCCAAATCGCAGAACGAGTTTAAGGAAATGTATTACCGGCAGGCGGCGGCGAAGGCTCTGGAACAGGGCGACACGTTGCGCGCGCGACAAATCGCAAAAGACTTTCTGCCGAATGGCGGAACGGGCGATCCGATGATCGCGCAGATCGAACAGGCGGAGAGGGCGCGGGCGCTCGCGGAAGGCAAGCTGGAAGACGCCCGCAAAAGCATTTCACGGATGCGGTCGAACGAAGAACGCGCGTTGGCCTTGATCGAACTGGCCACGAAAGCCGAGGCCGGCAAAGATCAGAAATCGCAGCAGGCGTTGCTCAAGGAAGCGGGCGAACTGCTGGGCGATCAGATGGAGACGCGCGCGCAGGTCGAAGCGCAACTCAATCTGGCCGTCGCGTCCCTGAACGTCAACACCGACCGCAGCTTCGAGATTCTGGGATCGGCGGTTGACCGGCTGAACGTGGTGTTGAGCGCTGTGGTGACACTCACAAAATTCGACCAGACCAGTGGGATATGGGGCGCGCCGTCCATCGCGCCCATTAACGCTGCGGACGTCGAGATGCGATTGAATGCGGGCGAGTTCGGAAACTTCACCACAAATCTGGATCAGCAGATTCTGGCCTTCGCGCGCAAGGATTTCGACCGCACGATGACGTCGCTCCGCCGCTGGCAGGTCAACGAGGTCAGGCTGGCGATGAGCCTGTCGCTGGCCGGAGCGATTCTCGGCGATGAAAAGAAGGAAGCGCGGTTCTATCCGCCGTACGCTTTCAGGGAAAGAATTGATTGAAGCCTTTGGGAGCGAGCGCATCCCTGCGTGCAGGGCTTCTGGCAAAAGTCGAGTATCGTAAGCCCAGCACGCAAGGATGCGTGCGCTCCCAGGAGGTCGTTATGACTCTGAACACCCGCAAAGGTTTTTCAGCCACACAGCCATTAACTCAGCTCGACTGAAAATTCTGCGTGCAATTTCGATAAACTGTTGTAGAATGCGCCCCGCCAAAACATGGTCTCCCTGGACCAGAACCCCCCTGAACCAATATAAATGACGTAATCCGACGAACAGGATTAGAAGCTTTACCAGGCTGTTCAGATTTTCACCCTTCACCCTGCCATTCCTGGAGACGTTGAGTCTTCGCCGCTTCTTCACAAAAGAGAAGCCGCCTGCCTGGTATTTCCCTATCTCGATAATTGTCAATTTACGGCGGATTTTTGATTGCCCCGAAACCCGAACAAGCCCCGAACTTGTCTGAGGGAATTGTCTGCATAATCCGGTCTGGCCGGTGAAGAGTGGGTCATCAGGTGTCTGCCGGAAAAACATTCGGAGAGACAAGTCAGTTGTCTTCTTCGTGAACAGCCACCAACAGCACAAACGGCAAGCTGCCCGGCAATCGCGTATCGCGCGGGTCAGGACAACTTTGCCCCTGAGAGGAATTTGGCATGAGAACCACGCGAAAACTTAACGCCGCGTTTAAGCTGATCACACGTAGCTCATCAATTTCATCAAGACTGGCAGCGCTTGGCCTGACGACGGCGCTCGTGGCGCTGGCCCTGGCCGCGCAGAGACATTTCGCCGTGACCGCGCAGGAATCTGCGCCAGGCATTCATCTGATCGAAATCGCTTCCGATTCGAACGGGTCAACGGGAATCGTTCATCATCAACCATCGAATTCATTGCTCTTATCATCGGACGCCGGATTGGAATTGTTCGGCGTGGGAGGCAGGCGCACGCCGTTTTCACGAATCGCAGCCAATCACGGCGCGTTTGCGGCGGTACGCGAAAGCAGAAACGGATTCATCGCAGGTGAAGTCTTCGTCGGGGCTGATGCGCCCGGCGCAATTTATCGCCTGTCATCCGATACCTCGGATGCTGGAGCGCGCGGTCAAACCGCCTGGGTCACGTTGCCGGGAGAATCGGGGCTGGTTCGTGGCCTGTATTTTGACAACCGGAATTCGCTCGCGGATTCAGCCGAGAATGTTTTCGGCGGCGACCTGATCGCAGTCACGAGCGGCGGCGGCGTGTGGCGCATTGATTCCTCAGGCAATGCCCAGCGAGTGACGGCGATGATCACAGCGCATTCGGGTGACTCCGTCGAATCGCCGGTCTCATTCGACGCGGCGTCATTGGCGCCGAACGATTCCGGGAAGTACGGCGCGATGGCCGGAAAAATACTGGCGCTGGCCGGGCGGCAAGGATTGATTTACGCCGTTGACGCCGAAGGACGCGTCGAAACATTTAATCTGGGCCTTCAACATCTCAACAACCTTCTGGTCATTCCCGCGAACGAAAATTTCTTCGGCGTCACGGTTGACCGGCGGACGGACGATCAGCAGGACGATCAAGTCAGCAGGAGTCGCGGAACTATCTGGGGCGCGCCATCAGCCGATTTCGCGGGCGTGACCGGCGATCTGCTCGTCACTGAGATCGGAGGTGAGACTTGTCAATGCCAGCCCGCGCTCTGGCGGCTGCGTTGGAACGGCTCCGGGTTCGAGAAGACGAAGATGGCCGGGATACCCGACGCGCCCAATCGAACCGAATGGAGGCAAGTGACGTTCGCGCCATTCGGCGACTATCTGTTCAGCGAAATCAGCGAGATTGCGCAGCAGCCCAATCTCCGCCTGGTTAAAAGCGTGAGCGACCTGAACGGCGGTTTCGTGCAGCCGGGAGATACGCTGGAATACACGTTGACGCTGAGCAATCAGTCATCCAGTCCGGCCGGCAAATCGTTCATCGCCGAATTCATTCCGGCCAACGTGGATTACGTCGCAAACAGCACGCAGATCACAGCCGGCGCGAACACCGGCGCGAAGACCGACGTGATAGACAACGATCAGGTTGACGCTTTCGCCGTCAGTGGCAGGGTTATTCAAATCAACATCGGCACGGGCACAGGCGCCGGCGGGCACGACGCCACCGGCAAACTGATTGGCGGCACGCTCGCTTCCGGCGAAAGCGCGACAGTTGTTTTCCGCGTTACGGTCAAAGCCGGTTTGAGCGAAGGCGCTCCGATCATCAACGGCGCGGAGTGGGGCGCTGATAACATCTATCCTGCGGGCATATCCAACATCGTCGCAAACACCGTCGGCTCGCCGCTCAAGCTCGTAAAGAGCGTGACTGATTTGAACGGCGGGCAGGTGTTGCCGGGTGACACGCTGGAATACAAGCTGACGCTGACCAATCAATCTTTCGATCCGGTCGGCAAATCGTTCATCGCCGAGTTCATCCCGAAAAGCGTGACCTACATCGCAAACAGCGTGCAGATCACAGCGGGCGCGAACACCGGAGCCAAGACCGACGCGGTAGATGGCGATCAGGTTGATTATTACCCGGCGGCGGGCGCGAACGGACAGATCAACATCGCCACAGGCGCCGGCGCGGGCGGACACGGGACGGGCGGCAATCTGATCGGCGGAACGCTGGCGGCGGGCGAAAGCGCGACGGCCACCTTCCGCGTCAAGGTCAACACCGGCGCGACCGTGGAATCCATCGTGTCGAATGGCGCCAACGCGGGCGCCAACGACGTTTACCCGATTGCCGTCTCCAACATCGTTGAGACTACGGTCAGCCTGGCCACGCCGTTGATCGGCCCCTTCGGCCAGCCTGCGGCCACAGGTCCGACCGGAAACAACGACGACTTCACTCGCGGCAGAGTGAACCTGACCGTTTCAAACGGGATGACGACTGAAACCGGCACAGTGCGGTTCATCAACACGTTGAAGAACGTCGGCGCGATTCCGGGCAAATTCGTCATCAGCGCTCCGACCATCCCGCAGGGATTCAGCGTCAAGGCTTCGGTTGACAGCGGCGCGACATTCGTCAGCCTCAATCCGGGCGCAGGCGGGCAGCCCGGAACAGTGACAACGCCAACGGAAGTCAATCCGAACGAAGAGCGCAACATTGATGTCCGAATCGAATTGCCGGTCGGACTGGCCGTCAACACCGATTACGACATTGTGATCCAGGCGGCGTGGGACGTTGATCCGAGCCGTTTCAATCGGACGATTGACCGCGTTCGCCCCGATCCGAATCCGCCGAATCTGGCGCTGACCAAAGCGGTGCGCAATCTGGCCGGTCAGGACATCGCGGGCAGCACGGTGACGCGCGGCCAAACCATCGAATACACGCTGACGTTGCGCAACCAGTCAACGGTTGCTGTCGGCAACACATTCATCGCGGAATACCTGCCGCCGAACGTGACCTACGTCGCCAACAGCACGCAGATCACCGCCGGGCCGAACGCCGGGGCGAAGACCGACGCGCGCGGAGACGATCAGGTTGATTTCTTCCCGTCAGGCTTCGTCAACGGGCAAATCAACATCTTCACGGGCACGGGCGCTGCGGCGAACAAAGGCGGCACGCTGGCTCCCGGCGAAAGCACGACGGTCGCTTTCCGGGTGACGGTCAACAACGTTGCGAACGGAACCGCCATCAACAACGGCGCCGACTGGGGCGCGGAAGATTTCCTGATCGGCGGCAAATCGAACATCGTCCTCGTGACGGTCGGCTGCCAGACGATCTCGGTCAGCCCGTCGCCGGGGCCGCTGCCAGCGGGAACCACCGGAACGGCCTACAGCCAGACGTTCACGCAGACGGGCGGGGTTGCGCCTGTCGCTTTCAGCGTCAGCGCGGGCGCGCTGCCTGCGGGCTTGGCGCTCAACGCGACGACCGGCGTGTTGTCGGGAACGCCGACGCAAGCGGGCAATTCCTCGTTCACGATCACGGCGACGGACGCTGGCGGTTGCACGGGCAGCGCGGCTTACACGCTGGTCATAAATTCGTCATGCGCGCCGCCCGCGATTACCGTCCAGCCAGCGTCGCTGGTCAAAAACGCTGGCGAAAGCGCGACCTTCTCGGTCACCGCAACCGGCACTAGCCTGACCTATCAATGGCGCAAGGGCGGCGTCAACATCGCGGGCGCGACCGCAAGCAGTTTCACCATCGCTTCGGTCAAGACCAGCGACGCGGGCAGCTACGACGTGGTCGTCACGGGCGCGTGCGGCACGCTCACTTCCGCAGCCGCCACATTGACGGTTAATTGCCCGACGATCACTCTTGCCCCGGTGGCGTTGCCGGTAGGCGTGGTTAGTACGGCGTACAGCCAGACGTTCACGCAAACCGGCGGTGTCGCTCCTGTCACTTTCAGCGTCAGCGCAGGCGCGCTACCTCCGGGCCTGACGCTCAACGCGATGACCGGCGCGTTGACGGGAACGCCCACGCAGGTCGGCCAGTTCTCGTTCACGATCAAGGCGACCGATGCGAACGGCTGCGCGGGCAGCCAGCCGTATCTGCTGCCCATCACGCCGTCTGCGACACAGGATTGCCGCCAGACCATCTGCTTCCGCTCAGCGGCTTATTTCTCGCTCAACTTCGGCACGCCGCTCATTCCAAACGGTTCGGTGTTGATCGGCGGGGTCAATTTCAATAACCCTGTCGCCACGACCGATCCGAGAGTCAAGCAGGCGCTGGATGGGCAGTCGGGCGCGTTCAATCGTGAGTTCGTCGCGGCCCAGTTGAACATCCTCAACGCGAGCGGGTTGGGAGCGGCGAATCTGATCACCGCGCTAGCTTCGGAACTGAGTTGTTACGGACTGCAATTCAGCCTGGTCAGACTGAGCAACGGCGTGATTCTGTCTCCGCAATCCAATCTCACCGAACTGGTTTCCACCGCCAACTTCGTGGCCAGGGGAGGCGGGAACAGCCAGGACAACTGCATCGTCACGAAGTTGCTGGGGGCGCTTAATGGCACAAGCTCCGCCAACATCTGCAACAGGCCGGTCAGCCCGGTTGACCTGAGCGGTTGCCTGCCGTAACGAGAACGCCGCAGCATGCGGAAAAACAAAACACGCGGAAATTTTCAGGAGCCTCCTGTTTTTTCCGCGTGTTCTGTTTTTTCCGTGTGCAGCGGCGTTCTCAACAGACTGTCTATTTCAACACTCCGACTTTCAAATGCGAACTCAGCCGCGCCGAGCGGTAAACGCGATGCGTGGCCTTCTGAAAATCGGCGTCGGTGGCGTTGTAAATGTCCACGAACTTTTGCGGGTTGCGGTCAACCAGCGGGAACCAACTGCTCTGAACCTGAACCATGATTTTGTGGCCGGTCTTGAACGTGTGGTGAATGTCGTTCATGGCGATCTTCACTTCGTCCGGCTTGCCGGGCGCGAACGGTTCGGGTTTTGAAAAGCTCTTGCGGAATTTGCCGCGCATCACTTCGGCGCGCACCAGCATTTGAAATCCACCGAGCGGGGTCGTCCTGACGTTTGCGCCAGACGGCGAATTGTTCGGCGCGTTGTCCGGGTAAACGTCAATCAGCTTGACGATGAAGTCGGCGTCCGTGCCGGTCGTCGAAACAAACAGATCGGCCGTGACGGGACCGGCCAGCGTCAGGTCTTCATCGAGCGCTCCGGTTTCAAAAGTGAGCACGTCAGGGCGGCGCGCGGCGAAACGCTGGTCTTCGATCATGTAGCCTGTCCCGCGCGAGTTGGTGATCACGTTCGTGTAAGGCACGGGCCTGGCGGGATCGCTCAGGTACTCATCGAACGCCTCTCCCGAATCTTTTGGCGCGTCGAACGCGAGCTTGCCGTTTGCACGGAAGTAGATCGAACGCGATTGCAAATCTTTCGGCGGCCATTGATCGAAAGACTTCCATTCGTTCGCGCCAGTGCGGAACACAGTAGCTTCAGGCAATTTCAACTCGCCTTTGTCTTTGAGGTAAAAATTGAAGAAGGGAAGCTCCACGTTTTCGCGGTACCAGGCCGAGGTGCTTGAATTGAAACGGATGTCGCCCAGACTGTCGCCGTTGCCGCGCGCCCATTGCCCGTGCGACCAGGGGCCCATCGCCAGAATGTTTTTCGCGCCGGGGTTGTTCTTTTCGATGGCCTGGTAAATGTTGAGCGGCCCGTACAAATCCTCGGCGTCGAACCATCCGCCAACCACGAGAACGGCGGGCGTGACTTTTTTCAGGTGCGGCAAGACGTTTCTCGATTGCCAGAACTCATCGTAATTGCCGTGCTTCATCACGTCGTTGATGTATTTGTTCTCGCCCTTGAAATACTTCATTACGTTCGCCACGCTTCCGAGCCGCAGAAAATAATCGTAAGCGTCGGGCGTGCCGTAATCGAAATTCCTGAATTGATTGGCAGTCGGCTGCGGGCGAGGCATCCCGAAAAATGTGCAGAAGCCGAAGCTGTCAAAAAGGAAATACGCGCCGTTGTGATGATCGTCGTCTCCGATGAACCAGTCGGCGATGGGCGCCTGCGGCGAAGCGGCCTTGAGCGCCGGATGCGCGTCCATCAACGCTGTCGCGGTGTAAAAGCCCGGATACGAAATTCCCCAGACGCCTGCTCGCCCGTTGTTGTTCGGGATGTTTTTGATCAACCATTCGATGGTGTCGTAAGTATCGCTCGATTCGTCAATCTGTTTGGGCGACTTCTTGTTCGGGATGTACGGACGCACGTCCTCGAACTCGCCTTCGGACATAAACGTCCCGCGCACGTCCTGATAAACGAAGATGTAACCTTCCTGTTGGAACGCCGCCGAAGGGCCGAGCGAGGGGCGGTAAGCGCCGCCGTACGGCCCGGCGCTGTAAGGCGTGCGCGTCATCATAATCGGATATTTCTGCGACGAGTCTTTCGGCGAATAGATGACGGTGTAAAGTTTCACGCCGTCGCGCATCGGAATCTGATGCTCCGATTTGACGTAATGGTCTTTGACGTTGAACTGAGTTGATTGCCGCGCGCCTGTTTGCGGCGCGAACGACAGAAGGCATAACGCGACGGCGCCGATCAGCAGGCGCAGCGCGGATGACTTGGATAGTTTCATCAAACTTTCTCCTCGAAGTCTATGGGAGCGCACGCATCCCTGCGTGCTCAGACCTGGCCGATCGCCTTTTGAGTGAAGCCAGGCGCCGCGCTCCCAGGGGATTTTTGGGTCAGGATAATCTTGCTGTTTGCTCGCGCGGGCATTATATCTTGAAGCCAATCAGTTGGAGAGCGAAGTCAAACTTGAGCGGCGAATAAGGAGAAATATCATCAATGGAAAAGCCACAAATTTCGAGAGGAGACAGCCGGTTTACGCGCCGCGATCTGTTGCGGGCCGGCGCCGCGACGAGCGCAGCGGTTCTGTTGAACCGCCCAACCTTCGGAGGAATTTTGATGAGCAGTGAAAAACTGATTCCCGCGAAAATGGCGGCTGATCACCTGCTTCTCGGCGCGGCTGATTTGGATCAGGCCGTCGAGTGGTTCGAGAAAGCTACCGGGGTGAAACCCGTCATCGGCGGCGTTCATCCGGGGCGGGGAACTCGCAACGCGCTGGTCGCGCTCGGCGGCAGGCGGTATCTGGAAATCATCGCGCCCGACCCGGCGCAGACCACCTACAATTTCCAGATTGATGTTCGGGGACTCACCGAGCCGCGATTGATCACGTGGGCGGCGGTAAGCTCCGACATCAATTCGGTGGCGGAGAAGGCTCGCGCAGGCGGCTATCAAATCTTCGGCCCCCGCGACGGTTCGCGCGCCCGGCCCGACGGGAAATTGCTTAAGTGGAAGATGCTCGGAGTTCTCAGCAAATTCGTTATCGGGAATGTTGATCCGATCCCGTTCTTCATCGAATGGAGCGCCGATTCGCCGCACCCGTCTCAGGATTCGCCGAAAGGCTGCGAGCTTCTGTCTTTCGAGATGGCGCACCCCGATTCGGCAAACGTCGCTGAATCGCTCAGGAAACTCGGCATCGAATCGAAAGTTACACAGAGCAAGGAGGCCAGGCTGCGCGCGACGTTGAAGACGCCAAAGGGCATAGTGGAGTTGAGTTGAGCAACGCGACCGGAAAATCTATGCCCCGAAAACATCTGTGTATTCGCTTGTGAAGCGTTGAAGCGATCCTTTCTGGAAAAATTGGAAACTTGGAATTGAGAAAGCGCGTCTTTAGAATTGCTCACTGAGAAAAGCACCAGCCGGTGTTTCTTCAAAGGGGTATCCTCCTGTAAGGCTGCTGCAAATGGTATGGTTTGCAGCAGCCGTTTTTTTTCAAATCTATTGAATGTTTACACACGAATTTTGGCGCGGCGGCGCGAGCGTTGGATAGTCGCAGCGGCTTATTGAAGCTTAATGGCCGGTGAAAATTAGGCCAGCTTGCCCCCCATTTCGGCGTGTTGTATCATCGGCCTGCGTCGTCGGTTCGTAACCAACAAGAAAGCATTCAAGGAGCTGTTTAGATGTCTATACGCAGCAAACTCACGCTGGTCACGCTGTCCGCTTTCATCGCTCTCTACTCGATCGTTGGCGGGATGCTATCCAAGTCGAACAATCCGCTCTTCAGGGCGATTGCCAATCCGGGGCCTTACCCGCAATTGCGCATCTTTGAAGATGTGGTGCGGCATATCGTCTACGATTACGTCGAGAAGCCTGACCTTGAGAAAGTTCGCGTCGGCGCGCTGCGTGGTTTGACTGACGGACTCGATCCTTACAGCGCCTATCTGCTGCCGCCTCAGGTTAAAGAATATCAGTCCAACAAAATCAGGCTCGACACGACCGGTATGGTCATCGGCCAATACTCCGGCTTCGCTTATGTGATCGCAGTGATCCCGAACTCGCCTTCAGAGAAGTCCGGCATCAAGGTCGGCGACGTGATCGAATACATTGACGGGCACGCGACGCGCGACCTCGATCTTTACGACGTGAAATCGCTGCTTTCGGGCGATCCCGGTTCGAGCGTCGAACTGACTCTGATCAATCGCAAACCCGAAAAGATCAAACTCGTGCGGGGCAAAGTCGCGCCGACTCCGACTGAAACGCGCATGCTGGAATCTCAGGTCGGCTACATCAAAGTTCCGATTCTGGGCAAAGGTCAATCGGAAGCGGTCGAAGCCGCGATCAAAGATGTCATCAAAAAAGGCGCGAAATCAATCGTCCTTGATTTGCGCGGGTCGGCGGGCGGCGAGTTGAATGAAGGCGTGAAGGTCGCTGATTTCTTCATGAAATCGGGCGTCATCGCCAAATCAATCGGGCGCAAGGAAAAAGTGATCGCCACTTTCGACGCGAAGCCTGAAAACGATCTGACCGAATTGCCCGTAGCCGTGATCATTGACCGTACGACGGCAGGCGCCTCGGAAGTCGTCGCCGCCGCGATCATGGAAAACCAGCGCGGCGAAGTCGTCGGCGAACGCACGCTTTTCGGAATGGGTTCAGAGCAGGAATTGTTCCCGCTCGATGACGGATCGGCTTTGCTGTTGACCGTCGCGCGCCACGCCGCGCCCTCAGGCAAGATTTTCATGACTGACGGCGTGACGCCGAACGTCGAAGTCAAACGCGCCGACCTGGCCGATGTCGGGACGCCTGATGAAGGCAAACAGGGACAGCAACAGAATGAAGGCGCTCCTCCGGTGGTCGTGGCTCCGAAACCGGCGGATGACTTGATGCTGAAGAAAGCCATCGAAGTTTTGACGAGCGGCGCCAAGGCCAAGCGCCGCGCGGCATAGTCTCATTTTCCTCCTCTTCAAATAGCTCGAAGCGGATCTTGCCGGAAGGCTTGATCCGCATTTCTTTTTGTGGAGGTCTGTCTTCTACCAATCAAAATACCTGCTCCCGTCCAGCGCCGTTCCTTTACTCAAACAATAAACATCGAAAACGTTCTGCCGGCCCCACTTTGTGGCGCTCGGTTCATCCTGCATGGAGCGCAAGCCCCATTCGCGCTTTCCCGTTGTCGGATCAATCGGGATGCTGCGCAGAAAACGAATCCTTATCGCGCTGTTATTCGGCGGACTTATTCCATCCACTAACACTTTCAGGTTTGGCGGATAGCAATGGTCGTCAACTCTGCGATCAAGCGGCCCAATCATTCCGTAATCACACTGCTTTTTGTATTCATCAATCGCCTGGCGCATCACTCGCAGCGCGACCCTTAACTCCTCCTCGACCCTGAGCTTGTTTCTTTCCACTTTGCACTTGTCTCTTGTCTGGCGTCGCCGCGGTGGGCCGTCGTTATTCTGCGCCGGTACGGTGGTAAGGATGCTTACAGAAATCGTAAGCAATAATAATCCGCGCGCCTTTGTACGCGCGCCGGGAATCAGAGGGCGTTTCATCGAGAGCCTCCAGTCCGTCGTTGGTGGTTGAGTTTTGAAGACGAGCCGAATCCTATGTGGCGCCGCGCGACGTGTCAACAAAACGGCTGAAACCACAAGTCTGGAGAAGGCGTTTAGATGTAAGTTCGTGTAAGATCGCCGCTTCACCAAAAAACAATCGGAGAATCATCAAGCTATGTTCAATCACGCAATGTTCAAAACAGCGTTATCGTTTGCTCTGTTCTTCATCTTTACTCAAGGGGCATCCGCGCAGGATTGGCCGCGATGGCGCGGAGCCAACGGAGATGGCGTCGTCAGCGGCTTCAACGCGCCGAAGGTCTGGCCCAATCAGTTAAAACAGCGATGGAAAATCACTGTCGGCGTAGGCCATTCATCGCCGCTGGTCATCGGCAATCGCGTCTACCTGCATTCGCGGCAGGGCGAGAACGAAGTCACCGCCGCTTACGACCTCAGCACAGGCAAGACGATCTGGCAGGACAGCTACCCGATAGCGTACACGATGAACCCCGCCGCCACCGGTCACGGCAAAGGCCCGAAATCAACGCCGGTCGTCAGCGACGGCAAGCTCTACACGCTCGGCATCACCGGCGTTCTGTCAGCTTATGACGCGGCGAAAGGGAAGCTGCTCTGGCGGAAAGAATTCAAGGAGTTCAAACCCAACCATCCATTCTTCGGCACGGCCACATCGCCCATCGTTGATCGGGGCCTGCTGATCGTTCACATCGGCGGCAACGACAACGGCGCGTTGAAAGCTCTGGACGCCGCGACCGGCCAGGAGAAATGGAGTTGGAACGGCGACGGTCCCGGTTACGCCACGCCCATCGTTGTAGAGATCGCAGGCAAGCGCCAGATCGTCACCCAATCGCAGCAGAACATCGTCGGCGTTTGGGCCGACAACGGCTCGCTGCTCTGGAAGATTCCGTTCGCCACCGAATATGTCCAGAACATTGTCACGCCGATTCAATACAAAGACCTGCTGATCTTTTCGGGCATCAATAAAGGCGTCTTCGCCGTCCGCGTCGGCTGGCGCGACAATCGCTGGGCGACCGACACCGTCTGGCAAAACAAAGAAGTCTCGATGTATATGAATTCGCCGCTGCTCTCCGGTGATCTGCTCTTCGGCCTGTCGCACAGGAACAAGGGTCAGTTCTTCTGTCTGGACGCCGCGACGGGCAAGACGCTCTGGACAGGCGATCCGCGCCAGGGCGAGAACGCCGCGATGCTGATCGCAGGCGCAACGATCTTCTCGCTGACCAACGACGCTGACCTGATCGTGACCAGCGCAGCCGACAAAGGCGCAAAAGTAATCAGGAAATACCACGTGGCTGAGAAGCCGACCTGGGCGCATCCGGCGATTGTTGGCAAAAACATTTTGATCAAGGACGAGACGACGCTGGCGCTGTGGGGGCTGGAATAATCTGGAGTTCTTATTTTTGCACGGTCGCCCACGCGGTCTTTTGCAACAATTCCGCCTCTGATTGAGTCAACCCTTTCAGATTGCAGACGATGCCAGCGGGGCTTTCGCCGAACAAAACGGCGAAGAAAACGCAGGCTGCGAGGTACGAACCAGCGACTGTGGGATGACTCTGGTCTTTGTCGTGCAATACTGGCCGATTGTTTTTGTTGATGACGTGTTTGCGGAGGAAATTTTGCCAGGCGACGCCGACGGGAACGATGGTCGCGCCGATTTCGGCGCCGATGGCGGTGTAAGCGTCAGTGATCGCGGCCTGCGTCTCCGGCGCGTTTTGGCGCGCCCACGTCAGATACAACGCAGTCTTAGCCCCTGAGGCTTTGATCGCTGCGTCGAAGTGACGAATGTTTTCGCTCATGCGTGACGCATTCTTGACCGGCAACGTGCTTTGCTCCTGCAACACCACGTAATCGAAGCGTGTTTGCTCAATAGCCTTCTGCGCCTCTCCCTTGTTCCAATGCATTCGCAGCGACGCGCCGCCCGCCTGGATCAGTTGATGCTGCAACCGCCGGCCACGAGCTTCTGCCAGTTGCGCGATCAGTCCGGGAACATCGTTCCGCGCAGTGAAACTGTTGCCGATGAACAAAACCTTGAGCGATTTAGCTGGCAAACGTTTGGTCATAGTCGTGTCTGGCTCTGCAAACTGCTCATTGAGCGCTGTAGCGCGCTCGCGCTTTGGCCGCCTCTTCTTCACGGTTTTTCGGCGGCGCGCTCGTCTCAAGCGAGTTCAGCAGAGTTCTGGAAACCGCTGCGATTTGATCAACAGCCGCCAGGAACGCAGCTTCGTTGACTTTCGATGGCTTGTTGAAGCCACTCACTTTTCTCACGAATTGTAATGAGGCGGCGCGAATCTCTTCGTCGGTGACAGGCGGCTCGAAGTTGAAGAGGGTTTTGATGTTTCTACACATAATGCCTTTAAGCCAGGTTACATCCTGAATTCATTCTGATCAGCGCCGACTGCGTCTCCGATGCGCGCGCTGCAAGCCGCTGCGCGTTTAAGCAGCAGTTCGCGTTCGCGCTCGTTGCGGGTGAGCGCCGCGGCGCGCTCGAACTCCGCGCGCGCCTCGTCGTCGCGGCCAAGTTTGACGAGAAGATCGCCGCGCACGCTCGGCAGGAGGTGATACGCCTTGAGCGATGGTTCCGAGGTCAGTTCGTCAACGATCTCAAGTCCCGCTTCAGGGCCGAACGCCATGCCGATTGCGACGGCGCGATTCAATTCCACGATGGGCGATTGCGTGAGTTGCGCCAACCCATCGTAAATCGCCGCGATGCGTTCCCAGTCTGTTTCTTCCGGCGTCCGCGCCCGCGCGTGGCAGGCGGTGATGGCGGCTTGCAACGTGTAAGGGCCGAGCGCCCCGCCAAGCGTTTCTGCGCGTTCCAACGCCGCAAGACCGCGACGGATGAGGAGTTGATCCCATCGCGCGCGGTTTTGCTCAAAAAGCGGAACAATCTCTCCCATCGGGCCGATCCGCGCCCGCGCGCGCGACGCCTGAATTTCCATCAGCGCGACCAGGCCGTGAACCTCCGCCTCCTTCGGCGCAAGCTCAGCGAGGATGCGACCAAGACGCAGCGCCTCTTCGCACAGCGCGGGCCGCATCCAGCTCTCGCCAGCGGTCGCCGAATAGCCCTCGTTGAAGATGAGATAGATCACCTCGATCACCGAAGACAAGCGAACGCCGAATTCCTCGGCGCGGGGAACCTCGAAGGGCACGCGCGCTTCGGCCAGAGTCCGCTTTGCCCGGACGATTCGCTGGGCGATAGTCGGCTCCGAGACTAGAAAGGCGCGCGCGATCTCGTCGGTCGTCAGGCCTCCGAGCATTCGCAGCGTGAGTGCGACGCGGGCTTCAGTGGAAAGCACGGGATGACAGGCCGTGAACACAAGGCGCAACAAATCATCGCCGATGTCGTCATCGAGCGCCGCGACAAAATCCGGCGCCGACTTTTCCCGATCCGCAAGCTCGCGGGCAATCTCTTCGTGTTTGCTTTCAAGCAGCGTGTTTCGCCGCAGCCGGTCAATCGCGCGATGCTTCGCCGTAGCCATCAGCCACGCGCCCGGATTGTCCGGGACGCCCGTCTCAGGCCACTGTTCGAGCGCGGCGACCAGCGCGTCCTGCGCCAGGTCTTCCGCCAAGCCAACATCACGCACGATGCGCGCCAGACCGGCGATGATTTTGGCCGACTCGATTCTCCAGACGGCGTTTATTGCGCGATGGGTATTGGAAGTTGACATGGCGCCAATCAGACAATCCGTCGCTCAGCTTGATCCGCTTTCGTGACGAGCCAACCGTGACCCAAGATGACGCTTCACGTCAGGCCATTCGTGCGCGAGGATGCTATACATCACGCTGTCGCGCACCGACCCGTCGCGGCGCGCCAGGTGATGGCGAAGGACTCCATCCTTCTTGGCGCCCAACGCCTCAATGGCTCGCTGCGAAGCGAAGTTGAAATTGTCGGTGCGCAGCCCGACCACCTTACACCCAAGCGCGTCGAAGGCGTGACTGAGCAGCAAGAGCTTGCAGCCGGTGTTGACGTGGCTGCGTTGCCAGCGCTTTCCGTACCAGGTGTAACCGATCTCCACGCGATCAATCCTGGTGACGATGTCGTGATAGCGCGTGCTGCCGGCGATTGCTCCGCTCGTCAAATCCCGCACCGCCCAGGGCAGCATATGCCCAGCCTGCTGACCGGCGAGCGCGTCGGCAATGTACGCTCGCATCTGCTCCGGTTCAGGCACTACAGTGAACCACAGTTCCCAGAGCTTGCCATCAGCCGCCGCCGCGGCCAGTTCGTCATGATGTTCATATGTCAGAGGCTCCAGGCGGACGCCGTGGCCTTCGAGTGTGACAGGTTGAATCTTGATCATAATCCAGCCTTCTTCATGTTCATGTAATGATCCCGTTGTTCTTTATCGAGGTGTTCAATTGAATAACGCAGTAAGGTGCGCGGCATCGTCGCGGCATGTTGATCCAGGAAGCCCAACAGTCTCTGGCGATCAACTCCGCCGGACGCCCGCAGCATCCACCCGGTCGCCTTGTGGATCAAGTCCTCTTTGTCGTTGAGCAACATTTCGGCGATCTTGAAAGTATCGGCCACATCGCCTTTCCTGATGAAATAGCCGGTGCTGACAATGGCGGTGCGGCGTTCCCAGATGTTTTTAGAGCGAGCCAGCTTGTACAGAATGTCGCGCGGCTTATCGAACAAGTATCCACCGACGACATACGGAGCGCTGCGATCAACCAAATCCCAGTTGTTGATTCTATCGTGACGGCGAAGATAGAGATCGAACAGTTCTTTTCTGCGCTCTTTCGGCGTTTTTTTGCTGCGAGCCTGCCAATCCATAATACTGACCGCGCCAGTCCTCACTTCGTGGATCGGGCTCTCCAGCAATTTTTCGATTTCGCCGGGCGGCGTTTCGATAAACTCTTTGGCGAGCGCGAAGACCTGTCCCATCCGCACACCGATAAACTCATCACCCTCGCCGTACTCGCCTTCGCCGGTTTTGAAATAGCGTTGAATCTTCCTGAGTTCGTCCGCCGAACGGTAAGTCTTCAGCTTCCTGACGAATTCCGCCGCGTTCATACCTGCTGGCATATCAATGATCCTTTTCCGGATGTCAGCCTGACGCCTTTTCAAAATCGCCAGGCTGACATTACCCGATCAGCGTTACCGGTTGTATTCAGTGACAGTCGTTCTTCGGTTTCGCGGGATTATTGCCGATCATACGCTTGCTGCAAAGCCTTGATGTCAATCTTGTTCATTTGCAGCATTGCCTTCACGACTCGCTGGGCTTTCTCAGGGTCTTTATCCTGCATCAGCTTGCCTAAAATCGAAGGGATGATTTGCCACGACAACCCGTATTTGTCTTTCAGCCAGCCGCATCTTCCTTCTTCTCCGCCTTCCGTGAGCTTCTCCCACAATTCGTCTACTTCCTGCTGCGTCTCGCAGTTCACGAAGAACGATACGGCTTCCGTGAATTTGAATTGCGGGCCGCCGTTGAGGGCGAAAAATTCCTGTCCGTCGAGTTGGAAGGTCACGGAAATGACAGGCCCTTCCGCTCCGGCCCGATTCACGCTCAAGACCTTTGAATTTTTGAAAATCGAAACGTAGTAATTCATCGCCTCTTCGGCCTGATTCTCGAACCAGAGATATGGGGTGATTTTTTGCATGTTGTCTCCTTTAGTTTTGTTTCCGTGATCTGAAGAAATCGCTCGCGTCCTTACTTCTTATTCTCGATCTGCTCGCGCAGTCGCGCCTCCTGCTCTCTGAGTTCGGGCGTGAACTCGGCGCCGAAGTCATCCATCTCGAATACCTGTCGAATTTCGATCTCGCCTTCCGTCTCGCCATCCGGATTCGGACAGCGCTTGATCCACTCGAC
>WBZO01001185.1_pt1 | contig 43177 bp, 51 predicted proteins | sample 5204261 | NCBI WGS metagenome assembly WBZO01 (sample SAMN12412400, study PRJNA552823) | activated sludge metagenome | isolation source: activated sludge from anammox sidestream of wastewater treatment plant... | place: USA: North Carolina | collected 2017-09
ACCGCTTCCAATTTGAATTCGCGGGTGTACTTCCGTTTCGCTTTCTGCTCGCTCATGGTTCTGCCTCCAACTTAAGTGTACTTTGTGTCTTTTCCTCCTGTCCACTTTTTCGGGGCAAGCTCACCCACTCTCTTTTGCTGAGCTTCTTCAGTGGCAGTTCGCCGGGGAAAAGAGGAGCCTGGATATGGCTTGAGCCTTTCTCAGAATAAACTCCGCCAATCCTTGCTTTACTCCGTGGACCGACGCTCCTCCTTGGTGCAGAAGTAGTTCCAGCGCACTTGGGACCCATCCCGCGCGCAATGCTCAGGGGAGATTTTAATCGCCGACCGCATTTCTTGCATCTTGGTTGTTTTTCCATCGTAACCTCCATAACAGAATACAGCAGTCCGGGCTATGCACCCGGACTGCTGTCGTTTGCATCCTTCACTTTTGAATGCAGAACTTTAGAACAGGGATACTTGGTTTTGCATCGCCTGTTTCGAGCGGGGACGGCTCGCCGACCTCCCCACAACGCCGCGTTGTAACATCCAGTCAGACCAGGAGATAACCTTGGGCATTTCGTGCACAGGCAACGTCGCGCTTGGAACTGTGGGACAACCCATCGGAGAGTTGGATACGACCACTTCATCGGCAAACAGCGATTGCAGGTCAGGCAAGTCAGCCGATTCAAGCGCCTCGCGCGCCAGCTTCATGAGGATGTCTCCTTCATCTTCCTCAACGATAGCGCCTCCGACTTCGTCTCCGTACAAGAGTTGGGCTGCTTTCATCTTCCGTCCCATCAATGCCAGCGCTCTTGCTTCCATCGCTTCACTGTAGACTGAGTAGATCGCCTTTACTGGTTTGGTTTGACCCAACCGCCACACTCTGCGGACGGCCTGCCACAAGGTGTAAAGTGAATATTCAATCTCCGCAAAGACCACGGATGAGAAGGCCACCAGATCAAGCCCGGTTTCCACCAAACGCGGGTTCACCACCAGCGCATCCAAGCCAACTACCCGTTTGGCAATCCACTCTTCACGCTTGCGTGGGCTGACGCCGCTGGTCAGGACTTCCGCGCGCATCCCGCCGTCTCGCAGCGTTTTCAAGATGCGGTCCTGAATATCGCGGGTACCTGTTTGGCGCAGGTAGATCAACACCTTGCGTCCCTGCTGACGTTCGGCTCGACAGAAATCCACCAGCCAGGATTCCTTGGGCAAGGCTTCCTTGTCAACCACAGCCGGCAATTCCATCAATTCCTTTCGGCGAATTACCTCTCCCTTCTTGTTTACTTCATCCACCTCCACAACTTCATCCCGGAATGCGGAATTCGGACGCGCCAGAGTCCATTGCAGCCAGGTTGATAGATAGCGCCGACTCTTGATGGCAAGGTCATACAACTTCTTCGCCATCACGCGGTACTGGCTGCTTTGTTCATCGGTCATTTCCAGCGTGACCACTTCCTCGGCGTAATGCGGCAGCGCCAGCCCCAGGTCCTTCAACGACAAGAACACAGTGGTATCCAACAGGCGGTTTACAATGGCTGGGGAAATGCCCGGTTGTTCTTTTGCTTGGTTCTGATACCGTCGATTGCCGGTAACCCCGTCTTCATCGCCATCTTCCTCAGCACGTTTGCTCTTGCGGGTCATCTCCAGCACGCCATATAACCGCGCCCAGCGTTTTTCATCATTGAAGGCGAAATCTTTGCGGACGCCGGCGTTTAGGCGATGAAGCAGCCAGAAGATGGAGGTACTCTTGCCGCCGAAGAATGTACCAGTGAGAGTCAATGTGTATTTCGTTGCCTCCACAAGTTGATGGAAGGCAATACCCCGATCGCTAGCTTTTGCTTTAAAAGTGTGGACCTCGTCCGCGATCAACAACTTAAATTCGCCTCCTGCATGTTTTGCAATGTAATCGGCAATTGCCCAACGGCGACCTGTGAATTGGAAGAGCGGTGTCCCACAGCTTCGCTTGCCCCATACCGGATTGCCATGTTCGTCACGCTTTAGGCGTTTGTGTTCATCCAACTCATAACCGGAGATTTCCGCTTCGCAGAAACGTCGCTTATCGCCTAAGTCATCAAGAGCGCTTGCAACTTTGACAAAGCCGCCCGGTAGATTGATCTGTATCGGCGAGCCGCAAGTCGGACAGCAGAGCGCTTCAAACGCCCGACCATCCTCGTCGTCTATAAGCTTCCTTCGAACCACAGCATGTTCCCAGCCAGCCCCATACTTCGCAGAGGTATGAGCGATTACCGCTACAGGTTTATCGCCTAATTCGCCGGCTTCATAACGGCGGAGAAAGTTTCGGACATCGTTCACATCACCAGGGTCGTCGGCATTTCGACCGATACGGGCTATTTCCATCGCCCTTGTGCCTGGAACTGTTTCCTCGATTTCTCGAATCCATTTGGGGACAAGATGAGGCGGGCACATCACAATGGCTGGATATGAATTGAGTATTTCTAAAACTCCAGTGCTAAGCGAAGTTTTGCCCACACCCATCTCGCCTTGGACGTTGCCCACGCCGTGTTTCTTTATCGCCCTGGCCACAGCCGTCGCAACATGCCGCTGCGCCGGCAGCAACCCGGCCTTCTCCTGTCCAGGCAATGGCTTGCGCTTCGTTCCTAATGTGTCTAGGATCGCGGTTTCTTCCGGAGTTGGATCGAAGTTATACAACGGTCGATAGGCAGATACGATGTGCGCCCCAATCTGATCTCCATATTTGTGCATGAACTTGGAGAGCGGTTCGACCGTATCAATGATCTCGATCCCGCTTTGGCGCAGGATGGCGATCGTGGAAACGAAACGGTCGCGGAAGATTTCGGAGGTCACATTCCCTTTCTTGTCCGTGTTTTCTTCGACCTTTTCCGTGACCTTCACCACCCGACCTTTTACCAGCATCGGTTTGCCGTCTTCATCGGTCAGCCGCAGCGTTCCCATCATGCCGGACGCCATCAACATCGCGATGTGTCCCTTCTTCAAAGGCATGACCGGCTGCTTCAACTCGCCCAAGCCGCGCGACGGGTTGAGCAGGTCCAGCCATTCTTTCGATGAATGTAATCCGCGTTTCTGTGTCGCATCCACGATCTCTTCCGACTGCCAGTCCAGACGGGAGAAACGGATTGGGCGACCTCCCGGTCCTTTGTCGGTCGCGGGAAGCAGCTCGTACAAAGGCTCGTCCGCTTCCTCCAACATCGGCGGCTCTATGTCCGCCCATGCCTGCATTTGACGGACTTCCTCATGCGACGGGATTTTGTATTTGACGCGCTTGGTCGCCAGGACAATAACCTGATTGAATTCGGTCTCGGGGTAGCGGTAGACGCGGATGTTCTCGTAATACCCAGCCAAATGAGAGGCCGCATCCACATCGCGCAGCAACGGATGCGGAACGATATAGATCAAGGCGCCGCCGCGCACCAGTTTGGGCGTGGTGGATTTCAGAAATTCCAGTTCCAAACGCTTTTGGTCGCCAAAGCGGTCATGGCTATAGGGCGGGTTGAGAAACAACAGGGTAATGGACTCGCCAGTCAGATGACACGAACCCCAGGGCGTATTGAAGAGGCGGTCCATCTTTTCAGAAGCAAGTGCGGCGCGGGCTGGAGAAAGTTCCGCACCCCAACTCTGACAATTCAATGCTTTTGCCAGGAGGGAAGCGGCGGTGCCTTCGCCGGCACAGGGATCAAGCAGCCTGCCGGAGTCGGCAGGCTTGAAATAGGTTTTGAGTAATTCAGCTACTTGAATTGTCGTTGGGTACCAACCCATTTTTTCAATTGCTGGAGGACGCATTTTGAATCTCCTTTGTGAAAATAAAATCCCCCACACCGAATGGCATGGGGGATCAAGTTAAATTTTATTTACTTACTTCACCTTACATAACAACCGCCCGGCGATGTTCACAAAGCCGAGCGGTTCATTCTTTTCCAGGTCCACAAACTCCGGCAGTCCGCGCGACCAATCCGACTCCGAATGCCGGAACTGGATCACCAGCGTGCGATGTTCCTTGTGGAGATCGGTCCACAACTGCCAGACCTCGCCGCGTCCATCGCAGGCGGCGAACTCGAAACGTTGAAGCGCCGCCTGCGCTATTGCCTGCTTTCTTGTCTTCATCGGCATTTTCACATCCACGAATTCCAGTAAATGGCGCCAATCGGCTTTGCGCAACTGCGCCAGCCAGTAGGTAGCTGGGTCGTTTGAATTTAACGCTTTGTTCATGTCAAATATCTCTTCGGGTTGAATGGTCTGAAACATCGCATCCTCCTAGATCTTCAAGATTTCCTGCTCGAGCAGGTTTTGCGTCAGGTCCTGCCAGGGCTTGGTCAGATCGATCCTGACCCCGCCGCGACAATCCCCGCCTGTGACCAGTCGTTGGATATATTCCGCATCCAGCGCGTGCTCCCAAAGCGTCTTCGCCCACGTGTCCGGGATGGGAAAGGCAAGCGTCTCCTGCAGGCGTTTTAGCGTCAGCGCCTGCAGTTGCGCTTCAACATCCCCATCTTCAAAGACCAGGGTATACGCGGCATCATCCTTCGCCTCCCACTTGCCTGGTAATGCCTTGCGACAAACGATCCCGGCGTGCAGGATGTTGAACTCCGCCAGCGGTTGGGTCAACATCTTGACCTCGCCATCCGCAAGCGCGGTGACGCCTCTCAGGGAACAACTGCCTTTGCCGCGGATCAACGAGGCCCACAGACTCTCCACGCTGGTCTTATGCGCTGCAATGCCAACATACACCAACGTATGCTGGTAGGGTCTGTCTTGAAGTACGGCAAAGCCGGTGACATCGGCGCGCGTATGGGCGTTGGAGAGCGCGGGGATGCGTCCCTCGGGATAGAGGTGTCGAACAGGCGACACATCCTCCACCGGTTCAATCCGATAGACGTACACGCCGGCATTGACCCGCACCAATTCCTGGTTGATGTCCCGCAGCAGTTCATGTGCATTCAAGCCCGCATTGATGGCAGTGAAGGTGATCTCGATCTCATCCACCTGAATGCGAACGGTGCGCGCGTTCAGGTCCACTACGGCGCTTGCCGGTATCCACTCTTTGATATTCTTCAAAACGGGCGGCAGGTCCGCGTCGGGGGAGGGCGTAAACCACAATGCGCCGTGAAATGGGACATTGGGAACTGTATCAAACTTCCCATACGGCGCGGCGTACCGATCCCTGCCCTGAAACTCCACATCGGGCATATTGTTCAAGGCCGGCAGCCAGAACTGTTCATAGGAGGACACAAGGATCTTTCCATTCACCGCTGCCTCTTTTTGAGCAGTCCTCAATTCTTCAATGCGTTCCTTGATGTATCCATCTTCATAGGTTTCTGTCCATGCGTACATGGTTACTCCTTTTCATTGATCGTTAGATTGAAATCCGGCTGATTGGGTCTCACGGCGTGCATTCTTCCCCCACCTGAAAGCGGTCTTCCTCGCGCACCACCGATAACCACGGCTCAACCTCGTCCGAGTGGCGCGGTTCGCAGCCGATCAGGATTGGCACGCCCGGCGTTTTGTCCGCCAGCGATTTAGCGAGCGTGATGGCTTTGGGAAGATTGTGGGCGATGCGGTCTGGGAACAATCCGACCTGAAAGGCGCTCGCATCTCCCTTGCGCCAGACCTTGAAGACGCCCAACACTTCGGAGTACCGCTCCTCAGGCAAGCGTTTGAAGTCGAGGCTATATTCCTGCAGAGCCACCTCCAGCGTCAACCAGGTAATGCCCAGTTCAGGATCATGTCCTTCGTAGAGATCTTTCAGGACTTCGATAGCGTCTTCCTTGGTAATGGGTTTGCCCACGTTCAGGGCGACATTCAACAGATCTTCAACCTGCCAAAGCGGGGCGATCTTGTCTTGCCAGTAGCGGCGCAGGATGCGCAACGCCTCCTCATTTGGAACATGCAGTTCGCTTGCGATGGCAGATGCCATTTCTTCGAGTACATAATCGTTCATGGCGTTTTCCTTTACAGATATGGGTGGGAATAGGTCATGCCATCATCGCCAAGCAGCGAGTAGTGGATGGCATAAGCTTTGCGGATGTAGCGACGGACGCCGCGTTCGGAGCGGAAGAGCGGTTCGTTTTCGTACAGATACTTCCTGGACGTACGGCGGAAGATCGTCCAGCCGATGGCGTCCGCATCGCCGGGATGACTGCGTTCGATTTGAACAGGCGCACCGCTTCGCAACAGGGACAAGGTTTGTTCGAAAGGTAAAGGGATGCCCGAACCAGTCAACGTCGCCTTGAACGGCAGGATGACCAGATCGGGTTTGGATGGCAACATGGAACCTCCGTGTGGAAATAAAAACTGCGGGTTCGGCAATTGTGCCGAACCCGCAGTTCATGAAATTGGTTTTTTTATTTTTTACGACAAGGTATGATCATCCTTGAAACGTTGGAGAACATCTCCCGGTGCGCAGATTTCGAAAGACACAGTGACCATGCTGGTATCCAGAATGATTCTAGGATTATTTAGAGTCATGTTCAGCCCGGATTTCGCGCAATGCAGTCAACATTGAGTCAAGAGTCTCTCCAGAGTCCTGCCATTCTTTGGCAAGCTTGTCTGCCGTTTCATCCACATGGGAGCGCTTGGGACTCATAACGACCACGCCATCGCCCAGATCGATCAGCGTCAACAGGTCGCCCTCTTGATAGCCGTTGCGATCTCGAAGTTCCTTCGGAAGGGTAATGCTTCCCTGCCGGAAAATTTGCACTTGAAAGGCGTCGCTCATGGTTGCTCTTTCACATATGAACAAACTGGATGGGTATGGCAACTTCCAGGTAGTCGAAATTAATCCCGCCGTTATTTAGCCGATAAACCGCCGATATTCCGCCGATAATCGGTATTTACGGATCTTGCGGGCAGCAACGCTGGCTTCAAGCCAGCCTGCCTCCAGCCACTCATTCAAAACTTCGCGAGACTGTCTGGCAGAGAGTCCCAAGACCCGCGCTACATCGTTGGAAGTAATCTCGTCCTGCCTGGAAAACAAACCCAATACGATTCGGGCGCGGCGATCCAGTTTACGCAGCAATTCTTCGGTCTTCTTGTCTGGAGCCAGGGATTGCGCATGAATTTCCCGCGCCACCGATTCGAACACCTCCGCCATGCCCCTTAGGAAATAGACCAGCCAGGAGGTGATGTCTGCTTCTGCGCGCCCAAAGTAGTAATTATGATCTGGGTGGGTGACCAGCGCATCGTAATATCCCCGCAAATCCTGCGCATAGAACTCTTCAAGAGCATAGAAGCGTCCCAGATCGTAACCGCCGCGATAGAGGATCCAGGTGGCAAGGGCGCGCGCCGTTCTACCATTGCCGTCAAAGTAGGGATGGATCACGACAAACTGGTAATGCGCCATCCCCGCGATGACTGGCACGGGCAGGTCTTTTTCAGAGTTCTGGATCCAATTCACCAGGTCGCGCATCAGGGCAGGAACATCTGGGGCTTCCGGGGGGAGATAGACGATCCCGCCTGAACCATCCTTGATAACATTCTGTCCATCGCGATAGGGGGTTGGACGGTTGGATTTTCCGGTATACACCAAGGCATGCAGTTGGCGGATGAGGTCTTCCGTAATTGGTTTCTGCTCTTCCACCCAAGCTTCCACCTGTGCCAGAGCTTTGAAATAGTGTTGAACCTCCAGTGTGTCGCGCTCGCGCCCGGGGAAATCCTTTCCTTGCAGCACAGCCTGTTCTGCCTCCGCCAATGTCAGGCGATTTCCTTCGATGCGGGTGGAGAAATGCGTGGAACGTACTCGCGCACGCAGGCGCAGACCCTCCGCGATGGCGGGCGGCAGGATGGTCAGAGTGACCTCTGCGCGCGCACGCTCAATGGTCTGCAAATAGCGTACCATTTCAGGCGTGAAGGAATAGTTGTACGACATTGAAATTAAGTATATCAGGGATTGACATCGTTTATTTTCACGCCCTCTGCCCAACCTTGAGCCATGAGGTTGCGCGCCCACAGACTCAGGAAGGCGGAAACTTCCTTGTGAAAACGAACGTCGACATAGGTCTGGCCGTCCCGCTCGATGAACTTTGAACGGTAGCCGAAGAAGGCCTGGGTGATGGCGGTGGGCGTCCAGGAGGGATAATGCAGTTCCACATCCGGGTCGGCGATCAGGTCGCCGTTCTGCTCGAAGTAATGCGCGACGCTGATCATCTCGCCGTGACGTTCGATCACCAGCGGCTGGTACCCTGCTTTCTCAAGCCGCACGTGAAAGGAATTCTTCCTTTGGAATTCCTCAAACAGGTTATGGGATTTCAACAGACGTTCGACGGTCTTCTGAAAGAGAGTGGTCATGTGAGAGTCTCCATGATAATGTTGGAGGGCGACTGTGTCGCCCCCCCAACCTGTATTTGATCTATTTATCCCAGCCGCTCACGCTATCTTCGTATGCGGCTTCCAGCCAACTGTCTTCCCTGGGACGGAAGGCATTTTCATGGCGTCCCACAAGAGGGCCTTCTTCAGGTTCGACCTCCGCCTCCTGAAGTCCATACTCGGGACGCAGGATGACATCGGCTGGAAAATCCCCCGCCTTCCATATGGCAAGGGTATGTGCCAGCGCGTAGCCCGGCCTGCAGAATTTTTCCGGATCGAGTTTCGGCGAAACGATCACCACATACTCTTCCGTCTTGGAGGTGTAGTGCGCCAGAAGGTAGGGACCCATTTCCGACAAAGCCGCCTGTTTATATTCGAAGGGCAAAAGCGGCGCGCCGGCTTCCGCGAACAACCAGGCAATCTTTTCCTTGAGCCATTCGATATCCGCGTCGCGGTTGAAGATCGTGCGGCGTTGGAAACCGGGCGGAATGTCGGTCAGGTTGCAGAACTCCTCCAGCTTTTGGTCCGCCAGGGCATACGCGCTGGTTTCGATCTCCAGCCCGACGATCCTATCGCCCTCCCATTTCCAATGCACGCTGCCGACATACTCGCAGGGCTTGGAAAAAGAACCGGCCTGCATCACGATATCGTTCCAGCCTTGGGGGTAATCGCTGGGCGTGCACCAGACCTGAAAGCCTCCGCTGCCGGCTTCGAAGATCGCCGCCGGATGGGGATTCGTGGCAATATCGAGTTTACGCGCCAGGGCAAGTACGGGTTCCACCTGTGCCTGCGTCACTGGTGCTGGCATCTTTAGATGTTCAGAATAGTGAGACATGATTTTCTCCTTGTGATTGAGCGCTGAATTTATCCGCCGCGCGGCCCGTCGTATTCGTATTGATGGTGGAAATCCTCGTTCCCCTCGGACCAGCGGGCATGCCCGCTAAAGCCCATGCCGCCTTCGTAGTATTTCAACTCGAAGGTGTGGTCGGGGAACATCGAGGCAAGCTTTTCGATCACGGGAATGGGCGGACTCCAGGCGGTATCGAATTCCAAAAACGCCTGAATCGGTTCGGCGTCCGGCAGGGGACTGCCGCACTGCTGGCAGGTCAGGACCGGCATGGCTTCGGTTTTGTGGACCGTCCCGCACTGCGCGCACTTGGAAGTGTTGCGAAGAGGTTTGGAGTGATCGGCACGGGTGGCGAGATGGACATGGCATGCATTCCATTTCGTGGACCAATGAGCGCAACACCACTCATAACCGCCGGAGTTATAGCCGTCCTTGATCCACGGTGTACCGGGCTCCACGCCATACTCGGCGCCGAGGGCTTCCAGTTTTGCTTTGCGTTCGGGGTCGTCCTTTGCGATGGCGTGCAGTTTTTCCCGATACTCCTCGGCGCGTTGGTCCATCTCGCGATAGATCTGCGGATAGGGAATCACCTGGTTGAAGTCGAACAGGCGCGAATCCTCGTCGTCCCCGGATTGGGAACGGATGGTTTCGAGAACCTTGTTGACATCAGGACCAGTGATGGTCAGTTCGTTTTCAGTCCAATTGGGCATGAGATTGCTCCTTGTATTTGAGATAATTCCTGCCGGCTTGCGGCTGGCAGGATAGATGGCGGTGAATATTCGATTTGGTCCTGGGCGGCGCATTCCAACGCGATGGAGAGTTCCTCGACAGTGAGGCTTTCCTCGACGATGAACTGTTCCATCCGCGGATCGGAACGCGCCAGGCGTTCGGCGTCCGCGGCTGTGCGGATCTCCGGATTGGCTCTTCCGTAGCGGGCGAAGTAACCCGCCCCAACGCGGCTTTGGAAGGGACCGATCACCGCCGTATACAAATGTCCGTGAGTGTGTTGGGTGGGCGGCGCGGCGGAGCGAAACAGGATCAGGTCAGCCTCGCCGCGTTTGCCGAGATAGAATGGCATGTTCCCTCCTAAAAATCCTGCAGCAATCCCAGCAAGATCAGGCGCTCCCTTTCCTCCACATGCAGGCGCAGACTGGTCTCGATCAAACGACCGTTGAGTTTGTCGTCGCGCAGGAAGTCGAACGTAAAGGAGAAGGAGGACCGCTGATACAACGCCAGATAGTGACGCGTCAGCCAAAGCGCATCGTAGAGCTGCTGGTCGTGATCCTCCTCGTCCTCGGCGTGGATGGGCAGCAAGGCGTCGCTTAACGATCGGCTGATCTCCACCGGCTTGGTGAAGCCCAGGCAGGGCGCGGCCCAGCCGGCATTCAACCAGGTCGTGTTCTTGAGAACCTGTTGTGCCGGCGGGGCAGGCGTAAAGGTGAAATCGAGAATCAGTTGTTTCATTCGACCTCCTAGGCGAAGCCCAAGCCGCGTTCTTTGAGGCTGACCCAGCGTCCCTGTCCGATCACAAGATGGTCCAGCAGTTCGATATCGAGAAGTTTGCCGGCCTGCACGACGGCGCGGGTCACAGCCACATCGTCCGGCGAGGGCGTGGGATCGCCGCTCGGATGGTTATGGCAGACCACAATGGCCGACGCCAGCCGCTGCACGGCGGCGCGGAAGATTTCACCGACCCGCACCTGGGAGGAATTAACTGAACCTTGATACACCTCCACGATCTCCAGCACGCGGTTGCGGCGATCCAGCAGGATCGTTCTCAAATGTTCCTTTTCGAGCAGCGACATTTCAGCCTGAACCAAAGCGGCGGCATCGGCGGGTGAGTTGATCACGATCCGTTCATCGCCCGGCATACTCAAGCGCAAGCCCAGATTGAGCGCCGCCTTGATGCGTATTGCCGTTGCCTGGCTGATACCTCTGACCTTCGCCAGTTCAGCAGGATGTGCTTGAAAAAGACGGCGGAGGTCGTTGTTGAAATGGGCCAGCAATAACTGTGCCATCTCGATCTGTTTTTGTCCGCCGATCACCGCCGCCATAAGTTCGGTGAGGTTGCAGGCATTTGCGTTTTGGGTAATGCGGTAGGCAGGTTGTTCACGTAGAGGCATGGTCTTGAGGATGGATTGTTTGTAGGCGGTGGGAGTTTGCAATGGCAGGGAATGGTTATCGTTCATGGGACTCCTTGGGAAATGAAAGACGGCATGGAGGTAAAGACTCCATGCCGTCTGTGACGTGGACGAGGTTTGCGAGTTACGCCATTGCCGCTTCGGGCAGGGCGATGGCAACGGCTTCATCCTCCGGGAATGGATCCTTGCTGCCCTCTGCCATCATCGGCATAACAACCGCCGTGAAACTCCCCGCTTCGATCAGGATCGGCTTTTTATCATTTGTGATACGTATGACCAGTTCCCCCTTGCAGGCTTCCGCGGCGCGCTTGAGGTAGACCGCGGACAGCCAGGCCCGGGTATTTTCACCGCCGGCAGTTCCCTCCAGGATATTGCGGCCCTGTCCGGTGTTTGTTTCCGCCGAGGCGATTTTTGCCACACCGTTTACCGCCTTGAGGAAGGTGGTTTGTGTGCCCATTGCATGGACCATGCGAATGGACTGCAACAGGCTGGGTTGCTGAATTTGAAGCGAGGCAACCGCGCTTTGGCGCGCCTCCTCGATCAGGGTCTTGATCTGCCCAGACGGGAAGTTGCCGTCCGCCGTGACCGTCGCCAGAGCCAGGTCTTTGGAACATTCCGCGTTGGCGATGTAAAAGATATAGCGGTTCTCACCCGCCGTGCCCATGCGCACGCTGTCGCGATCCTCCACCAGCGTGGACAGCAGGCGGGCGCTGCTCAATGGGAGCGATACGGACAATTGTTCGGAGGGGCCTTCGGCGTCTTCCAACACCAGACCTGCGGAATATCCGTCCGCGGCCTGTGCCGCCGCCGTACCGGAGTCCAGGATCAGGTGAACGACCTGCAGGACGGCGCGCGAGTCATCCGTGGAGGCGAAGGGCAGGACGCGCATCAAACTGCGAAAGGCGGTTCCCGGGAATGTGGCAACCGTTTGAACGCTCTCGCCGCCGATCACCGGCAGGGGCTCATCCGCAATGCGCAGGCTGGTGCGATTGGAGGTTCCCTGCTGAACGACCAGCGCCGTCCCGTCCACGTGCAGGCGGATCTCTCCAGCCAGGGTCTCCACCACGGCTTTCAAGGTGGCGGCGTCCACACAGACGGAAAGGTCCTCGCTGCAATCCACATTCAATGTGGAGCGCGCCGCGGTCTCGCCGTTGAAACAGGACAGGCGCAGGATGCCGTCCGCGTGGACATCCAGGCGAACGAGCGAAAAGGCAGCCATCAGGGCGCTTTTCGTGCTGGCGCGGGTCACGGCTGTCAAAGCCGAGTGAAGCAGATCTTGTTGAACGGTGATCATGGGTTGGGTTCTCCTTGTTGTTGTTCCAAATAGTCCTGCAGGATCAGGACATCCAGATAGATATGGTTCATGCGTTCCTCAGGCGAGGCGCTTTCAAAGTGGGATCCTTCGTCCTGCGCGAGATAGTCCAGGACTCTTGTAAGCGAACGGATTTGTTCAGCGTTCATTGAGTGATCTCCAAAAACGGGAGGCCGCCCTCCCGGACAGCCTCCCATGCCGGGCAGGTTAGAACGGAATATCATCCTCAGTCGGATCGGCCTGCGCGATGGCAGGCTCATTGTTCCTGTTGTCCAGGAAATGGATCTCCAAAACCTTGAGTTCGTAATCCGCGGCAGCCGTGCCGTCCTGACGAACCCAGATGCGCGGGCGTCCTGTGGCTTTATCCGGTGTCAACCGGCCTTCGATCAACACCTTGCTACCTTTTTTCAGATACTGGTTGCAGACCTCGCCCAACTTACCCCAGGCGGTGCAGCGGAACCAGGTGGTGACCTTGACCGTCTCGCCCTTCTCGTTGTTGTACTGGTCATGGGTGGCGACATTGAAGGTGGTCACGGCTGTGCCAGCTGGGGTGTAGCGCATTTCCGGTTCACCACCGAGGTGACCGACAAAAGTTAATTTGTTGTATTGCTTGGACATGAGAGTCTCCTTGTTTTGGGTTTGAAATTACTTGCAGATGTCGCGCAGGCGCTGGTCCATTTCATACTCGCCGGAGCCGACGTATTGAATAAGACGAACGATGAACCAGACCGCCCAGACCAGAATCAAGACGGCGGCGATGGTGACGAAAATGGTGAACGCAGACATGTTGTGCTTTCCTTAGAAAACGGAAATCGGAGAGCGACAGAATATCGCTCCCCGATTGGGGGAATGGTTGGATTTGAATTTACAGAACGGACGGCCACCATCCGCTCAGGATGGCTTCGTCCGGGTCCAGTTGATCGGGAGGTCGCAGGGTGCGCACTTTGGCGCCGCCGCCCCGAATGGACGCCGACAGGCTTTGCGCCCATTCGACGCCGGCCTGATCGGGATCGCGCAGGAGCAAATACTCGTACTGCGGATGTTCGCGGAACCATTGGTGCATTTTTGCGCTCGGACTGGCGCCGTTGGTATAGACCGCGACCGTGTCGGCTTCGCGTCCCAGTTGATGAATCTTCTGGGCGGTGATGAGCATGTCGAACAAGCCTTCCAGCACGATCAACGTGCGTGTGCCGGGAGTGATGCGCCAGCTTCCCAGCGGTTGTACGCGATTGCCCCAGGTCTTGTGATTCTTGAGCGGGGTGAAATTGCGCGTGCCTTTGGGAAGTTGTTCCTCCGGGATGTAGCGCACGTTCATTACAGCCGGGTGTGTCGGCGGATCGGCATACACCACCCCACCCGCCCACAGCCAGATGCCGTCACGACGCACCATCATGGATTGTCGCGCCGCATCGATGATCTTGCGATGAACCCGTGGAGCAGGGATGCCATAGCCAAGTCCATAGACCAATGCGGTGTAGGGCGTCACGCCGCGCCCTGCCAGATAGTCCCAGGCAGGGGAACGCTGTACAACCGAACGCGCTTCCGACACGGCTTCATCGAGCAGTTGTACTTGTGTCGGCGGGCGTTTGAGACGTATCGGCGTTTCGACCGACACGCTTGGTTTCCAGTCCTGACCCAGTTTCGTCCGCAGCGATTTCAACGAACCGCCGCTGGCGCCGCAGCGCAGACACTTCCAGTAACCGCTGGTCAGGTTGACGCCGAAGTTGGGCTGACCACCCTCTCCCTCCCGACTCGCATCGTTATGGAAGGGGCACCAGAAGATGGCCCAGTCCCGATGATCCTCCACACGAACCGCCGTTCCCAAAATTTCTTCGGCGGCGGATAGGATATTTGCCATGTGCTTTTCTACGACCTCCTCTTCGTTTGGCTATCTGCCGGTACAGTGTGTAGTAATGGCGGCCATGAGGACCGCGAGCCAGTGATGAGGCCGGCTGGCGGCGATGGCGGCCAGGATGAGAAGCGTAGCGAGGGTTCTCATGATCTATCTCCTTGTTTGGATGGATTAAATGCTCCCAGGGAGAAGGCATGATCACGCATCCACGCAGTCCAGTGTGTCGGCTCATTCCACCTCCACGCTCGCCCAACAGGGGGCGGTGGTGTACACGGCTGCATCTTCGCGCAGCAGTGTAACGGTGGCGGAATACAGGTAGTCCCCCTGCTGTCGCCCGGAAGGGGAGGCGATATTGAGCAACAGGCCGTTCGCCATGACCTTGCGTTGTGCAGCGCTCAGGCGGAAGGGCGCGGAAATCTTGACGATTCTGCTGGTTGTGGTATCATCGGTTGTGAACATTTGTTTCACCTTGAGATCGTCTGGTTGCACCCAGGCGATCTCGCTTTTTATGTACCGGGCCTCTCACCCCGGCGAGTCCTCACTGTCTTGTGCCGCACGCAAGTGCGGTAGAAATCGAAAACGGGCGCTTGCATGGGAAGTCCATGCCGAGCGCCCGTTTGTGTTGAGGGGTATTCAGTTTTGGGGTTGGTTCGATCAGCCTCCTATGAGGTTCTCAAGAGAATATTTTGCCGACACACCTATGAAAATCATGAAGTGTATCGGTTCCGATTTTGAGCTTGTTTGGAAAACTTGAACCTGCTCCGAGTGGCTCCTATTTTCCAAACGTTCGGGGTTTCCTTTGGTGAGTTCATACGAATTTCCAAACAAGCCTGTTTTTTGTGCGGGGGAAGTAAACAATGGGGACGAGTTGATTTGGGGATGGTGAATTTGGGCTCCTTTCGTTGAATGGATGATGGGATTGGATACAACAGCAGAAGCCCGGCGGTTTGCCAGGCTTCTTGAAGAGATGGATGGATTGTGGAAAATAGGAACAGTGCGGATTATATCGGATTGAGGGAAACTGTCAAAGTACGTAGGCGGCAGAGATTCCCCTTGTATATCAGTATGCGACCTGTAAACACGCCCCTATTTCCTACGGGCGAACTCGCTTGAAAAAGTTGCAATCGCCGTATGATCTTTTCACGCGCTCCGGCGCTATATCCAAAGCACCGCTGGATTTGGATGGGAGAAAAATGAAAAAACGACTTCCCTGATCGCTGTAATTGGATTGCGTCTACAATCAGGGGAGAAATTTGCGCCAGTCGTTGAAAGCCTTGGAATGGAATGACCCGACAGTTCATATGAATGACAATATCCCGACTTTTGTCCCTTGATGTCGGACCGCATGAAAGTTCGGGCAATTTATTCGGCGTTTTCCAACGCTTGAAAGACTTCATACGCCATGAAAATCCGGTTGCGCGCGTACCCGGTGGTTTCCTTGAGAACGCCCGCCGCAACCAATTTATCGACATACCGCTTGGCAGCCATGTACGGAATATCCAAGCCTGTCTCCAATTGGCGTAGGGTCAGGATAGGGCGTGAGAAGAAGAAATCGATCACAGCAGACATGCGTTGTGGATTGTTGTCCGCCTGCGCCAGCTCTTCATAGCGGGTGCGGATCCCTTGCAGGCGGGTCATGCGGAAGACGCTATCCTGTGATTGCGTCGAAATACCACGCAGGAAGAAATGCAGCCATTCCTCCCACTTCCCCCGTTGGGAGACCGCCAGAAGATGATCGTAATATTCCTGGCGGTAATGTTCGAAATAAGCGCTCAAGTTTAACAAGGGCTGGGGCAGCGCCCCCCACTCGCATAACAACAGCATGATCAACAACCGACCCACGCGCCCGTTCCCGTCCAGGAAGGGATGGATCGCCTCAAATTGATAATGGATCAAACCGGCGCGCGCCAGCACCGGCAATTCCGTGTCGGTATGAATAAAAGCCTCCATTGTCCCAAGAGCAATTTTCATTTCATCCACGGGCGGCGGGACATAGGCGGCGGTTTCAATGGAGCTGCCCGCTGCTCCGATCCAGTTCTGGGTCTTGCGGAATTCGCCCGGAGTGAATTGTCCGCCTCGCACCCCATCCATCAGTTTGGCATGCAACTCGCGAATCAAGCGCAGGCTGACCGGTAGTTTTTTTAGGCGTTCCAGTCCATAATCCAGCGCCAACACATAGTTATGCACTTCGCGCACATCGTCGTCCGGTTCCAGAAATGACATCTGGGCAGACTCGTAGTTGTACAGGTCCGTCAGGGAGGCGCGCGTACCCTCGATCCGGGAGGACAGAACAGCCTCGCGGCGGATAAAGGGTTGAATGAGAAGGCGCGGGAATGGAAAACTGCCGGCGACCGTATTCAATTTGGCAAGTTCCCGTTCTGCGTCAGAGAGAGCATTAAGCAGAACAGGAGACCAATCCAGATCGGGTGGAAGCGGCGCGGGGATGAATGCCCAATAGCCGTTTCTGGTGCGAATGGCTTTGCCGGCTTTGGCGCTACGAAAATCTCCTGATTTCATAATTTATCCTGTGTTGGGCGGTGTGAATATAGTTTACCATAACACCACTTCCTGTAAAAAGTGTGAATAAGGAATTTTAAATTAACACCGACCATCGCCCCAAGACGGCAAGCGACACGTCCAACCCACCCCATCTTCCCAAACTGTATAGTCGCGGTCATGAGCGAGACGTATCAGTCCAAACAGGAACGCCGGCAGCGCTTGTCCGAGTCGCTGCCCGAAGGCCTTCGTCCGCATGTGTCCGTGCGCAACATCGAAGCCGTGGCGGCCCTTTCCTCAGCGGCACAGACTCGTTTGCTGGAAGCCATCCAGGCCGGGCTGAAACGCCTGCCGCGCGCTATCGAACAATTACGCGCCGACCCCGAAACTTCCATCCGCGACCTGCTCGATCCTCCCGCGCGATCCGAGGCGGACACCCGCCTGCAGTCCGAGCCGTCGTCCATCGCGCAGGATGTGGCGGATCTGATCCAGGCATGTTTTCCGGATATGCCGCGCCTCTCGGCGGAGGCGCTGGCGAATGCGGAGGTCATGCAGGTTGTGCGAACCATTGCCGAAACTCATCGACAGATCTTCAAATCCGTCCACGTCAAAACGGATTTCGTCATGCTGGCGCTGTATGGGCTGATGCGCCAAACGCTCGAACAACTTGAACAAGCGATCGAAGGATCCCCTGCCCTGCGGCAGGCCTTTGAAAAAAACAACGAATGGAGAAAAGAGGAAACATGTTGAAACGTATTGCCTCGACCGGCGTGAACCTGGTGGTATTGTGCGTGTCGGTCGGAATCTTTCTGGCGGCGTTCATCGCCTTGAACGCCCTGGGCGCGGCGCAAAAGCCGCCCACCCTTTCCGTATTATCCGCCGCGCGGGATTTGAACATCGGCGATGTGATCACGGCGAATGACCTGGCGGTCAAGACCGTCTTTCAGGATGACAATGCCGCCTTGTATATTCTCGCCGAGGAGGTGACCGGCGTGGTCGGCGGCATCGTCGCGCAGCCGATCTTTAGTGGACAGCCCGTCTTTCGTTCAGCAATTTTGGCACAGGCGGTAGAGGGCACCAGGCTGTCGGCGGCGCTGGCGCAGTATCCGGGCTATAGTTTATTTCCTTTGCCGCTGGACGCGATGAATTTGGTCTCGCCGGACGCCGAGGCGTTTTTGCCCGGCGACCTGATCGGCGTTACGGTGGTGATCAGCGCCCGGCCACAGCAGATGAGTACGCCGACTCCCATGCCGAAACTGGTGATCGATCCGGGATATATAGAACCCACCGCCCAGCCCTCCCCGCTCGAGTTCGAACAGGCGGAGGCCCTCGACCGTTCCTTCCCGCCGCTTGCCAAGGACCTCTTCCCGATGGGCGTGCGCGTGATCGCGGTACAGGGACTGCCGCAACAAACTGAGTCTTCTGAAGACAGTGGCTCTTTCAATCTGGACACTCAACCGAAGATGTTGATCCTGCTCGTCCCAAACGCAAGTCGTGAAGTATTGTCCCTCGCGCTTCAACAAGGTGACAGGCTGGTCGTTTCCCTCATGGCACGCGGTGATGAGATCCCATCCGCCGGCTTTACCTATTGGGACTTCGAGGACTTGTTCAAGTCGGATCGTGATGAAGTCCTGCACGGAGGCAAATAATGCAAGTACTCTTGCTCGGCGCGGGAAACGTAACCTCCCGTTTGAATATGCAGCTGGCGGAGCAGGGTCATTCGGTCATTGCCCAGATCGCCGCCTTCACGCCGCAGCATATCGACCTGTTCGATTTCCGCGCCCTGGTGGTCGTATCGCCGGAATGCTCGGTATCGCCGGAGAGTCTAGTCAAAGCCGCCGAACGCGGCAAGCTGATCTTCGTGATCGCCGGCGTGGGCGACGGCATGGCATCCTGGGCGAACGGGGTAGGCGTGCCTTCCCTTGCGTATCCGCCCTCGGATGTGGATATCAACAAGTTGTATGAAGAGATGCGAAGAGCCAATGCCGGGAATCTCGCCGCAGACGATCAGTATCGCCGCGCGGTGCTGGGCAGCGACATGTCGGCGCGCATTCAATCCGGGATGGCGGTGCGCAAGATCGCCATCACCTCCCCGAAGGGTGGAACGGGGAAAACCACTGTGGCAGTTAATCTTGCAGTCGCGCTTGCGCTGTCGGGCATCACCACGTATCTCGTGGACGCAGACGGCAATGCCGGCGCGCTGCAATATCACATGCGCATGGAACGCGTGAACACCACCATGATCGGCCTGCTGCGGCGCGAGATCGCCAAAGCGAGTAAAGGCGTGATGAGTGATGTGGCTTCGGGCGCGGCCTATTTGAATGCGTTTACGCCGCTGGAAAACCTGCCGACGCTGCGCGTCCTGCCGGGTCTCATCACCGACGACCTGGGCGATGAGGTCTTGCAGCAGGAAGCCAAAGTCGCGGAGGTCATTCAAGGATTGTATGAAGCGGGGGTCGCGGCGGGCGGCGTGGTCATCATGGATGTCGGCATCAACCCGGCGCATGTCGTGCATCGCGCGGCGTTGAAAGCCGCCGAGGGCATCGCGATCGTGATCAAACCGGAAATCCCGGACCTCGCGGAAACGCGCCGCTGGATCGCCAGGATGATCAACTCCCTGGCGAGCGTGGTCGGCAAGGGCGGCGCGCATGAGTTTATAGGAAGCCGCGTCAAACTATGCTACAACCAGGTGGTGGGCGACGGCTTCAAGGCGGCGCACAAGATGCTGCAACAGGCCTTGAGCGAGGACAAAATTGAACTGGCATTGATCCCGAACGGCATCCTGCCGATCGTCGACCCGCGTCTCGCGGCCCAAGCGGTTAATTCAGATCGACGCGAAGACATCCTAATCTGGCGCTACAAGAAGGAAAGGTTGGAGGAACTCGGCCCGTTCGCCGATTCACTTTTGGGCTTTGCATCACACTTTGTACCCGCGGTGAGAGAGGGCGCCTCACGTATTGGCCTTTTGCCGGATGCCCCCAAGAAACGCAAGTGGTTTGGGAGAGGCTAGCCCATGTTCGACATTGCCGGCAAAACCCTGAGACCTGTGACCGAGCCGCACCCTGTGGATGAGATGGAGCGCTGGTGGAACATCTTGGCCGAGGAGGGACGCGCAAGGAAAGCAAGCGAGTCGTTGCAGAAGAGTCTGACCTCCGCAGAGATCGAGGCGCTGGCGCGGAAGGTCTTTGAAGAAGTGAGCCAGCGCGCGGTGGACGCGGGCATCGCGTTGCCGCCTGAATACATCCTGCGCTTGATCGGTGAACTCTCCGGCATGGGTCCGTTACTTGAACTAATCGCCCGATCCGACATCGAAGACATCGCCATCAACCTCGGACATATCTATGTGTACACCACAAGCAAGGGCTGGGAACATGCCGGCCCAGCGCCGGATGGAATCGGCGATGCGCTAAGAGTCATGATCGACCGCGCCGGACAACGCGCGCCGACCCCCGATTATCCGATTGCCGATGCCATGTTGCAGGTGATGGCCCCGCTTGCCGACGGGAGCGTGCGCAGGAAGGGCGTGCGAATCAACTATGTCATGCCGCCGGCATCGCCGTATGGCGACACGATCACCCTGCGTGTTTCCAATTATCGCACCGCCTCCGATCTGACTCAGGGCAGTCTGGCATTGCTTTGTCAGAACAGACTCCCGCCTGTGCCGCGTCCCAAGTTCGATCCGAAGGATTTCCCGCGCGGGGACGGCATCCTTACGCCCGAAGCCGCCAACTATTTGTTGAGTGTGATGGTGCATGGCGGCACGCTGGTGATCGCCGGCGCGACCGGGTCGGGAAAAACTTTTGTCGGGCAACGAATACTGCAAGAGATGCTCGACTATTACCCGCGCGGCGCGATCCGTTTGTTTATTGTGGAGGACTCGAACGAGATCATCCTGAACGGTTGGAACGGCGACGGCAAAATGGACACCGGCAACATCATCTATACCGTAACCCGCCCGGAAATTCGCGGCGGACCGCCGCCGGTCGCCATGTACGACCTGATCCGTTCCGCCTTGCGTTCGCGGCCGCATGGTGTCGTGATCGGGGAAGCACGCGGCGCCGAAGCCTGGGAATTGATCCGTGCGGCGGCCACCGGTCACGGGCACTCTGCCTTTACCATCCATGCCACCAGCGCCGAGCATGTCTGGCCGCGTTTTTTGCAGGTGGTACAGGCGCATCCCGACGCGGCAAGAATGTCCGAGATTCAGATCGCGCAGTCTTTCGCCGAGGCGGTGACGGCGGCTGTGTATATTGAGCGTAATCCACAACATGGACAGATCGTGCGTGAGATCGTGGAGGTCTCCACCGTTGTGGAACGGACCGCTGCGCGCCCTTCGTTCTCACCCCTATTCAAATTTGAGCAGGGCAAAGGTTTGCTCCCCACCGGCAATCGTCCCATGCGACCGGGGTTTCGCGCCGCGGATTTGAATCTGCCGGAAACAATTTTCAAGGGAGGGGTGTAATGCCAGAGCAGACAATTGGGTCGACAAGATCGTTCGTCCTGGCAAAGGGCTTTACTCAGGTCGGCGCTCACTGCGCGTTGATCGGAGAAGATGGCGCCAAGCGTTTGTTTGCCGAAGTGTACGCCGACCCAGACCGTCCCGAGGTGCGGCCACAAGAGGCATATCAGGCGATCCTGTCCTCGATGCAACCCGGCTGGACCCTGCGTCTGTTGCAATTGTTCTGGCCCGACCCACAGCCGAGACTGGAATTCCAAAGGCTGGTTGGAAATTGGGGAGCGCCCAACTCCGAGGGGCTGGATATTTTGCAACAGGGCTTGTTATTGGCTGTGCAAGAGTATCCCTTGCCGTTCGTGCGGCGCACGGTATTGGAGTTTGCGCTGCTCGGCGATGAAGGCATTGCCTGGTGGGAGGGGCTAAGCGGAGTATGCGCCGGCTTCGGGTTGAAGGTACAGTATCTGGATCAGAAAGCCATCGAGGAATTGACTCGCTGGGCGCTCAATCCCAATTTGGAATATCAGGCATCCTCGTGAAGGGCGATGTCGCCGTATGCATCGGTCAATTGGCGGACTGAACTATTCCCCAGCAAGTTCCAAGACTCGATCAAGCAGGTTATCCGCATAAAAAATAGCGGAGCGACGAAGTTTGTTCACAAAAGGCGTCAAGGCGGGAATCTTTCCACGCTGTTTTGCGATAAGAAGCGCCCCAAGCGCGCCGACGCAATTGATCTGGTTATGTTCGGCAATCATACGGGCGCGGCGGTCGTCAATCAACAAAACATCCGCTGAAAGTTGTTTGTAAAGCGCCATCGCCTCGATCTCGCTGCGTCCAAGCCCGCCAGCCGCAACCACCCAGCGATCTACATCCACTTTCACGACCCGTTCCGCCAAGAAGGACCCCAAAGCGTCGGAGTGCGGTTTCTCCGGTGAGACAATCTCCTCGTAGACCGCCTCAGGGATTTTCAGGTCGTCATATCCTGCAAGAGCGCGTCCAACCCGTCGCAAACCGCGAGCGCAATCAGGGCAGAGCTGTCGGCAACGACAAGCACGGATTATTTCTCCGCGCTAAATTTTTTGAGATCGTTTTCCAGTTCTTCAGGCGATTGCGTATGCAAAACAACGCCTTCCCGTTTACAGAACTCCAGAAATTCATACCGGTCCAGCCCTGCCAGCTCGCTTGCCGCGCCAACCGAGACCTCGCCTGCCTGATATAGCCCCAGCGCGGCGAACATGCGGATTTTCCTGGTCGCTTCTTCCGGCGACTCGGCGAGGAACTGGCTTTCAGGGAGCGAAAAGGATATTTGCATGGCGTTCTCAAATTCTCTAACAACTCGGATTATTTTCTCATTATACTGCGATGCCGTCCATCGCCGCTGGAGTAATATCGTGCGCGGAGATACGTCAACCCGCTGACATCCACCTGCTCGCCCGTGAACGCAAAGGGACTGATCCCATTTCCCGCGCTCATCGTCGCTTCGCCATACGGCGCATAGGACTTAGCGAGGGTGATGTCGCCGCTTGCATCGGTCAGTTGACGGACTAAGCCGAGGGCGTCGCCTCCTAAAAAGTATTCGGTGGTTGTGTTCACCTGGGATATTTATCAAGGCGGGTTGAACTGTTTCCAGTTTGATTCGCTTTTTTTAATTTGCGATAGATAGCCCCAGTTTTTAATTCGCCCTAATTAGAAAAGAGGCCGGGGATTCAACCACGATACTGCGCCGCTTCGGAGCCGGAAAATGCCTGGCATTTCCCGTGACCAGCGCATTCGCTTTTTCCGAGATGGCCACCGAGAATCAAATCCAAGAGCCGGCCAGTCGCACCGCCGGGATTGAGCAGGCCACTCACGAGAACGTTAGTGTCTAAAACAATTCGCATCAGGCAGATCGGCTCGTACGGCACCGTACGCGGCCTTCTTTGATCAGTCCGTCAATCTCCCTGGAGGTCATGCGCTTGCGGCCTCTTTTTCGAGCCTGTTCGCGAATTTCCGCCACAGCCAGCTGAGCGCGGACTTGCGATAACAATAACACCAGATCCTCCAAGCTGCCTTTGGGGATTTGCAGCATTACGGCCAGCGGCTCGCCGTTGACCATTACCGCCAATTCACCTTGCTCTTCCAGGCGTTTACGCAGTCATTGGGTTGATTGCGCAAACGCCGATAAGGGACAAACTCCAAGGCGGCTCCTTGTATCTAAACTTGCTACAATTATTCTGCACCATCCAGGACCGTTGTCAATGGACGCGGGAACATCTTGCATGTGTTGTCGAAACTTACCCTGCGCCCGCCCGCAAGACCCAATGATGGAATAGTTTGGGAACTCCTTTAGCGACACGGACGGACCACCCGTCCGTGTCTTTTTGTATCATGCGGGCCATTTGTCACTAGGTGCAGCCTGGCTGAATCTTTGCCCATTGCAATTGTTCCGACCCGTCCTCCAACTGAGGTTGGAGTTCCAGAAACAGTTCTACGGTGGAACACTCCTGTTACAGAAGGCCAGGATATCTTGTAACAAAATTTATCCATTGCCGTACGGGAATACCTACTCCATTTTTAGCTGCGCATTGTGTCGGAGTTATCTTGCCAGGGAAAAGACTTGCAGGTTTTTTTGCCGATTTCAGATTACGAATCTGTCTCCAGGAACAGTCTGTATTCCAGAAATTGATTTACTGGTTGCTTAAGCTACGATCATTCGCGTGAAACAGCGTCAGAGCCGCTATCAATAAGAAAGCAGGCCGAAGATTAATTGGAGCCGATCTCCCCATTTGAAAGGGATTGTCCAAAGTTAATAGACTTTATGTTTGTAGTCTTCTCTATCCTGCGGCATTCAAGGTCTAGGATTTTTGCCGATGCAAAATGTTCAGTGCGCACATTTCCGCGAAACTGAAGGCAATATGAGAGAGTATCAGTTACTGTGTTCGAATTTACGTATGTTATTGACAATCGAACAGAATTAATGTATTATACAAACAATAACGAACAAGTTTTTATCTGCCATTAATCTCGATAAATTGCCGTTAATTTATCCGCCAAAAGGACACCCGGTTGAATTCAATAGAGCGACAAGGGAAAATTGTTGAAAAGGTGCATGAAGCAGGGCGTATTAGTATTCCTGAAATCTGCACTATGTTCAATGTTTCTGAAATGACGGCGCGCCGGGATTTGAATGATTTGGATCGGCAGGGGTTGTTGCGCCGTATTCATGGCGGCGCGATTGCCAGTTTGGGGCGGAGTTACGAACCTTCATTTCAAACCAGAATTACTAAAAATCGCGGGGCAAAGGCGGCAATTGGACTCAAAGCCGCAGACTTGATCTATGATGGGGACAGCATTGCTTTGGATGTGGGGACGACCACTCTGGGGATAGTTCCGGGTTTACGGGGAAAACGTAATCTCACCATTGTTACCTCCTGTTTGCAAATTGCTTCAATGATCGTCGATCAAATATCGCTTGATGTGGATGCCCGGCTAATTATCACTGGCGGCATCTTACGATCCCGTGAGCTATCGATGGTGGGGCGCATACCCGAACAGGTCTATCAAGACCTGCACGTAGACAAAGCATTTATTGGCATTGGGGGGATTAGCCTGGACGATGGACTGACAGAATATAACATTGAGGATGCTCAGATCAAGAGAATGTTAATTCGCAATGCACGCGAGAAAATTGTGGTTGCAGATGGAGCCAAGTTTGGCGTGACCACGTTCACCTCCGTATCGCCGCTTTCCGCCATAGATAAGATTGTTACGGACAAATCCGCGCCATCGGAGATTCTGGAACAGATGCGTGAGCAGGGTATTGAAGTGATACTGGCAGATTGATTTTTCACAAGGATGGCGCCGATGGAGCTTGTATTCAATGCTGAAAAAAAAGTTGGTCCTGGACAGACTGAAACCTACACCGCATTTCGCGGCGCAATTCCCAAACCGGCAGATGAGGAGACCCATCTCCGTCACATTCTTCGCTATTACATCGTTCGCGCCATGCAAAAGCGCGGCGAACAGGACATTTATGTGTTGCCGTCAATGAATATATCGGGGGAGACCATCCGTGTGGATGTGGCGGCGGGTTCATCGGAAAACTTTACCTTATCCATATGCGAGCCGGGATCGGTTACGCCCGAGACTGAAGATGTTCTGGAACGCCTAAAAGATATCGAAGGCATTAGCGTCATTGTCCTTCATTCACAATACGGCCAGCCGGGGAAAGTTCTTGACAAATTCAAGGAACAGCTTGCCACAGGAAAATTTCACCTGTTGGCGGTTGTGCCGCCCCCATTTGATGATTTATACGAATACGATATCTGGATGTTCGAAACCACATTTAGAAATTTATTCGAAGGCGGATAATCCATGACTGCCAATCAGACTACCGGGAAGATTTACAAGGTCGTCGTTGCATGCGGCACGGCCATCGCGACCTCCACACATGTAGCTATAAAGATTAAAGAATTACTTGAAGAGCGCAATTTGAAAATTCACACCATCCAATGCCGGGTGACAGAAGTGCCCTCGCTGGCGCAAGACGCCGACCTTGTGGTTGCCACAGCGCAGGTGCCCTATGATATCGATGTCCCCGTTGTAAGCGGGATTCCATTTCTCACCGGGATCGGCGTAAAGGAGGCCATCGACAAAATTGAGATGCTTTTAACAAATCGTTGACCCATCATCATTCAACAAAGGAGAATCCAAATGGAGACCATCAAGTCAATCTTTGACTTCCTGACCGGGCTTGGATCGCCCGTCATGTTGCCAATCATTATTCTTATCCTGGGAGTAATCCTGGGGCAAAAAGTGAGCCGCGCTCTCATTGCGGCCATCACCGTCGGTGTAGGTTTTATTGGCCTTGGCTTGGTTATTACTCTGTTATTTGACGCGCTGGGACCGGCCACCTCTGCATTGATCAAGGCGACCGGAATTCAACTCAACGCTCTGGATGTTGGCTGGGGCGTGGCGGCTGCCATTGCATTTGGTACGGCAGTCGGTTCCCTGGTGTTCATTGTCGCCTTGGGGGTAAATCTGATTATGCTTGTCTTCCGCTGGACCAAGACACTCAACGTTGACATGTGGAACTATTGGCATTATGCCTTCACGGGTTCGCTGGTCTATCTGGTCACGGGCAATAATCTGGCGCTGGGTTTACTTGCGGCAGCCATTCACGCCGCGGCTTCATTGCTTATCGCAGACTGGGCTGCCAAAGATGTGCAGGATTTCTTCAAGATTCCAGGCGTATCCATACCCCAGGGATGGGCGATTACCAGTGTGCCGATCATCAAGGGGCTCAACTGGATCGTGGAAAAGATTCCAGGCTTGCGCGATATCTACTGGGACTCGGAGGGAATGCAGAAAAAGCTCGGCATATTCGGTCAACCCATAATCATGGGCGCGATCTTGGGTCTACTCTTCGGGATCATTGCCTACGGGTTCTCGACCAAGGTTTTGATGCTGGCCGTACAGATGGCAGCCGTTATGCTTCTTATCCCGCGAATCATCGCCATCTTCATGGAAGGACTGACTCCCCTATCCGAGGCGGCGCGTGAGTTCATGCAAAAGCACTTTACCGGACGTGAATTCTATATTGGTTTGGATTCCGCCATTCTAATCGGACATCCGATCACCATCGCGGCTGGAATCGTGCTCATCCCAATCACCTTGTTGTTGGCGGCTGTTCTGCCGGGTAACAGTACGCTGCCTGCCGCCGACCTGGCTGCGACCGCTTTCTTCATCTGCATGGTGCCGCCCTTGACCAAAGGAAACTTCTTCCGCTCCATCCTGTACGGCACCATTATTATGGTCATGATCCTGTATATTTCCAGCGCCTTTGCTCCGATGCTGACTCAGATCGCCAAGGATATCGGGTATGCCATTCCTGAAGGCGCTGTCGAAATTACCGGCCTGTCCGGCGGCAACTGGATCGCCTGGGTCCTAACCACCTTGAGTAGATTGTTGTTTGGAAGTTAGCCGTCGCCAATCGTTTCGATGGGGAAGGATAGCAAATTTCTTCCCCATTTGACGCCATTTGATCCCTTTATTTTATAGATTCGAGAGCTTTCATGAAACCATATGACTGGGACTTGCTTGAGCAGTTGTGCGCGATCCATGCCGTCTCGGGGCGCGAAGACGCAATGACTGCGTTTGTCCGTGATACGATAACTCCACTGGTGGATGAAGTAAGGGTGGACAATCTCGGTAACGTAGTGGGGGTGATAAAGGGCGCTGAACATCCTGATCAACGATTGATGCTTCAAGCGCACATGGACGAATTGGGGCTGATTGTCAGAAATATTACCGAGGACGGTTATTTGCAAATCGAACGCGTGGGCGGCGTTCCCGAAAAATCCCTGCCGAGCCAGTGGATGGATATACTGACCGACGACAATAGAATCGTTTCCGGACATATCGGGACGAAGTCCCACCATATCACATCCCCCGATGAAAAATTCAAGGTTCCCATCGTCCATGACATGTTCATAGATGTCGGCCTGGCCGGTCGCGAAGCAGTAGAACAGGCGGGAATCCAGGTGGGCGATCCGGTAACGTATCATCCAAATTATCATCGTTTCGGCGATGGAATGATTTGTTCCAAGGCGCTGGATAACCGTGTCAGCGTCTTTACCCTTTTGGAAGTATTGAAGTCCTTTGCTACACAAAGGCCTCCCTGTACAACGATATTCTCGTTTACGGTACTGGAGGAATTTAGCATTCGCGGCTCCCTGCCGACGGTTACCGCCACCAAGCCTCATGCGATTCTTTCACTGGATATTACAGTTGCCACAGATACACCGATCGACAGACCATTGCATCCGGTGGCAATGCGCAAGGGACCGGCGATCAAGATGATGGATTTTCATGGCAGGGGAACATTGGGCGGATTGTTCTCCTCCCCAAAGCTGCGCCGCTTTATTGAAAGAATTGCCAGGCAGGAAAACATCCCCCTGCAGCGGGAAGTCATTGTAGGGGTAATCACCGATCCGGCATTTCAATTGTATTTGGGTGATAAAGGTTACGTGATTGCCGGCATATCCATCCCGCAGCGTTATAGTCATGCGTCCAGCCAAATGTGTCATGAGGAGGATATTATTCGGACGATCCGGCTTGTAAAAGCCGCAGCGCAATCCTTCACTCCTCAACTGGATTTAAGTCGAGGGTGAATATCATAAAGGAGATTCTATGCAAGCTTGGGTAAAAGACCTGTTTAGAGTTGAAAAACCAGTGATTGGCATGTGCCATATGCGGGCCATGCCGGGCGATCCGCAGTACGATGCCGCCAAAGGCATGGCCTGGGTCTACGATCAGACACGCACCGACATGCTGGCTTTGCAGGAAGGAGGCGTGGATGCCATCCTCTTCTCAAACGAATTCAGCCTGCCCTATCTAACAAAAGTGGAGACTATTACCGTTGCAAGTATGGCGGCGGTCATCGGCGAATTGAAACAGGAAATTGCGATTCCCTATGGCGTCAATGTGCTGTGGGATCCACAAGCTTCCATCGATCTCGCAATGGCAACAGGCGCACGGTTCGTGCGGGAAATCTTTACCGGGGTGTATGCCAGCGATTTTGGATTGTGGAACACCAGCGCAGGCTCTGCGATCCGCCATCAGCATGCCATCGGCGCGGAACACGTTCGTCTGTTCTTCAATATTGTTCCCGAATCAGCGGCTTATTTGGGGGGCCGTCAGATTGCGGATATCGCACGTTCGACCGTCTTCAACAACAATCCTGATGCGTTGTGCGTTTCGGGGTTAACAGCAGGCACGGAAACTTCCGCACAGACCTTGAAAATAGTCAAAGACGCCGTTTCGGGGACGCCAGTGTTTGCCAATACTGGCGTCAAACTGGAAAATGTGGAGGAGCAGCTAAAGGCAGCGGACGGCGCCGTAATCGGGACCGCTTTCAAGCAGGATGGTTACATCTGGAATCCGATCGATGTTCAACGAGTAAAAGCATTGATGAGTAAGGTGCGAGAACTGAGATCGGCATAGATACCTGGAGTTCCCATCTGATTCTCCAGGTGGAAAGGAGGCTGCATTTTTGATAGGACCGAATAAAAAAGTTTTTGAAAAAAACTGGCCGGAGGAATCCTGAAATGAAAACCGTTTATGTTGTATGCGCAACCGGCATTGCCACCTCTACCATGCTTCGTCTTAAGGTGGAAAAGTTTCTTGAGGAAAAGGGTATCGAAGCTCGTGTTCTACAGTATCGGGTATCTGAACTTTCACCCGATCGAACCCAGGCAGATGCTATTCTGGCGACGACTGAGATTCCATCAGAATTCGAAAAGGTTGCCACAGTCATCAATGGAATCTCCCTGATCACCGGCATAGGTCAAACCGAAACACTGGAACACCTTGCTCGCGTGCTACAAAATACATAACAAGGAGAATGAAACATGGAAGGTATTTTTATATCTATTGGCGAATTTCTTAATGGGCTTGGTCCGTTGATTGCCCTCCCCATTGTGATCGCCATCCTCGGAATCGTCCTCGGACAGAAATGGGACAGCGCCGTCCGCAGCGGCCTGATGACCGCGGTGGCTTTTGTGGGCATCTTTCTGACCGTAGGATTGCTGGGAAACACCGTCAGCGGCATCGGTCAGAACTTTGCCAAAAATACCGGATCCAACCTGGATATTATTGATATTGGCTGGCCTGCCGCGTCTGCTTTGGCATTTTCCACGCCTGTTGGTAATCTAATCATCCCGCTCGGAATACTACTGAACGTTCTGCTGCTCATTTTCGGATTAACTCAAACTCTAGATGTGGACATATGGAATTTCTGGCATATGGCGTTTGTGGGAGCATTGGTGCATTTCGTGACTGGAAGTTTCGTCCTGGGCCTGTTTGCCGCGCTGCTGACCCTGGTGGTGGCGTTGTTCCTGGCCGATTGGTCGGCTCCACTAATTCAGAAACATTTCAAAATGCCAGGCGTTTCCATCCCACACCTGCAGTCAGCCGGATATATGCTTTTGGCGGTGCCGTTTGCATGGCTATTCGACCGCTTCGCGTTCCTGAAAAACCTGAGGGCAAATCCGGATACGATTCGAAAGAAACTGGGACTGTTGGGCGAGCCGATGGTCCTGGGATTTATCATTGGTTTTCTCCTGGGAATCCTGGGAGGCCAGTCTTTAAAGGACGCAATTCTTACCGCCGTGAACACAGCCGCCGTGATGCTACTGATTCCCCGCATGGTCTCGATCCTGGTGGAGGCGTTAACGCCGGTGGCGGAGGCGGCGAATAATTTCATGACTGCCCGCTTCAAGGGACGTGAATTCTATATCGGGCTCGACTCGGCGGTGCTGGCCGGCAATTCCACGGTCATTGCCACAGGGCTGCTCATGGTCCCCATAGAAATACTGCTGGCCTTGGCGCTCTCCCCGTTGGGGAACCGTACTCTACCCTTTATCGATTTGGCGGATGGCGTTTTTGTTGCCGCCATGCTGGCTCCGCTGGTGGCGGGTGACGTCATCCTCACCACGCTGTTGGGCGCGATCGTCATGGGCATCGGTTTGATATTCACCACCCTGCTGGCCCCGGGCGTAACCCAACTTGTCAACACCACCTCGCTGGGTCTGGATATTCCAACCGGATATGCCACTTACACTGTAATGAGCGATGCCGCCATTCCCACCTCGTATGGGCTGTACTTTCTGTTCCAAACTCCTGCCGGGCTGGCGGTTATTGTCAGCTTGCTAGCGGTGGTCGGCCTGTTCTTCCTAAAACGCCGAGTCAAACTCGAGAATGTCTTTCACGCCGGCGAATAATCATTGTCCTTCGAGGGGCCTCGATGTGAGGCCCCTCGAGGAGAGGTCTGCTGTCGAGGATGAATGGGTATCTTTGAATGGGTGAAGGGACAGACCGGGGTGTGGGGACCGGCTTTGTTGGAGATTTACTTTCATAATGCAGCCTGGCTAAACACGTTGTTCGTGCTATACGGGTTGTTGTTGCTGCTTTCCTGGCAAAACCTGGCCCGTATAAGGGATGCGCTGGCCGAACAAATCCTGGAGCAGGCAGGCCGAAAAATCAAAACCAATTCAACTGCCGGGAAATCAAAGACTATCCACCTTAGCGATTTTTCCCTCTCCTGGGAGGAAGCAGCCTCGGCCAGCAAATTTCCGTTTGTGGCAAAACAAAACGGCTTCCTGATTTATCGAACCAAAATTGAATACATTCGCAAGTTGATTACAGAGCAGGAATTAATTCATAGGTGTGCCCGCAGGCTGGATGAGATGGGCATTCGTCTGGAGCGGGAAAAATAGCCATGCAACTGCGAATTGCCCCATCGCTGGCCTCCGCCCCCATGCATCATCTTGGCCAGGTCATTCAGGAACTTGAAGCTGCTGGCGCGGATTACATCCATTTTGATGTGGAAGATGGCTCTTTTACACCGGTAATGACGCTGGGAACAAAAATCATCTCGGATTTACGTCAGTTCACACGGTTGCCATTCGATGTCCATCTAATGATGAACAATCCCGAATGGATCCTTGAGGAATTGACAAGGTTCGGAGCGGATCGGATTTCGATCCATTATGAGGCTAGCCTATATCCGCGCCGGGTGTTACGACAAATTGTTTCGTTGGGCGCACAGGCCGGTCTGGCCTTCAACCCAGCTACCCCTGTTCCAGATCTGAGGTATCTTTCGCCGTATCTCTCCTTTATTCTTTTACTGACCACCGAGCCCGAAATGCCAGATTGTCCTTTTTTGCCCGAAGTACTAGAAAAAATTAAGGCAGACGAACAGGCTGGTGACCGGAAAAGATACGAATGGGTTGTGGATGGAGGGGTTACCGTTCAGAACATATCTCAAGTCAAAAAAGCCGGCGCTGATACCGTTGTGGTAGGCCGCGCTGTTTTTCGGGATGGAAAAATCGCAGAAAATATGGCTGATCTGCGTGCCGCAGCCTGATTGGAAATGGAATGCAAAATACCTTGATTGAATTGCTTGGAATTGAACATATTTTAGTCAATATTGATGCAAAGGATGCACAGGAAGCGATACAGATTTTAACGATGTCATTGGTGAAAACGGGACACGTCTCGGTCGGTTTTGCGGAAGACGTCTGGAAGCGTGAGCAGACGTTTCCCACGGGGTTGCCCACCCAGCCGCTGGCGATCGCCATGCCACACGCCGATCCCGACCACGTCAATCGATCGGCGGTTTGTATCGGCATCTTGAATGCACCTGTCCGTTTCGCGCAAATGGGCACGGACGGATCAACTGTGCTTGATACGCGTTTAATATTTCTCCTGGCCATTAAAGAACGTGAGAAACAGGTGGAGCTAATTCAACAGCTGGTCACCTTGATTCAGACGGGCAGTTTGCTCGAGAACCTGGCACAGGCAAAGGATCCGGACACTGCTCTGGCCCTCATTCAAAAGACACTGGCATGAAAGGGATGCAATGCAAAATATCCGAATAAAGATCATCAATGAAGTCGGCCTGCATGCCCGCCCGGCTTCCGAATTTGTCAAGACTGCAGCTCAGTTCAAATGCAAACTTACGGTGCGAAACGCAACCAGGAATTCAGCGGCTGTGGATGCGAAAAGTATTTTGAGCGTACTAACGCTGGGCATAGAGAAGAATCACGAGATCGATTTAAGCGCGGAGGGTGAGGACGAAATTCAGGCCGTTCAAAGCCTGCGTGAACTGATCGAATCCGACTTTGCAGGGAAGTTTTAAATGTCCACTGAATGGAAGGGTATCGCGGCCGCTCCCGGCCTTGCCAGGGGACCGTCCCTGCGCTGGAATCAACATTCTTTGGAGGTTCCAAAATTCACCCCGAAGGATTCGCAGGCAGAAAAAAAACGACTTGCGGACGCGCGTCTGGCCGCCATCCAGACCCTGCATGAGATCACCCATCAAGTGGAGGGTCAAATCGGCAAAGCAGAGGCGGCGCTCTTTGAAGCGCAAGCCATGTTTTTGGAAGATGCTGTTCTCGTTCAAAAAGCCGAGGACGCAATCGAATCCGGTGAAAATGCAGAATGGGCATGGCACGACGCCTGTGAGTATTTCGCAGGCCAGCTGGAAGCCATGACGGATGAAACGTTACGGGCGCGCAGCGCCGACGTTCGCGATGTTGGACAACGCGTATTGGGGATTCTCACCGGCGTGCAAGCCACCCTGACGCTCGTCACACACAGTATCATTCTCGCACGCGATCTCGTCCCCTCTCAAACTGCCTTGCTGGACAAGACCAAGGTTCTTGCGTTTTGCACTGCGGAAGGCGGACCGACCTCCCATACCGCCATCCTTGCCAAGTCATTGGGCATTCCCGCCATAGTGGGATTGGGTGATGCCACACTAGATCTCCTGGATGAAACTCTTCTCCTGGTGGACGGAAATACGGGCGTTCTAATCTCCGATCCAACGCCAGACGTGGCCGCCGATTTCGATCGACGCATGCTTGCAGATAGGGAGGCGCGCCAGCATGAGCACGAACTGGCAACGCAGCCTGCCGTCACTCGGGATGATCACCGTATAGAGATTGTTGCAAATGTGGGCAATGTGGACGATGCCCGTCTCGCCCTTCAAAATGGGGCTGAAGGGATTGGTCTACTGCGAACGGAATTCCTCTTTCTAAATCGCAGTCAACCGCCGGATGAGCAAACGCAGTATTTTGCCTACCGAACCATCCTTGAATTAATGGGCGACCGGCCAACCGTGATCCGCACGCTGGATATTGGAGGCGATAAGGAGGTCCCTTACCTGGATTTCGGACAGGAAGCTAATCCGTTTTTGGGATATCGTGCCATTCGCATATCGCTGGACCACCCCGATGATTTTAAAATTCAGCTGCGCGCGCTGTTGCGCGCCGGCGCGGGGCACGATCTGCGAATCATGTTTCCCATGATTGCATCGCTCAGTGAAGTGCGTGAGGCGAAAAACCTTGTGGCCGAGGTGCATCAGGAATTGCGAGAAGCGCAACTGGAAGTTGCCGAGAAGTTCCAGATTGGCATCATGGTCGAAATTCCCTCCGTCGCGGTACTGGCGGAGCGCTTCGCGCGCGAGGTTCAATTTTTCAGCATTGGCACAAACGATCTGACACAATATACACTCGCGGCAGAACGCGGCAACAAGCGCGTGGCGCACTTAAACGACCCTTGTCACCCAGCGGTGATTAAAGAAATTCAACAGGTCGTTTTGGCCGCTCATCAGGCGGGCATTTGGGTGGGCGTATGTGGTGAGATGGCGGGCGATTCAGAGGCGATCCCCATTCTACTGGGTTTGGGGGTAGACGAACTCAGCATGTCGCCTCGCCAAATTCCATCGGCCAAACAGGTGATTAGGAACTGGTCATTAAAAAACGCCCGGAGAATAGCCCGGCGCGCCCTCCAGCAGGATCATGGCATGGCAGTTCGCCGACTTGTCCGATCTGTGAAAATCAACGGCTGACGCTCCGTCAGGATGATGTCTGGCTGTTCAAAATCGACGTGAAATGTTATCTGGCGAAAATCCATAGAGTAAGCCGACCACTCCAATGACGGTAGTCGGTCATTGAGAACGAAGGTATTCTCAAACTGACGCGGCAAGTACCGACACGGACGGACCACCCGTCCGTGTCTTTTTGTATCATGCCGCCCATGTCCGAACCTCAAGACCTGTTCGCCGCCTCCCTCGCCTCGGAAGCCGTCGAAGTATTGGAAGATCACCTGCTTTTTCCGGGCGGGTATTTGCTGCCTCTTTCCGCGCGCGGCGCGGGCGTGCCCGGCATGACCGATCGTCCCTGGTCGCGTTTGACTTCGGATGTTTTCTATCCCAACCTGCCGGTGATGTACTCGCTCGCCTTGCGCCGTGAACCGCCGGACGTATTGCGCGGCTCGTTACGCGCGCGGCGCACGCTCTTCGAAGGCTTCATGATGGCGCTGGCGGAGAAGACCGGGCGGCGGCCTTCGCTGGCAGAGCGTTCCGCCGACCATGCGCTGGATGCGGCCGAGTCGGAACTGACCTTCGGCAAGCCGGCGTTCCGAATTGCCTTGCTGAGCGCGCTCTTTGTCGAGCGCAATCGCTTTGAAGAGGCGGAAGCCGCGCGCAGGGTGATCGAATCCAATTTACGTGCCCGCGGGCTCACCGCCCAGCGTTTGTTCTATATCGCCGAACGCGCCCTGCATCATTTCCAGCCGGGCGGGAAGTTGTTTCCCGGATTGGATGAACCGACATTATTCCTTGAAGAGACCTTGCCCCTCATGCCTGCTCCTTCAAGGCAGGTTATGCCGGTCGAGGATTCGGTGTGGATCGGAACGCATGCGCGCGATGGGCGCGACATCCATTTTTCATTCACCAGGGGACTCGATCCCGCCGTCCCGCCTCCCCCGCATGCCACCACGTTGATCCTCGGCGAACCGGGCGCCGGCAAGACCAGCCTGCTGCGCTGGATCATGCTGCAACGCTTGCTGCAGGGCAGGACGGTCATCTCCATTGACCCGGAGGGCGAGAACAACAAACTCTGTGAGGCGGTCGGAGGCAGGGTTGTGCCGGCCGGCATTCCTGAGGATAAAGAAACCTGCCTCATTCATCCCTTGCAAGGCGAGACCCCGGCGGAGTTGTTGTTGGCTGTCCGCTTCCTGATCGCCTCCCTCGCCGGTGAATCGGTCTTGTCCCCCGGCGTGCAGGCGGCCCTGCATGAAGCCGTGAAGCGACGCTGGGAGCGCAGGCCAGGCGCAATGTCCATCGCGGAATTTGTGGAGACGCTTGGGACGATCAACGCTCCGGAAGCCGCCCTTCCGCTCGCGTTGCTTCGACCGTTTATGCGCGGCGGACTCTTCGAGGGTTTCTTCGACCGACCCAAAGCGCTGCTTTCCCCAGATTTCCCTGCCGGGCAATGGTGGAATTTCGATCTCTCCTCCCTGCGTGAAGAGAACCGCGCCATCGTGCATTCGGTGCTGGCTTGGTTTTTGTATCATGCAGTGACGGTGGGCAGGCAGCCGATGGACATCTTCATCGACGAAGGCTGGCGTCTGTTGCGCAGCGGTCCGTTCACGGATCTGCTGGATGAACTCGGCCGGCGCGCGCGTAAACGCGGCGTGGGCGTGACCCTCATCACCCACCTGCCTGCCGACCTGATGAAACATCCCACCTCCTTGAGTCTAGCCTCCACCGCTTTCATCGGTCGGCTCGGACCCGACGAAGCGTTTGCCTTCTATCGTTCCCTCGGCGTGCCTGAAAGCGAAGCGCGCAAAAACGCTGAGACCACCTCGCGCTTGCCTCCGCGCGTCTTCCTCGCGGCTCCATCGGCCGGACGCGGCGCGTTGTTTCCGGTCCTGGTCGCCATCCCTCCCGCTTGGATCCAGTTCTGGAAGCAACTGGAGGCAATGGGAGCGTCGCGCTGATGAATCCAAACGGCAGGTATGCCTGTATTAACTGCGGTTATGAACACGCCACGGCTCCAGATCAATGTCCTCTCTGTAATGGCGAATGGCAGGGCTGGGAACTGCTCTTCGCGCCGCACGCCCTGGACGACCTGCGCGCGCAGGTCATGGGTTGGATCGCGCAGTTACCGTTTCCGACGATCGTGGAGTGGATCGCCACGCCCAAGGGATTGCGCGTGCGTTTGTATCTGCCGCCGCATATTGCCGATGGCGTGGTGAATGCCTGGTCCGCCATGACCGGACAGCACTCCAGATGGCGCAGTTTGGGCATGGTGAAGATGCGAGCAGGTGGATATGCCTTACGCACATTGAACCGCCTGCCGTCCTTGATCGCCTCCGCCAGAGATAGCGATCCTCTGCTTGCCATCGGCAGCAAATTGATCGGCGCGTCGCGTGAAGAGAAGGAGGCGAGTCTTCGTTTGTGGCTGCTCGGGAACGAAGATCAACTGCAGGAGAAGTTACGCAGTCTGTCTTCTTACTCGTATGGCACGGAGGGCGGCGTTGGGAATGACACGCCCAATCCCTGGGGCTTGCAGTTGAACTTCCTACGCGCCGGTTTGTTCATCGGCATGCTCATGGCGGGTATCGGCGGGGGGAGTTTGTTCGTCGGCTGGTTCAATCCGTTTGCCGTAGCGCTAATTGCCATCGCGGGAATGCTGCTCTGCATCGCCTGCGCCCTCGGCGTTCGCGATTGGCTCGCGTGGCGATCAATCCCCAAGGAAGTTTTGGAACTGCGCACAGGGCAACCGCTGTTGAAGGTCGCCTTGTCTGCCTCTTCACAGATCGATCTTTCGCTGTTGGCTGGAGATCAGTCCTGGCAATCCCTTAAATCAGCCTGGCCCGCCATTCAAAAGTATGGCTTTCCTTTGCCTGCCGGCGAGCTCGCCGGACTGATCGCCCCCCTGCAACTCGGCGAAGGTTCCGGGTTGTTAGATCGCGCCGTCTGGCAGGAAGTGCCCGCCCCGCCTCCGGCGCAACCGTTGCTCGAAGCCGGCTTCAAGATCGGGCAGAGTGTCGCGACAGGCGCGTCGGTCGGCATTGATCCGGATGGGCACGGGCTCGCGACGGGAGGCAGTCGTTCGGGCAAGTCTTCGTTTGTGTACGCGCTGCTCGCCCAGTTGATCGTCAGGGACGAGACAGCCCCCGGGATATTTTTGGTGGATCCGCATGTGTCGCTTGCAGACGCGTTTCTCGATGCGGTCGCTCAACTACCGCCGGAACAAAAACGGAAGGCGATCCAAAGATTGCGGGTGATCACTCCCGACCAGCCGCAGGTGATTCCCTTGAACCTGCTGGCAGTCCCCGACTTCACCTGGGCGGGCAACGCCATTGTACAGGTCGGGCGGCGCATCTGGGACGATTATTGGGGACCGCGTATGCAGGCGGCATTACTGGGTTTGTTTCGTCTGGCGCACGTTTGGAATCGGCATAATCCGCAGGCTGGTCTGGGGCTGCTGCACGTGGTCTTCATGGCGTTCAATAAAACCTGGCGTCATAAGGCGATGGCGTTGTTGCCTCCCGGCGAGCGCATGGGCGCGCTGGCGCTGGACGCCCTGCTCGGACAGACGGGCGAGGGCGACAAGTGGAGCCAGGGCTGGGTGACGGAGGTGATCAGCCCGGTGCTCTCGAAGATCATGGCGTTGGAGTTGTCGCCGTGGTTGTTCTCCGCCATGCACCAGGAGCGTTTTGTCGATTTGAACCGCTGGATCGAGGAGCGCGCCTGGATCGTGCTGCGCCTGCCATCGGGCGAGATGGGACGCGAAGGCGCGCGGCTCACCGCCAGCGTTTTGTACAACGTCTTCGACGCCGCCTATCGCAAGGCGACCCTGGAGAAACCTGTGCCATTCTATTTCATCGTGGACGAGGCGCAGGAGATCGGAGCGGGGATGCGGTTGGAGTCCATGCTGGCGGAGGGCGCCAAGTTCGGGGCGCGCATGTTCGTGCTGGCGCAATCGCTCTCGATGATGCGCAAGATCGAAGGTATGGAGCCGGTGGTGCAGGCGCTGCTCGCCAATACCTCTACGCAGATGTTCTTCTCTCCCGATCCCGAGGACGCCGACCTGATCCGCGCCGCGTTGAGTTCGACGGTGCGCTACGGGAACATGACCCTCGATCTGCCTTCGCTGCAGTGCTGGCTGCGCGCCCGGGTCGAGGGACGCTGGCAGCCGCCGACCTTGACGCAGATTCAGCCCCTGCCGCGCGGGGACGGCTCGCGCGTTCAGACGTTGATCAAAGAGGTGATCGCCGCGCATCCCGCGGATTACCTGCCCGCGGACGGCTGGCAGGAAAAGGCGTCGGGCGTGTTGGAGGATATGCTGCCGGCGGCGCTATCCAAGTTGCTGGATGAATTCCTGGCGGTGCGGATGGAGGAACAAACCGACACTCAAATCCATCAGCCGGCGCCACAGGACGATGAACGGAGGTTGGGTTTTTGATGACTTCCATAGTTTTCCGCTTCCTGTTTGCGGTCTGCGGCGGTTCGCTCCTCTTTCTTCTAACGTGTATTGGCGTTTTGTATTCTGCTTGGCGGTTGTCTCGAAGGGACAATGGATGGGACCGATGAATGATTTGAATCTTGTGATCGAGCAAATGGTGTTGGATATTGTCGCGCAGGCGTGTCAATTGGAGGAGCCGCGTTTGGAAATGTTTTTGAATTGGTTGTCGGCGCATAGCGGCACGGTGAAGGAGGCGGCAAAGAATGGTCTCGGGTTAGAGGCTGCCGCGCTGCGAGGGACAGAAATGCGGGAACAATTCAAAGCGGCATTGCAATTGTGGTTGCAATCCCTGCCGGCGCGGGGCTTGCTTTGGGAGTACCAGACCATTTCCACTGAAATTACCTGGTGGCGCGACCTGGACCCAATTCGCTTGAAAACCATCGTGAAATCCGAGACGGAGCGCTGAGATGAGTCGCTTTGTTGTCGTTTGCGGAGGCGGACTCGCTGCCGCTTGCCTGCTGAAATTTGCGGATCCAATCGGGTTATTCACGATCGCCTGTTTGGTCTTTCTGTCATTGGCGGTTTTATTGTTCCTCCTCTTCCACCTCGGCGTTCAGGATTTTCAGGGGTATTAGGAGTTTGCATGCAACGTTCCCGTCGGATATGGATCCTGCTATTGTTTCCGGTTCTCCTTTGGTGGAGAACCACCTCCACAAACGCCACGCCTTTGGCGGCCATCGCCTTGCAGGAAGGCCGTACCCATGACCAGGCGCACGACGCGGGTTTCATCGATTGGAGCGGTCCGGTACGATATGTGTACATCACCCACCGCGACGGCTCATCACTGCCGCCTGAGGAAGGTGGGACATTTTGCACCCCGGGTTGTTCGGAGTGGGTTACCCGGCTGGAGAACGGCGGGGTTGCCAGCGGCTCGTTCGACCGGGAGGTGTCGAATTTTGGGGTGATGGTCGGCTTTACCCCCGATTCAAACGTGGGGGATGCCGTTCTGCGCGCCTGCTCCTCGGTTCGGACCTGGACGCTGCAAACGGGCGCCGGCTTGCCGGGGTTTGCCAATATGGACATTTCCGTTCCAGCGGGCTGCCGCGCCTGGTCGCTGACCGCCTCGGGCGGCTATGTGGACTTTCGATCCATCGACGTCTACTACCTCGGCCCGCCTCCTACAACCACCCCGACACCTTCGCGGACACCCACACTCACGCCGACCGTAACGCAGACTCCAACCGCGACCTTTACCGCGAGCCCTACGCCGACCATGACGTCTACGCCCACGGCAACGTTCACTTCTACCCCATCGCCCACGCCTACTCCATTGCCGCCGCAGATCTCGGGCGTAGTGGCTTGCGCTCTGTGGGGAGACGCCGGCTGGTGCAGAGGGAATGAAACATTGGAACTCACAGCCAGCGATCCGCAAGGGTTTGCTGTGACGATCAACGGCGATTTGAACGGCGCTTCATTTAACTGTGGGAGTAGCTGTGACCTGCCTTTGCCGGAAGGGACGGGAACCGCCAACTACATCGTGACCTCCAGTAGCGGGCGGACTGCTAGTGGTTCATCCATCTGGCAGCGGGATGGAACCCCGCCTGATATCGTAGTTAATCTTCCGCCTGTGGATGGAAAGAATGGCTGGTATGTCTCGGAGGCGGATCTGTCTGCAACTGCTACGGATGCAATCTCTGGACTTTCCTCCCTGTTGGCAAGCGCCGATGGTGGGGCAAGTTGGGTCACTCCGCCAATTCAATTCACAGATGGGTCACATTCTGTCTTGATCCGCGCCAAGGATGCGGCCGGTAATGAAGCGACCGTCGCCAAGGTAATCCAGGTTGACACAACGCCGCCTATTACGCAAATCGCTTCCCATACGAATGGGGAAGTAGTGCAAGGCGAGGTGCGGCTCGCCGGAACTCTGATGGACGGCACATCGGGTCCAGAGGGCGGTGAAATTTCCACCGATGGAGGCGGTAGCTGGCAACCTGTTTTGAAGGAGGCAGGAGGGAGCTGGTCGTACACATGGCGTTCCGGAGAAACGCCCAATGGAGAATACACGGTCCAGATGAGAGGCTGGGATCGAGCGGGTAATGTCAGCGGCATTTCTTCGATTTCACTGATAGTGAATAATGCCCCGCCTGCTGTGTCGATTACCGAGCGCTGGTGGATCTGGGAATCGGGACAGTTGAAGGTATCCCCCAATTACTTTCCGGTTGCCAGTATCCAGTTGACGATCCGTGATCCGCAAAACCGCTGGCAAAAAGTTGAACTGAGCTTCAACCCCGACAAGAATACCTATCTCGTGAAATGGGATCGGCGCTTTGGAGATGGAACGCTGGCTCCCTCAGGGGAATATCTGGTTATCGCTGTGGCTTGTGATGTGAATGGGTTGTGCAGGCAGGATACGGGCAGGATCGTGGTTCCGGAGATGGCGACCTCGACCGCTACGTTACGTCCAACTTCAACGCCAACCGGAACTCCCGCGCCTTCAGCGACGCCAACGTCAACAACGGTATCCCTGACGCCGACCCCGATCGAGGCAACGCCGACGCCAGAAGAGGCGCCTATGCCAGTTCAGCGCTCCATGCCATTGTGGCAGGTCCTCGGCTTGCTGGGATTGTTCATCGTGATCGCGTCTGCCAGCGTGGTGGATCCTCGTCCCAAAGCGTTGGAGCGATTGGGCGAGTCGTTCAAGGATTTCGCTGTGCGGAAAGAAATTAACAATAAGTAACGAAAGGAAATCATACATGGAAACAATTCTTGCTATCGTAGTGATTGCAGCCGTGATCTTGTTTGGGGCGTTGATCAGCGCGGGAAACGAACGCCAAAGGAAGGCAATTGATGACTTGCGTGATCAGGTAGTTCTCTGGGCAATGCAGGATCTGAAGATCAAACGGGAACGCCTGGCGCAAACAGTGCAGGTCTCTGACCCCTTGAGCTGGCTCAACAAGACTGCCTCGAAGGTTTGTGGATATGACCTACATTTACAAGTGGTTGAAGCTTTCGAAACGCCCCAAGCTTTGATCTGCAGGTCCGGAGACGGGGCATCAAAGGTTATTTTCTCGCCGCTTTCGCCAACCGACATCCGCCGGAGTAGTAATGACAAACATAGCCGGTTATCACGGTCTGTGGATCAAAACCCCATCTTTACCATGCCGAAAAACGCTAATCTTTACAGTATCTCAATCTTGAACGGCAGCCCGGTGTTTGATTTGGAGCTGGCTCTGGTGTGGAAACAATTGACGGGGCAAGAAATGGAATTCGTCGATCGCCTATGGATGTATGAATTTGGGTATTGAAATTAACCGCGTGATCGTACCTGACGAGGAGCTGTCCCCGATACACGAGCGAGTTTGCGGCCTGGAATAGGGCGGGCTTGCCCCATTAGGGCAATCGCATTAGAAAATATTGGCACGAAAAATCGAGTTTTTTGTTTGAGAGTCCACTAATCTTCACGAATTTACGCTAATCATTCAGGAAAATTCGTGCAGATTAGCGCAGATTAGCGGATAAAAAGCCCAAATGCGATTGCCCTACTTGCCCCATCCCAATCGTGGAATGATGTCCGACGCCGCGATAGAACGCGAACTGCGCCAGCGACTGCATCACTTCATCCGCGCCATCCCAGTATTCCTGCCATTGTTGTTTAATCTTATTTTTAGGGGCAAGTTTAAAGCCAACAGTCCCCGTGAAACCGATTGCAAATCTTCCTGTCCCTTCGGAAAAATCCCAACGGGTGGAATTAATGGCGGTCAGTTCGTCCACCGCGAGCCCAACTTCCGCTTCCTTCAGAATATTCACAATCTGGCTTTCTGAAAATTTCGACTTCTTCATGGAAACCTCTCTGTTCTCAATTTTGTCACGATCCGTCTACTTTTCCCTGGTACTATTTTACGGTTCTCCCGCACTTTATGTGAAAATGCAGAAAAGGTAGTGAAATATGGTTTGCTAGGGGTATGCAAATCGATGAACTCTATCCCCTCAAAG